>Ga0067045_1029991_pt1 | contig 17230 bp, 10 predicted proteins | sample TerdegcTABiofilm_FD_59184 | JGI IMG/M metagenome (GOLD analysis project Ga0067045, IMG submission 59184) | Combined Assembly of (Gp0054472, Gp0054536) Wastewater bioreactor microbial communities from Singapore -Terephthalate degrading...
TTTTAACTTTTTTTAAATAGGAGCCGGTCATGAAATACTTGATCAGCTTTTTCTCTTAAAATATGCGTTTTACGGCTAAAAGAACGGATTAAGACGCAATAAAGAGGTTGGAAGAGTAAAATAATTTGAATATTAAAATGTTTATGCTTATTTTTTGTCAAAAGAAGGTAATTTTTAGAGGGGCCTTTATTTAAAAAGGGTTCTTTTTTTGCATATTGAGTCATATCTAAATATAAATCATCAAATAATGTCTTTATATCAAAATCAAGAGGTTTTTTTTAATAAATATTTTTAATGAAAATTTAATCTTGTTGGAGAAAGGTAAATGATTAATACAAAAAAGGTAGTAATAAAATATTTCGTGATATTTTTGATGATGACCGGTTTCTTTTTTAACTCATGCAAAGATGATCCTCCGGAATGGAAAACTGTTCAAGAAATTTTTGATAAAAATTCAGTGGCTGTGAAAGAACTTGAAGATATAAGCATATATTTTGACCGTTCAGGTTCTATGGTCAGTTATGCCCGGGATAAAATGTATATCAGCTTGATGACAAAATTCGCGCTGACTCTTAAAACATCCTATGTCAAATGCCAAAGAAGATACCATAGTTTTGATGCTGATATACAGAATTTATCCGATGACCGCCTGATCGATGAAATAGAAAATCCTGTAAAATATAGGGGGGATACTGATATCAAGAAAGTGATGCGCCTCTTTGTCGGGGATACTCTGAATACCAGTTCCATCAATATAATTATAACCGACGGCATTCCTTTGATCGATTTTAAACCAGATATACTGGGTGTCGTTGAGGAAATATCAAAATGGATACTAAGTAAGAATGATTTTTATCTGCTGGGTTTTCAGACAAAAACCCAGCAATTTTACATGTTTGTTTTCGGCCATCGATCACATAGTCAGAAACTGGTGAACATCATCACAGAGGATGCCAGAACAATTCCCGGCCTGAAAACCGAATATCTGTTTGTCTCCGGTTCTGAGGCGGTTGAGAAATCGGAAGTTGTCTTGAAAGTCGATAAAGAAAGCTCATCGTTATTGACGGTTCCGGCTGAAACCGGAGTTAAGAATTATAAAATCATTGAATTTGAAGGGCAAAGCACTGGTTATCTGAATGTATCGGTTAAAGGAAAGTTTATTAAAGATTATCAGATTTTTTATACGACAAACACAGATTCCCAGATTTGTAACGTATCTCTTAATGTTCTAAAAAAAATAATAAAATCTGACAGACCGGCAGAAAAAGAAGACAAGCTTGTAAAAATCAAATCGGTTGAAGCATTCAGGATAAATGAAAATGGTGAATTTGAAACACAGATAAAACTGCAACTCGCTCCGATCATGAAAAAACTCTGGTATGCTTTTTACTGTGAGGCATCATTCAGCCCCACTGTTGTATACCCTGAATGGATAAAAGAATGGTCAACCGATAACGCGAAAAATCCGGGATCGAAAACGCCTTATTTATATGATTTCACAAAAAAACTGCTTGTTTTGTCTGCTGAAATTAACCCGCAAATCATAGGTCGGTTTTATCTTGCGATTTATTAATATTGAAAGGAGTTAAAGATATGTTGCATAAACTCTTGCAGTTGATAGGTATCGGGAAACAGCCCATGAACTATACCGCCCAGAAATGGTCCGAATTTCTGACTGATAATTTTTTGATAGTAATTTTTATTGCAATCATCACTATCCTAGTAATGTATTATGTCGTAAAAAAGAAATTAGTACCAAGAGATATAACGGAGGCTTATCGTCCGCTGAAGGGCTGGTTTCTTTTTTTGTTGATTGGTATTGTATTGATAGCTGTTATAGTCTTACTGCGTTGTTTAAGTTTACCAACTCATTCTTATCCTGCTATAGAGGAGTACCTGGGTTTTGAGGCTTTATTAACGCTGCCGAATACTTTTTATGCGATATATACAGCCTTAATTGAATATATTTTGCTTTATTGGTCACTGTCACATATCTTTCGACCTTCTTTTACAACAAAAGTAATTCCCTGGCTTAGGATACCCTGCAAAGTACATATCGGATAGAAATTAATATAAATAAAGGGAGCATTTATTTATGGCTATCAATATATTGATCGGAATAGGCGGCCGAGGCATTCAAATGACAGAAGCCTTTGCGTATCTATCTGCCTGCGGATTGGGCGCTGATGAGACGCACGTTTTACTCATTGACCCGGATAAAGGCAACGGTAATCTTGGCAGGACCATGAAACTGCTGAATTTATATCAGAAGTGCAGGGGTATGGGTTATGGGAATGTCCCTTTTTTCTCTCCTATTATAAAAGGTCCAATCGATGAGCACCAGGAGTACAACTGGCACTGGTCGCCTGTTAAAAGGGATGAATCCCTCCATGATCTCATAAAATATAACATGCTGTCTGAAGACGAACAGGATTTATGTAATCTGCTTTTGACCGAAGATGAGAGATGCACTAAGCTCAACCAGGGCTTCCGGGGTCATCCCGCGATTGGGTCTGTGGTTATGGCAAGCTCTAAAATTTTTAACGATTATGATAATGCCGAACCTGAAGTTTTACAGAGCCCTATCGGCCAGACTATGAGACTGATAAAGGAGAATAAAGCATCAGATATCAGAATATTTATCTGCGGTTCCATCTTTGGAGGCACCGGAGCGGCAGGATTCCCGAATTTACCCAAACTTATCCTTGATATTACAGAAAACAGAGAAAATATTTACATCGGCGGTATGATTATGCTGCCTTATTTCACTTTTTCAACGCCCGATAAGAAAATTGACGGCTTATTTGTGAAGAGTGAAAATTTTATTTCCAGCACTAAGGCCGCGCTGATGAATTATGATATTTTTATCAAGGGTGTTTATAACAGAATTTATGTACTTGGTGAAAAAAGCATTAAAGATACGGCACTTGGAAAATTTGCGGTGGGAGGGGAAAGCCAGACAAATCATCCTCACTATATTGAAATAATTGCCGCCTTATCCGCTATGGCTTTTTTTAAAGACACTCAGCCGCTACCTAAAAGAAGCGAATCCAAAATAGAATATTGTTATTGCGGGCGTGAAAATAATAATGAGGTGACCTGGAACGATATGCCGTCAAACTCCTTTGAAAGGGACGAAATAAAGATAAAAATGGCGACAGCAGCTATTATGGGAACTGTCTATCTCTATTTTTACAAGAACACTAATCAGTTTACTCAATTTCCCGGTGAAATGAAAGTTATCAGGGATTTCTTCAAGAAAAATGATGATTTAACAGCTGACAGGGAAAAACAATATTTGGCTATCGTTAGAGATTTTTTCCAGAGGGAAGGACATTATTCCTTTTTTGAATGGCTGAGGGATACCCATCGGTTTGACAATCCCGTAGTCAGACTTATCAACACACGCCGCAATGTGGAATCTGATTTTTCATCCGTACTTTTCAATGAGAGTGGTTTGACTCCTGATTATACAAAATTTATTGAATGCCTGAAAAAAGTCAAAGTGGAAAGCGGCCTTTCTTCTGCTTCCGCCAAATTAGTGAATATTTTCTATCAGGCAAGCTATAATTTTGTTCAGAAAGTTTATAACATCAATTAGTTAATACCGGAGAAAATATATGCCAAACAATGAAAAACCGACAGGGACTAAAGCCTTTTTACCGGAAGTGGTCTGTGTTAACAATAGTATGCAGTACAGTCCCGAGCCCGGTAAGTGGGTTGGTTTCCGAGATTCCCAACTCGAAAACCTTGGAAGAGATATCATGATCCATGATACGGATAAAACCCCGGATATGATTTCCTCAATACCCACAGTCTGGGCTCGTCCATACCTATTCTATAAGGCTTTGTATTTTGCAATTGAGAAGGATAATAAAGGGTTTAAGCATCCTGCTCATGAGTTTGTGACGGATGAATGGAGAGGACTTCTGGCATTATTATGTTTCAGCGATATATTGGATATAAAAATTGAAATAATAAAAGTAAAGTTAGCGAATGACGGATTTACAGGAATAGTAAAAAAACTGAAACCTAATGATCAATACTGGCCTGAAGAGGAGTTTTATTTAATAAAGCATATTGCCGGAGGAAAGAAAAGAGTTCTTGGCGGTTTTTCGCCCTTAACATTAGTTTTTACGGGGGCTGACTATGCTGCACCTGCCCCGTCAGACACTTTTACCTGGGTCATTAAGAACGAAGAAACACAAAAATTCAAATTTACCGATCCTTTAAAATGCCCGAAATTTGCTGTCGATGAAACAATGCTTTCAATCTTAAATAACTGGATTAATGAAACCATAACCCGAATTAAACAATTTCAACCGGCAGATAATAAAGAGTACAAAAGACATGAAATATGTTCGCTTTTAGAAAAATGGAAAGCAGAAATTGAGAAGAAAATTATTGCTCATGCATCTCCTGCTGTTTTTTCTATCTACAACAATATAAGTGAAAATTCCTTTTACTCAACATTCGCCAGAAAAGCCAAATTACCCATAGACATAAAACAGGTATTTGTCGAAAAATTAATCAAGCTCCAAAATATAAACACGCAATATATCAAACCTCTTAAATGGAAAAGCGGCAGGACGGAACCCGTATTCACTTTTCCTGTCAGGCTTCGTTTCCTGAAAGAAAAGGGATACGAGATTGATTATGATAAATGTTTCATTGAAGAACTGGAAGATCCGGGCAGTTCAGGGAACCGGTTTAAAGTACGCATTCAGCTGAACAAAAGCGGTGCCGGTTATTCGTTGCATAAAGATTTTTACGCGAAAGATATTATTGAGTATGACAATATACCTCTGCTGGATATCTGGCCGAGATATAATGATCCTGCATGGAACCGGTATTATTGCCTCTTTTCACATTCGGAAGATATACAGACAAATGTACGGCTTCAGGTCTTCTCTATGAAAGATGAACCTGATGTTGTTGCCAGCAGAGTAGAGGATAAATTGTCCGTTTACTGTCTGAAATCGTTTCCATCCATTATTGAACTGCAATCCGTTCCGGTCAGGGATTTGCCTGACGGAAAAAAAGAAGCCCTGCAGGGAGAAGGCGAGCCGCTCGGGATATTCGCGATAGAGGCTCCGAACGCGGAAAGGACAGAAAATACATCTGTTGAGGTCAGCATCGATTTCGGCACTTCCAATACAAATGTATTTTTACTGGACGGCCAGTTGGTCAAAAAACGGATGGAAATCAATGATCTGAAGCCTCTGGAAGTATTTAACAACAACACGCCTTATGCGAATGTATTACGGTCAACTAATTTCATATCGGATTCTTTCATATTTCCGATAACAACGGCTTTACTTTACAAAAAAGAAGCCGCTAATCAGAGAATTTCGTTTATTCATGGCATGATTCCTTTCCAGAATATTGAAAAAATGGAAGACGATGTCGCTAAAATGTTTTCCTCGCAGATCCGCACACAGATTAAATGGACAACCGATCCGAAAATGATGCCGTTGGTCGATATGTTCATCACCCAGTTGATGCTGCTTATAGCTTATCATGTTAAATATAACCTGAAGAAGTCGCAGGTACATATTTTATGGAGCTATCCCTTATCTTTTGAAAAAAACCGGATAACGATTTTCAAGTCAACCTGGGAAAAATCAGCAAAATCGGTTTATGAAACGACCGGTGTTGATATCAAAACCAGTTATTTCAGAAATATTGACGATAAACAGATAGACATCGATGAGGGAATCGCAACCGCCTTGTACTGTACCGAAAAAAGGGAAGATGATATTGTAGGAACCGGTAACGGTAAATATTTTGTCTCCGTTGATATCGGGGGCGGAACGACAGACCTGGTTATTTGGGACAGCAAAAAGGGAAGCAATTATATAAAAGAAAACCTCTCATTCAGAATGGGCGGTGTTCTGCTGTTTGAAGATTTGTTCAGCAAATCTGATGTTTTCATGAAAAAAATAGTAAGCATCGCCAATTTCGGATCTAATGAGGCCGAGCGTAAGGTAAAGACAGCGCGCATCCAGAATATGTTCGCCAATTCCAGTATTTACAACGGATCAATCATTAACAACATTATGAGCCAAAAAGGGGAAAATGTTGTTTCCTATTTTACGGGTAATCTGGAGGATGAGCCCGTTAAGTACGGCCGTTCCGTCATCTTCTGGGGTTTTGCTTCGATGTTTTATTTTTTAGGCCAGTTATTTTACAAACAGGATCCGGCAATTAGCAACGTAACTGTTCACATCGGGGGCAATGCTTCCAAACTACTTAAGCTTCTGTATCCGGATATCAGTAAGGTATATGAAAAACTTGGCAGGGGGGCTTTCGCTATCGGATACAGGGAAGAACTCCGTTCCGATCAAATAACGATATGCCTTTCGGATGAACCCAAAGAGGAAGTATGCCGCGGTCTATTGATTCATGAAGACAACAAATTTCTGAAGTCTATCTCATCCACAAAGGACCAGAAGAACGAGATAGGCAATGAAATCAGGGAAGGATTCTCCGTCTCTAAAATAACTAAAAAAGATTCAAAAGCAGTTATTGTAGGTGAAACGGGAATCCTGCTGGACAAGGATGAACTAGCACGTAACGACTATATATTACTCGATAAAGCCCATATGATAAATCCTACCCTATCCAAATTTGAACTTCTTAATGAACTTTGCGAATTGGGTATGGCCAAACATGAATTCCTGAATTTCTGTGATGATTTGCTGATATACCCTCTGAAATTTGACCGTAATGTTGTATTTAGCGCCATCCAGGGAGCTTTCAGGGGAAAAGAAAGCGACATTGTGCTGGAGTCCCCGTTTATCATCGGCGCCAGGGCGTTAATTAAAAAGATGCAAGAAGACCGAAAAACCTTTTCATAAATCCTATACAAGCGGGCCTCCATGCTGACTACGAATATGCTGATCGCCATTATCGCGTATGCGGTGATGATTATCTTGTTTATCTGGCTTTTTTATTCAATGCGGAAATCAGTAAGACAATTATTCCGCAAAATAAACGATTTTCAGGACCGGTTATCCGGGATAGAAGAGGATATAGACCGACTAAAAACCGCATTACGCAAGTTTGCGGACAATGAGAAATCTCCCGCGCAGAAAGCGGAAATCATTTTGCCGGAAACTGAAGGAAAAAAAGAAAAAAACATCAGTTCGGTTATTCAGCTTTTCAATCAAAGCCTCTCTGACCGGGAAAAATTGAAAAAATGGATTACTGACCATGACGCGAAAAAAGTGTCGCTTAAATTAGATGCTTTTCACACTGAAATCGGTCAGGATTCAGAGCCCGTGATTGAAGCCGATGCTTCCGGTTATTTTGTTCTGTTCCAGTGGGACGACTTGTACTGGCTGGCGCCGACACGGGCCATTCCTTACGATCAGAACACATCATTTGTTTTTAAGAAATCATTTGAAGTCGATGTAGCGTCAAGTCAGAATGACCTGAGAATCACCCAACTCATCAAACCAGCCCTTTGCAGAAAAAACGGGGATAAATGGTCCATACAGTCCATCGGAAGAATTAAAGTAGGATAAAATCCGGAGGTTAAAATGAAGAAAGCCATTTTGCTTATATTCGCTTTCATAGTTTGCGCTTTACAGGCCCAAACTCCGATTCAGCAGGTTCACCGGCATATTATTGTCCTGTATGACCTTTCCGGTTCATCCGGGAACCAGTTTCAGCCTCATGACCGTAAAATGCGTAGAGAAGTTAACGACATCCTGATTCAATTGCTTACATCCTCCGAATTAAAAATCAGCCAGAATGCCCGTATAGACCGGGACGTAATGGATCATTTTAAGCTTTACCTGCCGTTATATCACAGAGAAAAGAACGACCGCCTGGATTTCCTGACCCACGGCATTAATGGACAGGATATACAGCTGTGTGAGTCAAAAGCTAAATCCTCCCCGGATTTCATTGTCAGTCTTTCAAATACGGTATTCCGTCACTCTCAGGAAGCAAAAAATGCCGACGAGATTCCAGATATATTAAAAGGGATTCAATCACTTCCGGAATATGATTTTCAGATGATACGGTATGTATACCCTTTTTCACTCGCATATCTTTCGGATAAGAGAATATCCGCAGATACGGTAATTGTTATACAGGTCAGCGACTTTGTTTCCGGCGATGGAGGCATCGGGCTTAACGACCGACTGGCTGTCCGGGACAACAGCAGGAATAAAGTTGATTATATCGAAAATGAAGTGGTGAAGTTTTTCAACAATAACTTCCTGCTTGAACCGGTTTATGAAATTGTCATACAACGTCCCATTTATCCGGCTAATCCCATGCTTGTTAAAGTATCGGTATTGCGCCTTTTGGATGTACCTGTGATAGAAATCGAGAGGAAAAGTCTTTCCCTGGACCAGGAGCAGTCTGTTTTTAAGATGAATCCTTTCAGTTTCAGCATGTATGTCAGCGAAAAGAACAGGCAGAAACCCGTCAACCCGGATAACATTCAGAAAAAGGTCATTTCCTTTCATTTAAGGAACAAGGGAACAGAAGCAAATTATGACATTGATTTCCGTCCGGTTCAGGGCCATCCTAATATGTACAGCATTTCTCCGTTCGACATCTCTTCATCAATTTTCAGGGGAGAGGACCTGAGCGTCGGTTTGGTTCTTAAATTTGACATGGTTTATAATCCGAATTCATACTGGAAGGGCACATTTTATTACTCCGTGCAGTCCGCAGAGAGGGACGCCATACTGAATTTTGAACCGCCCCCCGGAATGCCGTGGTGGATATGGGCCATAATCATTGCAGGAATATTATTGTTTCTTTACCTGGTTGTTTTCTTTTTATATAAGCCATCCGTTTCTCTTGAGATTATCCATAGTAACCAGGATTTGCAGAAAATAGTTGGGTTTCCTGAAAAAATTCCAGCCTACGAATGGGACGAAGAAACAGAATACCGGATAGAATTTGATATTCATAACAGGTGTAACAGGATTTTTCCGAAGAAAATATCAGGCTGTTTCAGGCTCAGGCACAACACTACAGGAAATCAGTTTAAAGACGAGTTGTTCAGGACAGGTATGTATATTTCAAAAGGAGACAACATCTACGGATTATCTGATGATCCGTCATTCACCAATATTGCCCCTGGAGAAAAAACGACAATCGAATTATATTTCAGACCAGGCGCCATTAATGAACCTGAGGGAATGCCGATTAAAAGGGAAGATTGTTTTGAACTGGAAATTACTGCAAACGCGCCTGGTACAAAAAATGTGGAGGAATGCAAGTTTTTCCGTTTTACGCTGACGCCTAAACTGAACACAAAATGGCTGGCTATCGATCCCGGTACTACAGGTACTTGTGTAGCCTATGGACAACCCTCCGAGAAAATCAGCCCGGTTAAAATGGAGGGATCCTCCGAGATCATGCCGACAACCATCTATTTTAAAAAAGACGGAAATCCGTTGTTCGGGCAGACGGCCGTGGAACAAATATCCGCAAGTCCTGAAAACGGTTTCTTTTCCATTAAAAAACTGATCGGGTATCAGAACGCCAGGACCGTTATCTTAAAAGGAGAACCCAGGTCTTTTACCGGTGAACAGATTACAGAGTTGCTGATTAGTCATCTTTATGATAAATCAAAGGAAGTATTAAAAGAAACAAAAATTGACAAATTAGTTGTCGCGGTTCCCAATTATTACACACCGGTCAAAATTCGAAAAGTAATGGATATCATTAAGCGAGTGGGGTCAAAAAACGGCAAACCCCAGATACATAAGGTTTTACATATATATGAAGCGGAAGCAGTCGCCCTGTATTTCATAAAAAAATACAGAAAAGAATTCATTTATGACAATGAAGACATTCTCATATTTGATTTCGGCGGCGGTACCATCAATGTATCCATTGTCAATGTCAGGAAGGAAAACGGCCAAACCCGCATAGAGATCGAGGGACGTGTGGGTTATGCGATCGGCGGGGATACGATCGACCGAATAGTTGCTGAATATCTTTATGAACACATTCCGGAAATACAGGATGGATATAAAAAGCATTTTGGCGGCTACGGCCCGTTTGCGCTCAATGTCGATTTGGAAAGCAAAATTTTAAAAGACTGGCGGACCGCGAATGTCCATCTTAAAAAGCAGGCTAAGGAACTTAAGGAAAAACTCAGTATTGTAAAAAAAGGCGATATACAGCAGGATATAGCCATAACCCTGGCGGAAAATAAAGAAATAAAAGGGACGTATACATTCCATTCTTCCGAAATCGAGGAATATATATTAAACTTCCGCCTTGGCGATTTTAATCTGAAAGAAGTGATTCAGAATTCCATCAATGAAGTGCTTGATATTTTCAATGTCGTCGGTGACGGAAGCCTTGAGACCGCGATACTCAGCGGACGTTCCTCACAGTTGCCCTTTGTTGAAAAATTAGTCGTCTCTTCACTTCAGAAACGCGGGCAAAACCCCCAGTACCATCCCTTCACGGGCAATGAAACAAAAACCTGCGTTGCGGAGGGTGCTGTATATTATGGCAGCCTTCACCTAACGGAAGTACGGTTAAGCCGTCCGGTAACGCTGGCCAATTACGGCCTGAAAATTATTAAAAACAGCCGGCCGGCTTATGAAAGCATCATCACAATCAATCGCACATACCAGAACGATATGGTTATCGGGGAGGCAACAAAGATCAATATTATTGAAAACGGCGGTGTTGTTCCCCTTTACCAGATCAACGGAGCTAATCCTGCCGACGCCATTACCAACGACCTAAGATATAAAACCAGCATCTTGCTGAACCTCAACCTGCGCCATGCCACGAACATAGAACGAATTAAGATGATACTTACAGACAAGGACACCTATGACCTGGAAGTCAGAGGCGCCGTAAACCTTCACTTAAAAGAGCAGGAAGCTACATCCATTGACCTGTTTGAGGATAATCTCGACCTGGCGCTCTGGCCGTTCGATAAAAAAGCTTATAATTACAAGCCAACTGACCAATAAATCATATTTGATATTACGGAGATAACTATGCGGTACTTTTTAATTGCCATAATATTACTTTTTTTATGTAACGAAACAGCCAATTCCCAGAAGACAAAGAGTAAAGAATGGATAAAGATAACAGAAAAGAGTATAATACAAGTTCCGGAAAATAAGACGCCTTTTGTACTATTGAAAGATGATGTCTATAAACAGGACAAAGACTCTGTACTTGTCCGGAGAGACGGAAAAACATTCAAACTGGCCATTAAGGGACTTCAATATGTACCCGTCGAAAAACCCCTGGTTTTGGCCGGCGATTTTTTTTACGATAAAAATGAATTGATATTTGAATATGACGGGCAGAGCCTGGCCCTGAACACTGAAAATCTTTTTAGTCATGATACTCTGATCGAAGACCTTAAGCCCATTGAAATTTTCGCTATAAAAACAGACGTTAAATTATATGAGAAAGAACTGATAGGATCGATCACTAAAAAAGTAAGAATAAAAATACCGTTTAATCATGATAAAATAAAGGACAGCGTCAGGTACTTTCATTTCCGAACTAAATACAATGAAGTTGTTCAATTCTCGGTTCCGCCCGCCGATACTACAATTAAAAATAACGTGGTTTTAGAATTTTCCGGGCTTGAGAGCCCGTTATTCATGGATGAAATATCCGGAAACCTTAAAATCAGGAATAAAACGGAGAAAACGATTATCATTAAATCTCCCAGCATTCGTTTCGGCAATAATGATTCTTTAATATCTTTATCTTCCCTGAACAAGGATACATCGATAGAGGAAGAAATAATCAGAAAACAGATACCATTTGACATATATTCAGGTCTGACAAAACTTAACAAACCCGTCTCTTTGGAAGAGATATCCAAAACCATTTTGGGAGTAAGTTGGTGGATCTGGCTGATTGTTGCCCTTTCAATAACAGTTGTCTTTTTAGTTTATAAATATATAATGAAAAACAGGAATAGAAAAGGTTCCGGAGAAACTAAAAAAGTGCAGAGCGGTGGGAAAGATGATTACATTGAAAACACCACGGATAATTCTATGAACATATCGCAACAAAAAGTTTCTCAAATAATTCCCGCATCGGTAAGTGAAGCGGAAGAATTAATCAGGGCAGCAGAACAACTCAAAAGCAGTGCGGATGCGCTGATTCAAAAAGCCGAGGGTTTAAAAAAGGAAATAAGAGCAAGAGATGAGAATCAGAAAGCTAAAGAAGAATTAGATGCCGCAAGAAATCAGTTAAAAGATAAAGATAAGACGATAGCAAACCAAAACAATGAAATCAGCAGACTGAATCAAAGTATTATTCAAAAAAATAATGAAATCAAAACCATAATAAACGAAAAACAAAAAATTGAATCACAAAAAGCAGAGCTTGAAAAAGAGTTTACAAGTATTGACGGCGATCCGAAATATCCACGGCTGAAAGATTTTGAAAATTTATACGGAACGATTAAAAATATCGCTCATAAAATTGATTTTTATTTCAAAAATATGGAACCCGATACGGAGAACCCGCATTACAAGTGGGTTCAGGAAATTTGGATCAATACCAAAGTGCTATCCAGAATTGAGATCATCGAATTATTGATTAAAGGCCTGAATGAAGCTTCCGAAAAGGCCCGTACCGTGAATCCGGTCATAAAAGAAATCATAAAAGAGATTATAATCCCTTCCAAAGATTTTCATGAAAAAATCACCGGATATATTAGAAATGAATTTATCAATTCCCCTGATTTTAAGGCAGTTTTCTACAACACGGAGCGGTTTATGGTAGCCGATAAAGTAGCCGCATCGCCGTTTCCCGACAAATACGAAGCTTCTAAAAAGGAAATTGCCGGTTTACGGAAACAATTAGAAAATTTCATTCGAGTTTTTGACTTAGCCTCTCCGGAAGGGCTTTCCATCTTCTACGATTGGCAGAATGATCCCAATCGTATCAAAAGATACCTTCATGCTTACTCCAGCGTGTACCCGGATAAAAAATACCCACTGGCCAAATTGAAGGATGACACAGTACTAATACTGGATATCCATAACTGGGGATACCTGGAAAAAGGAAATACCGAAAAACTTTTCGGAGGCATGAAATTCATTGAAGTAACCATAACCAAATTGTAATTACCGGTCAAATGTTAAAATAACTGATAAGCCGCCGGGCATTCATTGATATGATCCTCGATTGTCCCATCTGCAAATCCCGCATCAAGACGTATCAGGATAACTTATCTCCTGGGCAGTATTTCTTTTACTGTCCTTCCTGTGATAACGAGTTATCGTTTCTTTATGATATTCAAAAACATACGATAATTATGGCTACTGCGGTTCTTCCTAAAGATCAAATCAATTATAATTTTGATAAGTCATTAGGCGGTGTTACGCGCAATTACGAAGATATGATTCAGATTATTATTCCGGATAAAACAAAATCACTTTTACAGATAAAAGAAATAGAAGAAAGAAAAGCAGAACTGAAAAGTCTCGAAAAAGAAAGAGAATCAGAAGAAAAACGAAAAGCGCTGGAACAGAAACGGATTCTGGAAGAAAAGAAAATCAAGGGAAAAAATGAAATCGACACGAAACTAAATTACAATCAAACCAATGCCGCCGTACAAGAAACTATAAAAAGCATAGATGAAAAATCAACAAACACATTCACCGATCCCCGCGATGGTAAGATTTATAAGACCGTAAAGATCGGCAATCAAGTATGGATGGCTGAGAATCTGAATTACGATGCTGGAAACGACTCATGGTTTTATGACAACAATCCAGAGAATGGCAAGAAATACGGAAGATTATATCAATGGGAAACAGCCAAGAAAGTGGCACCGAAGGGATGGCATCTGCCGAGTAAAAATGAATTTATGACATTGTTGAATAATTTGGGAGGCGAAGGGACGAATGCTTATAAACAAATTATTCCGGTCGGTTCTTCGGGGTTTAACGCGTTGTTTGGCGGTTACCGTGCCAATGATGGTAATTTTTACAACATTGGAAATTACGCCACCTTCTGGTCGTCGTCTGAGGACAGTGAAGACCTCGCCTGGGAATGCAACGTGGACAGCAGCTACAAGAGAGCCTACTTGGGCTACAACTTCGAGAATTACGGCTATAGTGTGCGTTGTGTCAAGGATTAGTTTTGTTTATTTGACAATTTGACTATTTGGTCATGGGCGTCAGCCCATGACTCGAAAATATTTACGATAACATTTATTTTGAAAACATTGAATTCTTAACCGGTTTATTTTAAAAATTATGATCCTCGATTGTCCTATATGCAAATCCCGCATCAAGACACGGCAGGATAACATATCATCCGGGCGGTATTATTTTTATTGTCCGTCCTGTGATAACGAGTTGTCGTTTGATTATTCGGGTGATTCTAATCAAACAATAACAGCATCAGTCGTTCAGCATGGGGAGATCAATTATAATTTTGATAAAGCTTTGAGCGGCATTATAAGGAACTATAATGATACGACCCAGATAATCATTCCCGGCAAAATAAAACCTGTCATTAAACAGCCCGAACCTGTCATATATAAGAAAAACCCCGAAGAAATTCATGTAGTCAATAATCAGGCGGTCCACGAAGAAAGCAAAACCGGATCCAAAGCACAAAAACCACGGAAACTCAAGCCGGTGGCTTTTACTAGGATATTTTCATTTCTTTTCACGCTGATGTACCTTACCGCAAATGTATATATAATTTTCCTTCATTTTCAAAATAATCCCGGAACCGGATCAGAACAGGAATACCAATCAGCGCTTGCAGCCCGGTCAGAAGCTTACGCGGTTGATGCTGACCGGTTTATGCGGGATATAACATCTGAAGCTGATTCGCTTCTGAATAAGGGGGCGGAATTCCGGAAAACCAACCAGCATTATGCAGCAAAACACTGCTTCAATCTGGCCTTCATTTATTACAGCCTTTCAAAATATTTTACGTACAGAAATAAAGAAGAGAAAAAAGATATGATCAGCGACCAACTTAAGGAATTCAGATTATTTTATGATAATTATACGGTCATCCGGGCGAAAACCGGCGCAAAACGAAAACAGGTACCTTACGAAAAAACAGCACTGGCCGTTATTTACCGCATGCACAGGCAGGCCACGGCTCTGCTGATGAAAAACGAATTAATACTTTCCAAAATGAAATGCGATTCATTATTCAGGGAAACGGAACTTTTGATAAAAAACGACTGATCTGGTTGCAGCATATTGTTCATGAAACCATCATACATAAAAAGCATCATAAAAGGCATTGTCTTCACCGCCATCACTTTTGCGGGTAGTTTTGCGTATTCTAAATATCAATATGATAAAATCTCGGAGGAAATAAACCGTACAACCTGGGAAATTACCAAAGCAAGGAAACATATATTTACGGAAGACGGCGTAAACCAAAACGTAAAAATGGAGGATATTGACAATTATATATTGACTTATAAAAAGGAGATGTTGAATTTATACCAAATCACCGAACAGTTGCTTAACGGCAGGGGATTTTCATTCTGGTTGGCAGAAGAGCGTTCCGGACTGAAAAATAAATGTTATGAGTTTATTAAAAGAGAAGACACAATATTTTACAATTGTGAACTAACGCGGCAGACCTGCCTGCTCACACAGTATAACTCCACACTGGTTTTTGAAGCATCGGAACAATTCAGGAAAATGGCCGATGATTCCGTAAGCGATAACCTGGATCAGCATGATTTTAACAGGTATCTGGCTACATTAAATTCCGGTGTCTCAATGCAGATTCGCCTGAAAAAAACGTATATGGAAAAAAAATTATTGGACTCAGGCTTACTGGCTCTAAACCTTCAGGGTTCTGTCATCAGCGAACTATCCCGCCATAATGATTCGCTTAGCAGTCTGCTGGCTGACAGGCATAAAAGGATCAATAAAATTAAAAATGCACTTGAACGATATAAAAACTTTTTTGACCGTACTCTTTCATCCGAAAAGGGTTTGGGCTATATTTTGAATGCGTCTGTCAATCAGTTTAGGGCCGCATACGATGCATTGAAAAACAACCGGGAGCTTTTAAATTCTGTCAATAATAATATGGATGCGGTTTCCGGGAGTAATCAGGGTTATTCATATCATTCAGTTTCAGGAATGTCCCCAAGAAAATGGCTACTAAGCCGCTACGAAGAGACTGGTATGTATTTTTCGGCGCTTGACACGGCCGTATCCGGATTTAGCATTGCATCTCAGGAAGTGGATAGCATTATTGAGGCGTCTGGATCTATGCTCCGGTTGATCGCTGAATATAACCGCTCAAGGCAGAGGAACACTATGGGTTCTGTCCTGGAAAACTGTTCGGGCATGATCAGCAAGTTTAAACAAACGACGCTTTCGATCAGGCAAACCCTGGATCTGATGGAAAACGCGAAGAAGTCATTAAGCGAATTGGAAAAAATCAGTTCTTCTGTTTCAGATTACAACAACAGCACAACTTTAAACAGTTATATATTTCATCATTCAGCCCTTCTGGATACAATTTCTGTTCCATTTATGCATTGGCAGGATATCGTAGATTCAGCGGATAAAGCCTGTACCTGTCTTCATGAAGCAGAAAACAACTACAAGCGTTTATTTGAAAGCTTTAAGGCCGGAGAGGATGTTTATTCCGGAAAAATTAAGGTTTTTACCGATATGCTTAATGATAAAAAATATCGGACAGATTTTACAGGTATTTTTGTAGAAAATAGATTCAAAAGCAGTAAAAATTAGTTAACATATTAAGCCGTTTGGCACGGTATTACTAATAGTGTAGTGGAGTCTGTAAAATATTTTGTGTAAATGAGCGTTGTTTTTATTTAAAAAAATGCATTAACCTTTCTTCGAAAATAATCGAAAATTGTGAAATAATAAAGCCTCAATTTTGAAGTGGCATTGTCCATTTTTTTCGGATACCCTGCAGGGCCAAATATAGCTTTTTTTCAGGGCGGCATCATGCGGAAAAACCGATTTGGTTTTCGTCACCTTTCGGAATTGGCGGTGCACGGATTCCACCGCATTAGTAGTATAGATCAGCCTCTGGATTTCCTGAGAATGCTGAAAAAACGCAGTCAAATTCGTCCAATTAGAACGCCAGGACTTGTTCGCCGAAGATGACGGCACCGACGCGGTTGTGATGATCGGCGAGATCGGCGGCACGGCGGAAGAAGAAGCGGCCGCGTGGATTAAAAAGCATTTCAAAAAACCGGTCGTCGCGTTCATCGCCGGCCAGACCG
>Ga0067045_1029990_pt1 | contig 17229 bp, 9 predicted proteins | sample TerdegcTABiofilm_FD_59184 | JGI IMG/M metagenome (GOLD analysis project Ga0067045, IMG submission 59184) | Combined Assembly of (Gp0054472, Gp0054536) Wastewater bioreactor microbial communities from Singapore -Terephthalate degrading...
TTCCAGCGAAACGACTGCTATGCTTCTTTCCGGTCATGGTGTATCGCCTCCCAAGGGCTCGGGTTGCTTATGCGCTGCAGACACCCTACACCATGACCTTCTTTCTTTGAATCCCCTCCGCAATCACTTCTTGCACACTCTTTAGAGCATAGGAAGTCCTGATCAAGTAGGAATCATCCCCTCTCGATCCCAGGTCGCATCGCGTTTTTCCGAGATCGGCATAGCGTTTTTCAGAGGTTCCCATAATCTGAAAACGGAGAGGGAGGGAGAGGACGGGAAGGCGAAGGGAGAAGGGGAGCACGGGGAGAAATGGGAGAGAAGGGAGAATGAACATCATCGCCCAGTCGTGTTGATGAAAGAAAGGGCACGAGGGGAGAAGGGGAGAAAAACATTGGAAACGCTGGAGGTGGAGCGCCGGGGGAGCGGCGCGGGGCGATTCATGCTATGCTTTCACGTGAACAGGACTCAGCGGGACAGTGAAGAAGGGTGAAAAAGGAGAAAGAAGAGGGCGGGAAAGGATGTGGCGGGTATGCGCGGAATGGGCGGAGCGCGGCGGGCGGCGGCGGGGACGGGAGGGAAAGCGCAGCGGGCTTTCGCGCAGGGGACGGCGGGGAGCGCGAACCAGCCGCGGATTGTGCGGGAAGCGCGAGGGGCAGGGGAGACGCGGAAGACGCGGCGGGGGACGGGAGGGGCGGTTTTCGGGTCGCCGCAGTGCAGGATCCTTGCGCCTTCGGCTTTCGAGGCACTGCGGGAGGGCCGTGCAGTTTCGGTTTTCGCGGCAGGATTGCGGCGTGTTCTCTCCGGAACGAAAGTCCTGCGGCGGGGGATGCTCGCGGTGGTGCCGCTCGTTGCGGCGGCGGTGCTGACGGTTCTGTCGGCGCTGTCCGCCTCGCCGGTGACGGCGGCGCCGGGGGGGCTTTCGGCCTCGCCCGCCTTTGCCGGAACGTCTCCGGCGCACCGAGGTGAGTTCTACACGGTGGTGCGGCACATTGCCCCCATCATGGAGAAGCCCGGTCCGTATGTGCTGGTGGAGGACGGGCGCGGCGTGGAGGATCAGGAGGGCATCGCCGGGTGCGTCTATTACGGCGGCCGGGTCGCGGCGGCGCCGGTGCCGGAGGCGCAGTGGGCCGCGGACTGGATGCTGCTGCTCCATCAGGGGCGGGTGCTGGGCTACGTGGAGAAGAATGCCCTGGTGCCCTTTCCCCGGCACACGCCCCTTGAACCGGAGCCTTTTTCCGCGGCGGCGGAGCGGCTGTCCCTCTTTCTGCTTCCGGGGTCGCACCCCGTCAGGGACTACAGCGACTTCTATCTGCCTCGGGGGGTGACCGTCACCGGCGTGGGCGAGCTGGCGCTCGGGGGTGAAGCCTGGGTGCTGCTGCGTTTTTCGAGCTTCGGCGTCTACGGGGACGGGGAGGGGGTCGACTCCGGGGCGGGGGACGTGCATACCCGCTACGCCTGGGTGCGTGCACGGGAGCTGCTCCGGCTGAGGGACTACGCTCCCGATCTGTCCCGGGTGGACGAGGCCCGGCTTCCGGGGGAGATGATGGAGTGGCAGTGGGACGGAGGGCTGGGGGCCGTTCCGCTCGACGGAAAGACCCGGCGGCTCTTGCTCGCCCGGGGGTTTGCCGTCCGCCCGGAGCCGCTGTCGGTGGAGAACCTGATGGTGGACGATCTGGTGGACGCCTATCCGATGGATCCCTCCCACGTGGTGCCGCTTTTTCTCACGGCGGATCTGGGGTTGCACACGTTTCATCTGCTCTTCGACCGGATGCTGCAGAAGGTGGAGGAGCGCCACTTCGCCCCGCTGCTGGCGGAGCTTTTGGGGCGGCTCGACGCGGCCCTGGCGGCCCGGGAGGGGGTGCTCGCCGGGTCGGCCCGGGGGCGGGAGGTGGTGGACCTGGCCCGGGACTACCTTGCAGTGGCGCGGGCGCTTCTGGCAGGCGGAGAGGGCGGTGACGCACCCCTCGTCGCGGCGGTTCCGCCCCTCGGTGAGCGGGCGCGGACGGAGTACGACCGCATTCTCGCCGCCGCGGACGTGACGGAGAGCACGCTCACGGGCAAGCGGCACGACTACACGCTCTACAAGCCCCGGGGGCACTACACGCTCTCCCCGACGCTCTCACGTTATTTCCGGGCCATGAGCCTGCTCGGCGGGCTGACGTTTCCCCTGAAGGGCGTGGCGGGGGAGGACGAGGCGGTTCTGCGCAACACCGGGGTCATCGCGGTGCTCTGTTCGCTGCTGGAGGACCCGGAGATCCGGCAGGTGTGGAAGCGCCTCTTCGATCCCTTCACCTATCTGGTGGGGGCGTCGAACGACAACTCGTGGTACGACTTCGGCCCCGTGACGGTCCGGAACTTCGCCGGGCTGCCCCTGGGGGACGAGGCGGCGCTGCGGCTCTACAACCGGGCGCTTCTCGCCGCGGCAAGGCCGCCGCTCATCGTGGGGGTGCCCGCTCCGCGCACCGGGGCGTCCCAGGAGGAGCGCGAGGAGGACGCCGTGGGATTCCGCTTCATCGGGCGGCGTTTCACCTTTGATGCGCTGGTGTTCAACATGCTCACGGCGCCGCAGACGGGGAGCGAGGAGCTGCCGCGCAATCTTCCCGATCCGCTGGACGTGATGGCGGTTCTCGGCTCGCCCGCGGCGCTCGGGGAGACCGGCGCCTTCGCCCGGTACGCCCGGTACGCGGAGAATCAGGCGGCGCTGCGCAAGCGGTGGCTCGCCTTCGGGGACGACCCTCTGTCGCGCAATGTCTACAGCGATCTGTTGCACCTGTTCTCGGACTACTTCGCTCCCACGGAGGGCGGGCAGTTCTTCAGCCGCACCCCCGAGTGGGAGTACAAGAAGCTGGTCACCGCGTCGGCGGCCTGGGCGGAGCTGAAGCACGACACCATCCTCTACGGCGAGCAGTCCGGAGCGGAGATGGGCGACGGCGGCGACGTGTGGTACGCGCCGGACTATCTGTTCCCCGAGCCGCGGGGGTACGTGGAGCCCGCGCCCCGTCTCTTCGCCGGGCTGGCCCGTGCGGCGGGCCGGGTGCGGGATTTTCTGGCCGAGGCGGGGTGGGATGACGAGGAATATCCCCGGAAGCTGGAGACGTTTGCGGGGCTGATGGGGCAGCTTGCGGACATTGCGGGACGGGAGGTGCGGGGCGAGCCGCTGGGCAGCGGGGATTTCCGGGTCATCCGGGAGTTTCCCGCGGCGCTCGACCGGGACCTGCTCTTTCCCGAGGACATGTCCGGGCTCTATCCCCCCTACATGGAGGACGTGGTTGAGCGACTGCGCATGGCCCTGGCGGCGGACGTCGCCACGGACTACTTTGAGGGGCGGGTGCTCTACGTGGCCACCGGCGCGCCCAAGGTGCTCCACGTCTTTGTGGACGACCGCTGGGGCGGCCCGCGGGTGACCCGGGGCGCCGTGTTCTCCTTCTACAGCTTCGACCGGCCTCTGTCGGAGGGGCGGCTTTCCGACGAGGAGTGGAAGGAGATGGTCTACCGGGGCGATCCCGCGGGTCTGGACGCCCTGCGCCCCGACTGGACCCGCCGCCCGGAGAGGTGATGCGGAGGGCGGAAACGGCGGGTGGGGCGATGCGGAGGGGTGTCGCGGTGAAGCGGGCGGCGGCGACGACGAAAGAGCGCGGCGTGGCGGAAACGGCGGGCGGCGGTTGCGGCGCTGGTTTCGTCCCCGGCGCCGGGGCGTGCCCGCCCGGTTGCCCTCTGTCTCTGTCCGGCGGCGCCCGTCGCGTGCTTGCTGTTGCCGTGCTCGTTGTTGTCGCGTTCGCCGCCGTCCTTGCGCCTGCGGCTGCGGCGCCGGATGCCGTGGCGGAAGTGGAAGCGGAGGGGCCGAAGGCGGCGGAGGGGAAAACGGGAGCGCTGAAGGTGTCGGTGGGAAAGGCGAGCGCGGCGGAGGGGGAAACTCCGGCGGTCATGGTCTGCCCGCCCCTGCCGGAGGGCATCCGCCGCGCCCTTGACGCGGCGGGGACGGGTGAAGGTGCGGCGCCTGCGACGGGAAAGACGGCGGAGGGCGGAGAGGTCGTGGCGGGGGGCATCGTTCCCCATCACGATCCGGCGGGAGCGATGATGCTGCGCTTCTACGACGCTCTCGCCGAGGCCGTTCCCGCGCCGGAGCGGATCATTCTCATCGCCCCGGACCACTACCGGGCCGGGCGGAGCCCCGTCTCCACCTGCGGGGCCGACTGGCTCACCGAATTCGGCCTCCTTTCCGCCGACCGGGAGGGCATTGCGGCCCTCACCGGGGCTGGGCTCGCGGAACGGCAGGATCGCCTCTTCCGGAGCGAGCACGGCATCACGAACCATCTGCCTCTGCTGCGCCGCACCTTTCCCGGCGCGACGGTGCTTCCCCTCGTGGTGCGCAAAGGGTTGTCCGACCTGCACCTGCTTGCCCTGCGCAAGGCCCTGCTCCCTCTGGTGGAACGGGGCGGCCTGATCCTTTTGAGCATGGATCTCTCCCACGGCAAAACCCCCGCCGGAGCCGCCGCCGAGGACGCCCGCACGCTTCCCGTCCTGCGGGAACTCCGCACCCCGGCCCTGCGCGGCCTCGACCTGGACTGTCCCCGGGGCGCGGCGCTCCTCTTCGCCCTTCTGCGGGACCTGGGCGCCACGCAGGCGCGCCTTCTCGACCACACCGACTCGTGTCTTCTGCTGAACGACGGCCGTTCCCCCTGCACCAGCTACGCCACGCTGCTCTATCTGCGCCATTCGTGCGGGCAGCGGGGCGCTCCTTCGGCCCGGTAGCCCCGGGGGTCTTGCCCGGTCGTTGCGGGAAAGGTGTGGATGTCGTTTCATGGGAGACTTTCCTGAGAGATTTGCTGAGGAGAGTTTCTCGGGCAATGCTCTTGGAAAATTTTCCAGGGAGATCTTTCTGAGAGATTTTCTTGGGAAATCTCCGGGGAACTGGAGCTGAATCCGGAATGAATTTCCGCGCCATTCCGCGCCATTCCGGCCATTCCGGGCGCGGCCTCACTGAAGGGGGCGGGGTCGTAGGCGTGCTGGAGTGCTGACTTCTCCCGGGCATTTTCTTTTTTTCGCTTCCGTACGCGGTTTTCCCCACCCCTATCTTGTCGCTGTATGCCGCTACACTGATGGGCGACACCCTGGATAGGCGTTACGACATCAATGGAGGCGCTTTTTACGTCTCTCCTGTGTAATGTTTCTCGTCGTAATTTACTGAATACAGTTCATCTTTGAGCGCGTTCTGCGGTGTATAGTCAAGCTTGTTTCGTCATGTCAGTCGATTTTCTCTTAAGGGGAGATGATTCGTGCCCAAGGATCTCAGCTCCATACGGCTAGGACGTCTGAACCGCATCATGATGGAACTGGCTCTCGGCGACGTGGTACCCAAGGAGAGGTTGCTGTGTCGCCTGGAATATGCCCGAGGCCGCACTTTTGAACGCGATTTGCGCTTTCTGCGCGACGAGTACGCGGTGGATGTGGCCTATGACCGCAGAAGAAAAGGTTACCGGCTCCGGGGTTCCGGACGGTTTCTTCTCACGCTGGATCTCTCCGACAGGGAAGTGACGGCTCTCGCCGCAGGGCTTCGCATGGCCGCCCATTTCCTGCCCCACCTGGATGAAGAGTGTGCCCGCCTGTGGCACGTTCTCCGCTCCGTGATCCCCGAATCCCTCGGCAGACAGGGCGACACTCTGGGTAAATGCGCTGTCGTTGCCCTGCCCGTTTCGCCCGTCGCCCCGGACATTTTCGAGATCGTCACCGGAGCCATCACCCGCAGGAGAATGCTTCGTTTCGCGTATGCCTCACCGCAGCGATCCGATGGCGAAGCCCGGGAGCACACCGTCTCTCCCTGGGGAGTCTACTTCCGTGCCCACGCCTGGTATCTGTGTGGACAGAGCGAACGGCACGGCACGCCCGGCAATTACCGGGTCGGACGTATCACCTGGGCGGAGATGCTGGATCGCCCCTGGCACGCCGACGTTCCCGAGGGGATGTGCATGGAGGACTATGCCTCCAGTGCTTGGTACGGCAGGCCTGGTCCCGCAACTATTCCCGTGCGCATCCGTGTTCGTGCACCTCTCGCCACCGCTGTGTCGGAGACGGTGTGGCATCCGACGCAGCGCATTGTTTGGGAGGCGGGAGAAAGCCTCGTTCTGGAGGCCACTGTTCCCGATTTGGAGGATGTAGCCCATTGGGTTCTCGCCTCGGCTCCACATGCAACGGCCCTGGACCCTCCGGAACTGCGGTGCCTTGTGACCGAATGGGCGGGGATGGTGGAGAAGGGGAATGCCGACTGAATGAGACGAGGGAGCCCGTAGAGAGAGCGGGCCGGCTTGAGGAAGAGTGGTTGAAGAAGAGCGGGTGAACGTGAAAAACGAAAAGCGCAAGGCGTGTGAGTTGTCTTCGATCGGTGCGGAACCCTGGGATTGCGGGGTTTGAGAGGGTTTGCAATCGGTTCGGAACTCTGGGTTTTCGGGGTCTGAGAGGGTTTGAAAGGAGAAGGAGACTGATGGACGCACAGAAAAGAAGTGTGGAAGAACGTGTGGAAGAGCAGTACGCATTTCTCCTGGAAACGGTGAGCACCGCTACGGCCCTGCGTCTCCGCCGCAGGCTCCAACCAGCGGGAGGAGCGGGGGATAAGGTCTTTCCCCCCACCTATGAAGGAGGCAAATACGCGCTGGAAACCCGGATCATCGACGGAGAACAGGTTCCCTGTGTTCTGCTCGACAGTGTCCAGTCCCAGGCAAACCGCATGGAGCTGGCGCTGCTCAGAGCCCATCGGGAAAAAAAGATTCGCATTCCCATCATTTCCGTGGATTTTGGACATGCCGGTGTCGAAGGAGTCGGCGTCATCACCAGTCTTGAAGCCCCTCACCGGATCGCGGACGCGATATTGAGGGACAGCCTGTACGAAGGGATCAAATTTCGCGAAAGCCCGTATGGAAAAATTCTTGAAAACGCCTCTCCGGCCAATGCGACGCAACTCTTTGCAATCTGTCCGACAGCCCTTCTCTTCGGCGTTTGGGATTCCACGGGGCCGCGCGGTGGCCTGGGGGTCAAGATACAACGTGCGGTGGTCTCAGAGATCTTCGGCGTCGACATCAAGGTAGGGACGAAGACATCAAGCCGCATCGATCCCTTGCAGATTCAATTGAACGCGGGACCGTTGTATGTAAAACAAGACGGAGACTGGACGTTGGATGTCCGCGAGGCGGCGACGAAAAAAGACGGGAAACCTCTTTTGTTGAAGAAGGAGGGAAAACCCAGCGAGGTAATCCACGGTAATATCACACCGACGATCGAAGAAAATCCCGGCGGTGTCACCATGCGCTATGCCCTTCAGACGGTGGTGCTTTCTCTGCCCGCGCTCCGGCGGCTTTCCTTTCCGGTTTCCGGTGCGGACCGCGACAAGCAGGACAAGCAGGACAAGCAGAATGAAGTAGATGGCGCCGCGAGGTCCGTCCTCGCAGCGCTCGGGCTTTGTGCCGCTCTGTCTGTTGCGGATGATTTGGATCTTCGTTCCCGTTGCCTTTTGGTCCCGGAAGAGGCGGCAACGTGGGAAGTCATCAGGAGCGACGGAACGAAGAATTCCTTTTCGTGCTCGGTGGAGGACGCATGTCAGCTTACGGCCCATGCTGTCGAAAAAGCGAAAAAAGCAGGGCTTTTCTGGCTCGACGACGGCATTTCTCTTGTTCCGAACGGTGCTCTGGTTAAGCTGGTCGAAAAGAGCCGCAAGCTCGCGATGGAGTCAGGACCTGAAGACGGAGGCGAGTAGCGCCATGTTCGCGCTGCAGTGGGAATATCTGACAGGTCGTGCCGTCGCCCGGGCGTACCACGGGGGGAAGATCGGCACGGATCCCGAATGGCCGCCGCACCCGGACAGGGTGTTCCAGGCGCTCGTCGCGGCCTGGGGCGCGCTCGGCGAGCCCCAGGCAGAGGCCGCCGCGTTGCAGTGGCTCGAATCCCTGAAGGCACCCGGTCTTTATGCGCCGGATGCGCCGGAGGAGAGTCGGTCCGGCGCGGAGACGGTCCATGTGCCGACAAACGACAAGACCGCCGCTGGCGCCGGCTTTCACGTCCGCAAGGCGCGCACCTTTCCGTCGGTTCTTCTTCCGGAGGGCGGCGGCACCTCTCCGTCGGGACGCTCTTTTGCAGCCTGCGCACTTGTCTGGCCCGACGCGACGTCCGAGGACGCTGCCCGCTTCCGCGAAGCCTTTGTCCGGCTCTGCGAGGCGGTGACGCACATCGGACACTCCCGGTCGCTCGTTCGCATGTGGGTCGGTGCGGAGGATCTTCCGGAGCCGAATTACCTTCCTTCGGAGGATGGCCGGGGAAGGGTTTTTCTTCGCATTCCCAAAGAGGGAAGGTTCGACGCACTGTGCAGTGCCTATGCGGGGGGTGGGAAGGCGTGGCGACGTCCTTCCGCTGCGCCCTACCAGTCCTACGTAATACCCGCACCGCAGAAAAACGGCCCCGAATACGGTCTCTTCGATCCGCGCCTGGTCATTCTCCGGCGCGTCGGCGGGAACGCGTTGACGCTGCTGCAGACCCTTCCGTTCACCGATGCCCTTCGGGGCACACTTCTTAAGGCGGCGGAGGGTGTGGGCAAAGAGCTGATCAGCGGGCACCCGGAAGGCGACGGAACTCCGACGAAAAGGCCCCACGTGGCTTTTGTTCCCCTTCCCTTTGTCGGGGCGGAGTACGCGGACGGGCATCTGCTCGGTTTTGCCCTCGCCTTTCCCCGGGGACTGTCCCTGGAGGAAGAGGAGACGATCTGGGAGGCCTTCACCCGTTCTCTTGATCCGGAAAAAGACACCCTTTCCCTCGTGGCCGGGGCGGCGGGAGCGTGCGAGCTGGTGCCCGAGGAACGCCCGGTGCGGCCTTTTTCCCTGCGGGAGCGGACCTGGTGCGATCAGTCCGCGGAATGGGCCTCCGTGACGCCGTTGGTTCTGGACCGTCTTCCGCCCCGGCGGCATCAGGATTTCGACCAGTGGGCGGCAGGGCAGATCGTCGAGGCCTGCGCAAGGCAGAACCTGCCCTCCCCGGCCCGGATCGAGGTGGGGTCGGTCTCGTTTGTGCGGGGCGTCCCCCCGGCGAGGAATTTCCCCTGTCTGAAGCGCAAGGACGGCCTGCGGCGGTGGCACACGCACGCAAGGATCGTCTTTTCCGAACCCGTTGCCGGGCCGCTGCTCCTCGGGGCCGGACGCTTTCGGGGATATGGCTTCTTCAGGCCGGTTCTCCAGTGGGGAGGAAACAGTCATGACGATTGAGATCGGCCGCTTCGGCGAGTATTTCGCACGTGTCCACGGTGTTTCGCCCTTTCCCTGGCAGACGCGTCTTCTCGAAACGGTCATGAACGGCGGGTGGCCCAAAAGCATTGCACTTCCCACCGCGTCGGGAAAAACCGCAGTGATGGATGTGGCCCTCTTCGCCCTCGCCTGCCAGGCCGGGCTCTCTCCGGAGGAACGGACGGCGCCGCGGCGCATCGTCCTCGTGGTGGACCGGAGAATCGTGGTGGACGACGCCTACGGAAGAGCGCGGAAGATCCGCGACACGCTTCGCGGTGCGCTCGGAGTCCCTGCAGAATCAGGTGTGGCCCCGGACCCGGCTACGGACATTTTGCGGGAGATGGCGCAAGCCCTCGTCTCCCTCGGTGGAGACGATTCCCTGCCCGTGGATGCGGCGCTGTTGCGCGGCGGCATCTACCGGGAGGACCGGTGGGCCAGAACTCCCGCGCAGCCGGTCATCCTGTGTTCCACCGTCGATCAGGTCGGCTCGCGCCTGCTCTTTCGGGGGTACGGCCTGTCGTCGAGCACCTGGCCTCTTCACGCCGGACTTCTTGGCAACGATACGCTGCTCGTCCTGGACGAGGCCCACTGCAGCAAACCCTTTCTCCAGACGCTGGAGCGGATTTCCGAATACCGTGCCCGCGGGGAAACCCCCCTCGCCCTGCCCTTTTTTGTGACGGCCATGACTGCTACGCCGCGGAGCGGAGAGGAGCCCTTCGAGCTGAACCGGGAGGACCGCTCCAATGCCGTGCTGCAAAAGCGGCTTGGAGCGTCGAAGCACATGCGGCTCGTGGCGCTGCCCAAAAAGAGCGGCAGTGCGGGGAAGAGCAGTGACAAGGACATTGCAGCCGCCTGCGTGGAGTTTCTGTCGGGGGACGGCGCCGAGGACGGACTGGCGAAAAAGGGAACCACCGTGCTGGTGGTGCTCAACCGTGTCGCCGCCGCCCGGGCGCTGCGCGAAAAACTCCGGCAGAAAGAGAAACGCGGCGCGCTCAAGGTGATTCTGCTCACCGGGCGAAGCCGTTCCGTCGAACGGGACACGCTGCTCCAGGAGTACCGGGACCGCATTATGGCCGGCAGAGATCGCGGGAGGGTAAAGGAGTTCCCTCCCCTGGTGGTGGTCGCCACCCAATGTGTCGAAGTGGGGGCGGATCTCGACGCGGATGCCCTGATCACCGAGGCCTGCCCGCTGGATGCCCTGCGCCAGCGCATGGGGCGTCTCGACCGCCTTGGAGAGCTCGGCAAAACCGAGGCGGTATGTTTTCTCCGCAGCGAATACCAGGGCGACGCTCCACCCCCTGACCCCGTCTATGGAGAAGCCCTTGTCGCCACCTGGAAGTGGCTTAAGGAAAACTCGACGAAGGTGAGCGCCGCGACGGCGAACGCGGCAGGTAAGAAGGCCACGACGGCGAACGCGGCGGAGGGCGAAATCAATTGCGGCATCGATGCATTGGCCGCTCTTTTGCCCAAGGATCCGGCCGTGATGGAACGCCTGTGTACGCCTTCCGCCGACGCTCCGGTGCTCTTTGCCGCCTACTGCGACATCTGGTGCCAGACCGGCCCGGAACCCGCGGTCTGCCCCGAGCCCGCGCTGTTTCTCCACGGTCCCAAAGCAGGGCCGGGAGATGTGCACCTTCTTTGGAGGGGCGACCTCGTCGTCGACCCGAATTCCGCCGCCCCGGAGCGGTTGTGGCAAATCTGGACCGACACTGTGGCGCTCTGTCCTCCTGTTTCGGGAGAGACGCTGCCTCTTCCCATCGGAGAGGCCCGGGCGTGGCTCCGCGGCGACTCCGCTCCGGACGGTGGAGACATCGAGGGCGGCCCCGGGCCGAAAGAGGGAAAAACGCGGGAGGACGTCTCCGGCACCGTGCGCTCCGCCTCCAGGTATCGCAGAGCCCTGCGATGGCTCGGACCGGAACGCAGCGAACCAGTTTCCGAGGCCGCTCCGCCGCGCCCCGGGGACGTGCTGATCCTGTCCGCCTCCGAGGGCGGGTGCGACTCCGAAGGGTGGAACCCCTCATCCACTTCCGCCGTCGCCGACGTGGCCGATCTCGCCCGACTCAAGGCGCGCCGTCCGGCGGTGCTGCGCCTGCACCCGAACCTGCTCGAAAGCTGGAGCGAGGAAGCCCGTTCCCTGGTTGCGCCCTTCGCGGAATGCAAAGCGTTCGGTGAGCTTCCGGGCGACATGGACGACATTGAAGCACGTGTGGAAGAACTGCTCCGGATGCTTCAGTCCCGGAACGACCTCTCCGAAGCGTCGGCGGAGGCGGTGCGCGTTTTGTGCAAGGACCCCGATCGGCGCATAGAGCCGCACCCCTCCGGGACCGGCCTGGTGGTGTACACCAAAGTGCGGCTTGGCGAGGCGGATTTCACCGACGAGGACAGTCAGTCGGTTTTGGCGCGAGAGGACCTTGTGTCCCTAGAGGACCACCTCGAAGCAGTGGAGGCCCAGGCCCGGCAGGCCTCGGCATCTCTCCCCGAAGCATTGCGGAACGACATTTCCCTTGCGGCGAAGCTGCATGACCTCGGGAAGGCCGATCCCCGGTTCCAGATCTGGCTCGCCGGAGGAAGCAGGGTGAAGGCCTGTAAAATCCTTCAGAAACACGGGCTTCTGGCCAAATCCTCCCTGCTTCATGCCGGCCCCGGCGCAATGCGGATGGCCCGGGAAAAGGCGGGTTATCCCGCGGGAGGCCGCCACGAACTGCTCTCGGTGCGGCTTGTCCAGTCCTGTAAAGAACTGCTGCAGAGGGCGAACGACCCGGATCTGCTCCTGCACCTCATTGAATGCCACCATGGCTATGCCCGCCCCTTTGCTCCCGTCGTGGAGGATCCGAATCCCGTCCGAGTGTCCGTCCTCTCCATGGAAAGCAGTTCGGCGACGGAACTGGACCGGCTGGACAGCGGCGTGGCCGAACGTTTTTGGCGGCTCGTCCGGCGATACGGGTGGTGGGGGCTCGCCTATCTGGAGGCCTGCCTCAGACTGGCGGACCACCGTGCGAGCGAGAAACCTACCCGGAAAAGCAGCAGGGAGGGAACCCCATGACGACGACTGCGGCAGCACACGAGCACCAAAGCGAAAAAAAGCCACTTGCCTGCCCGGGGATCGACGGCGCCAATCCCCTGCATTTTCTCGCAAGCCTTGGGACCTTCCGGCTCCTGTGCCTGCACGATCCGGAAGCACGCATGCGCTGGCTTTCCGGCGAGACTTGGCACCCCGAATACCTGACCAGCCTGGACGAAGAAGCCTTCTGCAACACCCTCGCCGGGGATTTCGGGTGGGACCCCTCCGTGGATCCCGCCACGGAAGAAAACGCGGCATCCACGAAGAGAAGCGGTGCGAAGAGAGGCAAAGGCACCGGTGGCGGAAAGAAAAACAAGGGCGACAACGACGACAACGACGACAACGACAACGACGACGGAGAACAGGAAACAGCGACGGAAGACGGGGGCGTGGGAGCGCAGACCATGTCTCCGAGAATGAAGAAGCTCACAACCCTCTTTCCGGCAGCCTTTTCAGGGCAAGTCATCGAACGCCCCGTCGCGGAGTTCCGAGAGCTGGCGCTGCGCGCCTGCAACGCCGGGGAAGCATGGCCCGGCGCGTTACCTCTTCAGGACGAACTGGTCGCGGCCTTCGCCAGTGACGGGGCCGTGAAGGGCGGGGAAAAAACCGGTGAAATACCGGAAATCGCTCCCTCAGCATTGAGTTTTTCCAATGGAGGAAGCGGAAAGTGTCTCTTGAAGGATTTTCGCAATTGCGCCGTCAATGTGAGCCCGCAGAGCCTTGGCAATTTTTTCCGGTGCACCGGAAAAAACGAGGATTGGGTTACCGACCTCAACTGGGATCCGGGGAGTCAGCGACCCCACGCGCTCCAGTATGGCGATCCCGGCGACAGAAAAAACAGAGTCCCCTGTGATGCCACTGCCAATGCCCTGGCTTTTGTCGGCCTGACCATGTATCCTTCCATGCCCGGAAAGCGGGGCATCGCTACGGTGGGCATCGTCAGAAGTGGAAAAGCCTGGATATGGCCCCTCTGGAAACCGCTGTTACCCTTGGCTGTCCTGCGGAGCCTGTGCAACACGGTGCCCGGAGAAGGCAAGGGACAACATCTCCGGCAGGAAGATTTTTGGACCTGGCTTTGTGCGGAACGGTATTCCCTGAACAAGCGGTTCTTCTTCTCCCCCTCCATACCGGTGGACATGGCGGGAGAATAGCTCATGGAGCAAGTCGCCGAACTTCTCCTGACCATCGACATGGTGCACCAGTTCGCCTACTGTCCGCGCAGGATGCAGCTCATGTACGTGGACGGTCGTTGGGAGGACAACCTCTTCACCGATCAGGGGCGGAGCGTGCACGCCCGTCTGGACGCGGAGGACGACCCTCTTCCGCCATCGGCGGAAGGAGATCCGGAGCCCGTCGTTGCCCGTTCCGTTTCGCTCGCGTCGGAAACGCTCGGGCTCACCGGCAAGCTGGATCTTCTTGAAGTGACGGACGGCAGGGCGGTGCCCGTGGAAACCAAGCGGGGCGCGCCTCCGGTCAATCCCGAAAGAAGCTACGAGCCGGAGCGCGTACAGCTCATGTGTCAGGCGCTCCTTCTGCGGGAGCATGGCTACCTTTGCAACCAGGGAATGCTCTATTTCGCCGCCGTCCGCCGCCGTGTCCTTGTGGAGTTTTCCGCGGAACTGGAGGCGAGAACCCTTTTCCTGATCAACGAAACCCGTGCGGCGCTGCAATCCGGAGAAATGTACCCGCCCCTCGTCGATTCGCCCAAGTGCGGGGGGTGTTCCCTTGCGGGAATCTGCCTGCCCGACGAGACCCATCTGCTGGCCGAACTCGGCGGAATGGAGGAAAATCCCCGCCCTCCGGACATTCGCCGTCTCTATCCCGCACGTGATGACGCTCTGCCGCTCTACGTCCAGGAGCAGGGCGTTCGGGTGGGAAAATCGGGGGAGGCGCTCGTCGTTTCAAAGGGAAGGGAGAAGATCGGCGAGTTTGCTCTCAAGGACGTTTCTCAGCTCGTCCTTTGCGGAAACGTATCGCTCACGGCGCAATGCCTGCATTTGTTGTGCGAGAGAGCCGTTCCCGTCGTGCATCTTTCCATGGGGCATTGGTTTTACGGCATCACGACCGGCATAACCCTTAAAAACGCCTACTGTCGGGCTGCTCAATTTTCCGTCGCCGCCGACGAGGGGCGTTCTCTGGCCCTGGCAAGGGCATTTGTCCTCGCGAAGATGCAGAATCAAAGGACATTGCTTCGACGAAATGCCCGTATGGCAGTTGACGAAACACTTGCCGCAATGAAAAAACTGATCGACCGAGTGGGGACATGCCGTGCCACGGAAGACCTGATGGGCCTGGAGGGAGCCGTTGCCGCACAGTATTTCGACGCATGGCACACAGTGCTCGCCGAAGGCTTGCCGGATGAAATCGCCTTTTCTCCAAGCAACAGAAACAGGCGTCCTCCGAAAGATCCGGTCAATGCCATGCTCTCCTTCGGTTACGCGCTGCTCGCGAAGGAAGCGACACTAGCGCTCCTTGCCGAAGGGCTCGACCCCTACTGGGGCTTTCTGCACCGTCCGAGGCACGGTAAACCGGCGCTTTCCCTTGATTTGATGGAGGAATTCCGACCGCTGATCGTCGATTCTGCGGTGATGACAGCCATCAACACCCGTATGGTGGAATCGAAGGATTTCGTGGTCTCCGCAGCGGGATGCGCCATGAAAGACACCGCACGAAAAGCCCTGATACGAGCCTACGAGTTGCGGCTGGATCAGATGATCACCCATCCCGTCTTTGACTATCGCTGCTCCTGGAGGGCAGTGATCCGGGTGCAGGCAAAGCTGCTGGCGAAGGTTCTTCGGGGCGAAATTCCCGCCTATTCGGGAATCACGACAAGGTAGAAGAGCGCCGATGCGGCGGTTCTTTCTGGTTTCCTACGATATTCCCGACGACAAAAGGCGAAACAGAGTGTTCAAGCTGTTGACAGGCTGGGGTGATCATGTTCAGTATTCCGTGTTCTGTTGCCAGCTCAACCCCAGGGAGTGTCATCAACTGGAAGAGAATCTGAGAAAAATCTTGAAGCAGAATGAAGACCAGGTGCTGCTCGTTGATGTGGGACTTGTGGAAGGCGAGCATCCGGAGCCGGAGATTTCCTACATCGGAAGAGTGTGGAAACCCGACGTTCGGAGTCAGATTGTCTGATTCGTCCTCTCGAGCGGCGAAATGGTTCGAAAAACCCGAAGGATGCTCGCGAACCTTGAAAAAAGGGGTCTTCCCCGGAAAATTCGAATGCAGAAAAGAACAGGAAAACGTTTTTCGGAGCCCCTGGGGTTGACCGCTCGAAGAGAAGAGCCTATGTTGTTGCAAACACTCCCTTGAAAAGGGGGCGGATTTCCGCGCCATCCCAGGCGCGGCCTCATTGAAGCACAAGGCGCCTGTCCGCAGATCGAGCGTTCCGTTCTTGATTTCCGCGCCATCCCAGGCGCGGCCTCATTGAAGCGTGTTTTGCCGTTTTCGGGAGAAGAGCTTCACCCGTGATTTCCGCGCCATCCCAGGCGCGGCCTCATTGAAGCATACCGGCTTCCCCTTGATCGGATCGAGCTCCGTGGAAGATTTCCGCGCCATCCCAGGCGCGGCCTCATTGAAGCCTTGAATTGTATGTGCCGAGCCTTCTCGCTGGGAGAATTTCCGCGCCATCCCAGGCGCGGCCTCATTGAAGCGCATCAAACTCTTCTTGCGTCATCACTTGTTCGACAAATTTCCGCGCCATCCCAGGCGCGGCCTCATTGAAGCGACGATCTCACATTCGAGGACATGGGCATTTTGCCAGAATTTCCGCGCCATCCCAGGCGCGGCCTCATTGAAGCGCCACCGAGAACGTCACAATGCGTCCGCCGTCGTTGAATTTCCGCGCCATCCCAGGCGCGGCCTCATTGAAGCGTTGCTGTAGATCGTATTTCCGTCCGCTCCCGGATCAATTTCCGCGCCATCCCAGGCGCGGCCTCATTGAAGCGTTACTTCCGGGGGATACCCGGCAACATATGTTATGATTTCCGCGCCATCCCAGGCGCGGCCTCATTGAAGCAGGGACCATGTACAGGCCAGCTTCGACCACGAAGCCGAATTTCCGCGCCATCCCAGGCGCGGCCTCATTGAAGCCACAGAGGAATATCGAAGAGAGATGGACACGGTGGGCTAATTTCCGCGCCATCCCAGGCGCGGCCTCATTGAAGCACGGGATGCCCAAACCGGGCCAATCGGCTGAAGTGTATTTCCGCGCCATCCCAGGCGCGGCCTCATTGAAGCAACCCCTCCGGGGCGTTGTCCGGGGCGCGGACTGTAATTTCCGCGCCATCCCAGGCGCGGCCTCATTGAAGCCAGCGCTGCTTCTTCGCACCAGGCTCGCGCCTCCGCATTTCCGCGCCATCCCAGGCGCGGCCTCATTGAAGCGTGGCAAAGGACCGCTTGAAGAAGCGGGATTACTGCAAATTTCCGCGCCATCCCAGGCGCGGCCTCATTGAAGCCTCTTGATCGGCACGTGGTACGAATTGCGCGAAGGGGATTTCCGCGCCATCCCAGGCGCGGCCTCATTGAAGCATTCCAGTCTGCGGCATCGGCGCTGTCGGCCACCGTTATTTCCGCGCCATCCCAGGCGCGGCCTCATTGAAGCCAGCAACTTGACCGATGGCTGCAGGCTCTCCACGAAATTTCCGCGCCATCCCAGGCGCGGCCTCATTGAAGCAAAGCTGGCCTGTACGTGGTCCCTCACGGCATCGGATTTCCGCGCCATCCCAGGCGCGGCCTCATTGAAGCACGGTGAGCTACACCTATGCCAGCGCCGGATGGGCAAATTTCCGCGCCATCCCAGGCGCGGCCTCATTGAAGCAATCTGCAGGAGGACAGTGACTCCGCAGGCGGAACCCTATTTCCGCGCCATCCCAGGCGCGGCCTCATTGAAGCCAAGGTGGCCAGGCG
>Ga0067045_1003722_pt1 | contig 17228 bp, 16 predicted proteins | sample TerdegcTABiofilm_FD_59184 | JGI IMG/M metagenome (GOLD analysis project Ga0067045, IMG submission 59184) | Combined Assembly of (Gp0054472, Gp0054536) Wastewater bioreactor microbial communities from Singapore -Terephthalate degrading...
GAAGGTTTATTACAAAACTGCTGGAGAAGTTAAAAAAACCTGTGGTCACTACCGTTCATACTGTTCTGCAGACACCTAATCTGGGCTACTATTCATCCCTCATGGAAGTCATTCATCATTCCGACCGCCTAGTGACATTGAGCCATAAAGCCGTTGAGATCCTCCAGGAAGTATATTATGTGCCTCCGGAGAAAATTGTCATGATCCCGCATGGTGTTCCCGACCTTCCTTTTACGGAAACAGATAGTTTCAAGGCTGAAATGGGTGTGGAGGGCCGTTTTGTTATTCTCACCTTCGGGTTGCTTAGCCCCGGCAAAGGTATCGAAATGGTGCTGGAAGCCTTGCCTGAAGTAGTAAAAAACCACCCCGAAGTAATATATATTATCCTGGGAAAGACTCACCCGGAAGTAGCTAAAATTCATGGTGAAAGTTACCGCGAGAGCCTTCAAAAACTTGTTCGTGAAAACCGTTTGGAAGATAACGTGATGTTCATTGACAAGTTTTTATCTAACGAAGAATTGTTCAGGTATATCAGCGGCTCTGACATATATATCACCCCCTACCTTTCTCCTGAACAAATAAGCAGCGGAACCTTGGCTTATGCTGTCGGGCTGGGTAAAGTTGTAGTTTCAACCCCTTACTGGTACGCAAGAGAGCTCTTGGCCGACGGGCGCGGCTGCCTTGTCCCCTTCAGCAATACAAAGGCGCTGGCTGATACCCTGAACAGCTTGCTCTCCCAAAAAGAGGGCCTCTCCAGGATGCGGAAGGCAACTTATGAGTACGGGCGCGAAATGGTCTGGCCCAGAGTAGCTGAAAAGTACCGGGCATTATTTAAGGAAGTATACAGGGAAAAACCCCTGAAAGGGCTTAAAAAGGTAATTACAATTCGCAAAAACATCATGGACAATCTGGACCGGCGCAAAATAATAAATATGTTTGAGCGTATAACCGATGATACCGGAATTATTCAATTTACCAGGTACGGGATACCCGATCTGAAACACGGCTATTCCGCAGACGATGTCGGTAGGGCGCTGGCAGTCATAATGAGGTTATCACGTATTGAAAATATTGAATCTAAAGATAACCAACTGGCCAAAAAATATCTTTCTTTTCTTTACTACGTACAAAAAGAAGACGGCAGGTTCCATAACTTCGTCGGGTATGACCGGCGATATCTGGACGAAGTGGGGAGTGAAGACACTTTCGGCCGGGTACTGATGGGACTGGGCAGCACCATCGCCTTCAGCGCAGAACAATCGCTTGTGCTACTGGCTAAAGATATGTTTGACAAGGCCATAGCCTTACGGCAACCGGATGAGCCGTTATCCACTTTTTCTAAGGCAATAGCTTACGCCATTTGCGGTTTATATGGTTATCTCCAAAAGTTCCCCGAAGTATCAAAGGTCAATGAACTGCTCCGAACCGGAGCCGATTATCTGATAAAGCTCTACCAAACTAACAAAAGTGCCAACTGGCACTGGTTTGATCCGGCCATAACTTATGGTAATGCTAAAGTTCCTTACTCGCTAATGCTGGCATATAATGTACTTAAAGATAAAAAGTAATCTGGATACCGCCCTGGAAGCCTTGGATTTCCTCACGAGCATTCAATATAACGGCANATATTTCGACCTGATCGGCAACCAGGGCTGGCTGGTTAAAGGATCGAAAAGAGCCTATTTTGATCAGCAGCCAATTGAGATTGGCTANCTGGTAGAAGCTTACTGTGAGGCCCTGCGTCAAACCCAAAAAAAAGATTACCGGATTCTGGCGAAAAAAGCTTTCAACTGGTTTTTTGGCAACAACCGCTTAGGAGTACCTGTTTATAATACCAATCATAATTATCCACTAGACGGTTTGAGCGCAACTGGTTGCAGCAACAACAGCGGGGCAGAGTCGGTTATAAGTTTTGCACTGGCAGTAACTTCCTTAAAAGAAGTGCAACCTGCAAAATAACACTTTTCTAATGGCAAAAAATAGTTAATCAGGCCGCAGCTGACATTGATCATGCATTTTTTTCGTAAAATATTGTAGAAATTTAAAATCTCAGAGAAAACCAGGCAAAAAGGGACAGATCACCCCCCTGGTAGAAGACCGCATTTTGAAAAATTACCAGCCTCTAATTTAGGCGGCCTTCAGACTTTCTTGCTCTTGTTTCAGTTGAGCCAGGGTACCGGCAAGGAACGTAATCATGCTGATGGTCACATCAACAAAAGCCTTGTCAATCCCACGCCGGTTCATTTTATCCAGGGAGAGATGCTCTTTTAAAAGGCTGAACCAACGTTCTATGGAACTTCTCTTGCTGTACAGTTTCTGCCATTTTTCGCTACCCCGGTGGGGACAACAGAACAAACGGGGGTTTTCGGTTACCTTTAACCTAACCACCGGCCCGTAGGAGTTGTCGCAATTGCATTCTTTTTGACATTCTACCTGCCGGCCGGCGGCCTTGGGACACCGGAATTTAATTGTCAGGTGCTTTTTGTCTGACCCCCAAAAAACCATCGCTTGTCCGGCGGGACAAAGGGGAGTGTAGTTTTCGTCAAAGCCCTGCGGCGGCTTCTTCTGGTTTCGTCTGTTCAGCTTGATAATGGCCTGCCCTTGCAGACCGATGGCGTTCTTGTAAATATCGTTGGAGTCGTAGCCGGCATCCATCAGGTAATATTCCGGACGAAAACCGTAAATCATCTGGTACTGCTGGCAGGCTTCGCTCATCAGTTTCGGCGCCAGTTCCACATCTGCCACATTGGCCGGGGCGAGCCGGCCCGCTAAAGGCAACGGGCCAATGTCCGTGAGCAGCACTGCGGCGTGGAACTTGTAGCCGTAAAACAGTTCGGTCTCCTCCTCCGATGCCGTCCGGTGGCCCCAGGCCGAACCAAGCTGTTCATTTTCCGGCCTTTCCCGGGCCGGGATGTCCGTGCTGTCAATGACGACCATGCCTTCGGAAGAGGTGTGTTTCGCTACTTGAACAACCATTTTTTCGGTAACCTGGTTAAGAAGTTCCTGCCCGTTCTTCTCCTTCAAGTCACCGAGAAAGCGATAAAAAACAGTGGTCGAAGGCAAGGGTTTCCGGATGTCAAAACCGCACCAGCACGTAAGCTGAGGGGAATATTTAAGGCACCTGACCAGTGCCTCGATAGTCGGCAACTGCATGAGCTTTTGCAGCACAAGGGCTTTGAACAACGCTGCGCGACTGTAACCGTGCCGGCCTATTCCTTTATAGCCGGGGAACATTTTGTTAATGGGCTCCACGTCTATCGATTCAAGGGCTGAAAAAATCTGGTCTTCCTGGTCGCACTTTTTTACAAAAACCTCAAAGGGAAAAAGCACTTCTTGTAGAACATACATAGCGGGGTTTCCTCCTCGTGTGTATGTTTTGGGTGTTTTTGAGTAAATTCGACACGAGACGAGGAAATCCCTTCTTTTTATTGTAAATAATGTAATCTAAGTTAATGTCAGGCTTTGGGTAAAGCTAATTTGCTTCTTGTTTGGGGCCTTATTTTTCAAGGGCTAGAAATTTTGCAGGTTGCACTTAAAAGAAATTAAAATTCGTAAAACTATTAACCTTAAAAAACGGGACATAATAAAATAATAACCATATCAATAAGCTTGGTGGAAGCACAGCGTTACCACCAGCAAATGACAAATATATTACAAGATTGGTGGGAAACATCACGGCTAAACAAGAACATTTCATAAACTGCGAGCTTTTTGAAAGGTATAGCGGCAATCCAATTATTACGGCAGACGACTGGCCTTATCCCATAAACTCAGTTTTTAACCCCGGGGCGGTTAAACTGCCAAGTGGTGAAACAATTTTACTGGCCAGAGTGGAAAGCCGGAGAGGCGTTTCATTTTTCAACGTTATCCGCAGTCAAGACGGATTAACCGGCTGGCGCATTGATCCAAATCCTGCCATGGTTCCTGAACCTGATATATTCCCTGAAGAAATGTGGGGTATTGAGGATCCAAGAATTATTTACGTGCCTGAACTGGAACAATATGCCATTACCTATACGGCATTTTCTACAAGCGGGCCACTTGTATCTCTGGCCTTAACAAAAGATTTTGTAACATTTGAAAAACTTGGCCGTATAACTCTCCCACATGATAAAGATGCATGCATTTTTCCAAGAAAAATTGGCGGAAACTGGTTACTGATCCACAGGCCAGAAACTGCTCATGCCATAGACACATACGCCGGAACCCATATCTGGCTGTCCTACTCCAGCAACCTGAAAAACTGGACCGCTACTACCCCGCTGATAAAAGCACGCATGGGATCATGGTGGGACGCAAACAAAATCGGTCTTTCGACACCTCCCATTGAAACACCGGAAGGATGGCTGATTTTTTACCACGGTGTACGCAATACAGCAGCAGGGTGTATCTATCGCGTCGGCGCGGCTTTACTGGATTTGGATAATCCCAAACGGATCATTTCCCGCGGCAAGGAGTGGATTTTTGGCCCCAAAGCTCCCTATGAGTTGCTGGGAGACGTCAATAATGTTGTTTTTCCCTGTGGCCATACACTGGATGAAAATTCCGGCGAGCTCCGCCTGTATTACGGTGCTGCAGACACCTCAATTGCAGTAGCAATAGGAAACATAAATCAAATCCTGGATTGGCTCCTCAAATATGGGGATAGGCCGATGCGCCGGATGACCGATACCATTCAACAAAAGATACCGTAGAAAACTGCGGCCACCACTTAAAAGCGGTGGCCGAGATTCTTGACAAATTACCTTGATGTTGAAACGCTCGCTTTAGCGCTTCGCGTCGAGTGAACCAGGTGCTCGTTTCGGGCGATATTGGACCGCCTTCAACTCGCCGTCATGGCTCGGTTCAGGCTTTCGCGGACATCCTTGTCCGCTCATCCAATATTGCTTCCTCACTTCGCCCGGTTCACTTGCGACGCTGCGACACATAGCTCAATTCCTTCAACCTCAAGGTCTCTGTTAGTTTGTCAACAGTCTGGGCCACCGTTTAAAAGCGGTGGTCATTGTTTAACAAAGATTACAGGGCAGTCTTTTTGGCAAGTCTTTCAGGAATCAGGTCATTCATTATCAGATCTTCATAGCTTTCCCGGCGGGTAATCAGTTCAGCGCGGCCTCCCCTAACCAATACCATGGCTGGACGCGGCAAACGGTTATAATTCATGGACATGGAATAGTTGTACGCGCCCGTACATGATACAGCCAAAATGTCGCCCGGCTCGGCCGGCGGCAGCTCGATGTCCCAGATTACCATATCCCCTGACTCACAACACTTGCCGGCTATTGATACTACTTCCGACGGTGGCTGGGTAATTTTACCAGCCAGGCAGGCTTCATAGCGGGCCTGGTATAAAGCCGTCCTCGGATTGTCGCCCATGCCGCCGTCCACCGCCAGGTACTTTCGAACACCGGGGATTTCTTTAATAGCCCCCACAGTATATAATGTAGTACCGGCCGGTGCACTGATCGAGCGTCCCGGCTCAACTATAATCCTGGGTGCCGGGAACCCCCATTCATCTGCTTTTTCCAGCACCGCACCCGCCAGTACATCGGCATAATCCTGTACGGCACGCGGCTCATCCCCTTCTGCATAGTAGACCCCCAGACCGCCGCCCATATCCAGTGCCTCCACACAGAATCCGGTTTCCTCACGAATCTGCTTAATAAAAGCCATCATTACCTCAGCAGTGTAGGAATAAGATTCCAACTCGAAGATTTGAGAACCGATATGACAATGCAGACCCTTAAAACATATATTCTCAAGCTCCAAAGCACGCTTCACGCCTGCCATTGCCTGGCCGTTTTCAATTACCAGGCCAAATTTGGAGTCAATCTGCCCCGTTTTTATATAAGCGTGAGTGTGCGCCTCTACTCCCGGCGTCACCCTGAGGATCACAACGGCCATTTTACCGGCTTCTCCAGCCAGCCGGTTTAACAACTCCAGCTCGTAAAAATTGTCCACCATAAAATAGCCCACTCCCGCCTCCAGAGCCATTGACAGCTCAGCGGAAGACTTGTTGTTACCGTGAAAATAAATACGTTCCACCGGAAAGCCTGCTTTCAACGCGGTATAAAGTTCGCCTCCTGAAACAATATCAAGCCCCAGACCCTCTTCCTCTACCATGCGGCACACAGCAAGATTTAAAAGGGATTTTCCGGCGTAAACAACCTCTGCTCCATATTTTAGGATAAAAGCATTGAAGTAGTTCCGGCAATTCAAACGAAAGCACATTTCATCCAGCACATAAAGGGGCGTGCCGAATTCCCGGGCCAGTTCTAACGTGTCGCAACCGCCTATTTCAAGGTGTCCTTCTTCATTTATTCGCATAGTACCGTTTAGCTTCATAATCAACCTTCCTTACTTATGCTGCCGACAACCACAAGTTGTTTCCACTTTTTTAAATTAAGTTTAAAATAGCGACATTTTTAGCTATCGTTTATAACAAAAGAAAAGCGGCCCGGGTAAAACACAAGGTAAAGGCCGCAAAAGGCAAATAAATATCAGCTTTGCAAATTCCCGTTAATCAATTTATAAAATATATATAAACAGCTAATTCTTACCCAACTTGAGGCAACTGCTCCAACGCTTTTTTAAGTTCATCTTCCGGCAGCGGGTAATCCACCAGTTTCCCTGCCAGGTAGGCATCATACGACGGCAAATCCAGCAGCCCATGCCCACTCAAGTTAAATAAGATAGTTCTGGCCTCGCCGGCTTCCCGGGCTGCGACGGCTTCCTTAACAGCACAATGAATGGCGTGAGATGATTCGGGAGCAGGTATAATGCCCTCACTCTTTGCAAAGAGAACAGCAGACTCAAAAACAGCTGTTTGCCCGTAGGCACGCGCCTCTGCTATCCCGTCATGAACAATCTGGCTTACCAGCGGCGAGTCGCCATGATATCTTAAACCTCCGGCGTGAATCCCGGGAGGCATAAAATCCTTGCCCAGCGTGTACATCCACAAAAGCGGCGTAAACCCCGCTACATCCCCAAAATCATAACCATAATGCCCACGGGTCAGAGTAGGGCAGGCACTCGGCTCAACGGCCACCAGCCGGACCTTGGTGCCCTTGACGATCTTATCATAAGCAAATGGGAAAGCAATGCCGGCAAAGTTGCTGCCGCCACCGCAGCAGGCAATCACCACATCAGGATAAGCGTCAACCTTGGCAAGCTGCTCTTTAGCCTCCAGTCCGATAATGGACTGGTGCAGGGTAACGTGGTTTAAGACGCTGCCCAGGGCGTAATTCGTATCAGCACGGCCGGCTGCATCCTCCACGGCCTCACTTATAGCTATTCCCAGGCTGCCCAGAGATTCAGGGTTTTTCTCTAAAATCTGCCTTCCCGAACTGGTTTGATCACTGGGGCTGGGAATAACATTAGCGCCAAAAATCTCCATCACGGAACGGCGGTAAGGTTTTTGCTGGTAGCTTACCTTAACCATATAAACAGTACATTCCAGACCAAAGAAGTTGCAGGCCTGAGATAGCGCAATGCCCCACTGGCCGGCTCCTGTCTCGGTGGAAAGTCTCTTGATCCCCTCCGCCTTATTGTAATAAGCCTGGGCAACAGCAGTATTCAACTTATGGCTGCCGGCCGGACTTACCCCCTCGTATTTATAATAAATCTTCGCCGGTGTGTCCAGAGCCTTTTCCAACCGGCGTGCCCGGCAAAGGGGAGACGGTCTCCAGAGCCGGTAAATCTCCTGCACTTCCTCGGGTATTTCAATCCAGCGCTCCCTGCTTACCTCTTGCTTAATCAACCCCATCGGAAAAATGGGAGACAGGTCATCCGGCCCGACAGGCTGTCTGGTTCCGGGATGCAGGGGAGGCCTGGGCAGGTTCGGCATATCAGCCTGGATATTATACCACTTTGTTGGCATTTCCTTTTCAGTGAGTAAAATTTTAGTTTCACTCATCTCATCTAAAACTCCTCTCTTCTCTATATTTTACTTTAAAATTAATATTATTTTCCTCGCTTTTACAATCCCTGGTATATATTCAAAACTAGATGGAGACACTGCATTATCGTTAGTGAATGGCAATAACAGCATACCTCTTACATCGGGTTTACTAACCAGTTATTGAATGATTATAAGTTTTGAAACACTTAATGTTATTTTAGCTTAATGTTCCCCTCCGCGCAAGACAATTTCATCTCTATTTCCGGATGCCTGGCTTACTTCCGGTACTTGCTGAAATCTCCTATACTTAACTTTTTAACTTATTTTTTCCTCTCTGCTCACAGCGTTGCTCCACCTGCCGCAACGGTCGCCCCAGCGTGCTATAATATTTCCCTGTTCGGCTATCTCTACCACTTCACACAAATTAGGGCAGCTGGAACATTCAAAGCTGGCAGCCTTAAACTTGGAATCAGCCACACCAAAGCCTTTAAAACGGCTTATTCCGTTCCGTGCAACAGCTTCACGGGCCAGCAGGGCTGCCCCCACCGCTCCCATTACATTAAAATAAGGAGGCACTTGAACAGACAACCCCAAAGCTTTCTCAAAAGCTCTGATCATACCCACATTTGCTGCCACACCACCCTGGAAAACCACCGGTGGTAGAATCTCCTTGCCCTTGCCGACGTTATTAAGGTAGTTACGCACCAATGCTTCGCAAAGGCCGGCCAGAATATCAGGAAGGCTACACCCCATCTGCTGCTTGTGGATCATATCCGATTCAGCAAAAACAGCACACCGTCCGGCAATCCGCACCGGTGACTCAGCCCGCAAGGCAATTTCACCAAAACGCTCAATTGGTATATTCAGGCGAGCGGCCTGTTGATCGAGAAAAGAACCTGTGCCTGCCGCGCATACAGTATTCATAGCAAAGTCAGTTACCACCCCGTTGCGCAAAATAATGATTTTAGAGTCCTGCCCGCCAATCTCTAAAATTGTCTGCACTCCCGGCACCAGCAACAAAGAAGCGACGGCATGTGCAGTTATCTCATTTTTCACGGCATCAGCGCCCACAATTACCCCCGTAAGATACCTGCCGCTGCCTGTAGTTCCGACTCCTTTTACTTTCGTGCCGGCCGGCAGGCGTTCAGCCATCTCTTTCAAGCCCCTCTGGACCGTGGCAATTGGCTGCCCCTGTGTTCTAAGATAGATTGCTTCACGAACTATTCCGCCCTCGTTAAGAAAAACTAGATTGGTGCTGACCGATCCAACATCTATACCCAAGTACCCCTTCATCTACCGGTAAGCCTCCCTGGTTTCTTTTCTCCTTGACAGCAAATCTATAAAAGCTTCCAGCCTGGTCATTAAACCGGCTTCACCCGAATGTTCGTCCATAATCAAAGTCAGGAACGGTATATCATAATCTTTGCCCACCCCCGGCAGAACGCTCTGGGCTACTATTTCAGGCATACAGGTAAACGGAAAAACCTGAACCAGACCATCGTACCCGGCCCGAGCATAATTTACGGCACTGCCGACAGTCTCCTGACCGTGGCCGCCGACAAAATGACGCAGGTACGGGGCAGCCGCAGCACAGGCATCTCTCCTTGAACGCAGGCCCTTGATCAGTCCAAGAAACAGATGATCGTTTACCCATTCACTCAAGTAAATAGAACGGTCTACTTCAGCTCCAAGAAGCCCCAGGTGACGTTCCAGCCTCTGGTTTGAGAATGGTTCCAGCAAAGTATAGATCTCTCCAATCACGCCAATTTTTAAAACTGGCCGATCGGGTTCCCTGGCCACACCGGCCATGATCTGTTCTGATCTTTCCCTGGCAACCTTCAGTTCATCCAGCGAAGAAGCACCGTCGATCAGGCTCAGCGCCTTGCTGTAGGCCTCATCAGTAGCACCCGGCACCAATTCTTTGGGCCGGGCTTTAAAAGCCGCCATCTCCACCTCGTCCACCGCCCTGGCTTTTTGATAACCAAAGCGGATAGCCTGGATTACCTGCCACCAGGACCGGTTACCGGCAATCCGCTTGATTTTTACAATCAATTCAGAAATATGTCTCTCTGGCGGCTCGAGTACAATCATCTGCATATCACAGCCAATATCCTTTAAAATGGCGTGTTCAATCTGGGCATAATAACCAAAGCGGCAAGGACCGCACCCGCCTGCCATGATCACAGTATCGGCACCCAGTTCACGGGCTTCTATAAAATTACCCAGATTTAACTTCAACGGCATGCAGGCAAATTCGGGGCCGTGCTTGACACCCAGAGTCAACGTCTTTTTACTGGAAGGAGGTGGTACCACAACTTCCACCCCCAAGTACTCGAGCATTGCCTTTAAAGGAATATAAAGGTTCCCCATGTGAGGAAAGGTTACGCGCATCATCTACCTCCGTTATCTACAACCCGCTGCAGGCACGCATGTACCCTTCGCGGGCAGCATGGCTTAAACGTCGGAACCCGTGCTCATACCCCAACCGCTCCAGCTCTTTTCCACCGCACCATATCTAAAAAAGCCTCTAACCTGGTTATTATTCCGGCCTCCCCGGTATGCTCGTCAAGAGTCAGGTTCAAAAAAGGAGCGTGGAGGGCACGGGCACGGCGCTCAATCAACTCGCCGGTCATGGAATCCGGCCCGCAGCCGAAGGCCGCCACATGCACCACACCGCTTATATCCGGCCGTTCAAGGTAGTGGAAAGCAGCTCCGATCATGCGTTGTCCCAGGGTCCAGAATAACTTCTTAGGCAGTCGAGCGGCATTACTTTCTATGATTTTTTGCTGCACATGTTCTGCTGTAAAAACTATTGCTCCCATCGCCTTCAGCCGCCCAATCAAGTTCATGCTTATATAAGGGTCGTAAATATTGTACGGGTGGCCGATCACAGCTACATTCAAATCGACCGGGTAAGGCAGGGGTCCATTTTTAACTCTGTTCTCCAAAACCGCTAAAGCCTCGTCTGGCATCAGCCCCAGCTGCAACAGCCGGAAATATTTGTGCAAGGCTTTTAGGGAACGGCGGTAGGCTATCCATATTTTCAACCTATTGCTGGTAAAAAGACTGCCGACACTTTTTACAGCGGCATACAAATCATAATTTTTTTTGTAGAGGTTGATGTTAACATCAATTATTGATGGAAGGTCTCCCAGACGTTGGATCATGTCAGGAAGTCCAAGGAATTTAGGGCAAATGTACTTGCGGTATTCCACACTTACCAGTCTAGGCAGGAAAATGTAATCGACTTTTCCGGCAAGGTCCAGAACATGACCAAAAGCCATTTTCACCGGCAGACATATCTCATCCACAGCATGTTTCAACCCTTGAGCCAGGATTCCTTTGGTTGACTGAGATGAAAGCACCACCTCAGCACCCAGTTCTTCAAAAAAGACTTTCCACATAGGGTAATAATAATAGTACAGAAGAGCCCTCGGAATTCCAACCCGCAACGGCTTTTCATTTCCTGTGGCTTTATTCATCAGGGTAATTACCACTTTCAATCACCTCCAGGTGCTGTCGCCATACCCCTTTCGGGTGTAACTAAGCTGTGTTCCCTGCCTCGTAATGCCGGTGATAACCTTTATCAAAAGCTTTATCAAAAGCTATCTCTTCTCAGTGAAGTTCCCGAACTGTTAGCCTCTCGGACGGAAGGTGAGAGCAGCCAGATAACCAAATACCACTGCAGCAGTGATACCCACTGCGGCTGCGGTTACCCCTCCGCTGAAAGCGCCCAGCAAGCCGTGTTGTTTTACACCGTTTATTGCTCCCTGAGCGAGAAGGTGCCCGAAGCCGGTCAAGGGTACGGTAGCTCCCGCTCCGGCCAGGTTGACGAGGGGCTGGTAAAGTCCGATAGCGCTAATAATCGCGCCTGTACTGACAAAGGTCACCAGTACATGCGCAGGCGTAAACTTATAACTGGTCAAATCCATCAACAATTGGCCAATTACGCAAAGCGCTCCTCCGACTACAAAAGCCCAAAAAAATTGCATCCAGCATCCTCCTATCTCATCTCTATTACTACAGCATGTCCAATCCCCGGCACTGTTTCACCCTGTTGAGTGCTGCAGGGGCTTAATAGCGCACCGGTACCAATTCCTAGCAACCGTTTGTATTTACCTGATTTAAGACTTTCAAATAAATAACCGCAGGTAACCACTGCCGAACAGCCGCAGCCGCTTCCCCCTGCATGAACATCCTGTGCAGCACTGTAAATTAAAATACCGCAGTCGGAATACCGCTCTGAAATATCGTACCCATTTTGCGCCACAAGCTGCTCGGCAAGTTTCTTGCCGTAAACCCCCAAGTCACCAGTAATGATAAGATCATAATAATCTGGGCTTCGCGCTGTATCCTGCAAATGCCGTATAATTGTATCTGCTGCTGCCGGAGCCATAGCAGCCCCCATATTCTGCGGATCACCCTGGCCCATATCAATAACCTTGCCGATGGTAGCATGGGTAATCACCGGTCCGCTACCTTCCCGGGCCAGTACAACTGCTCCTGCTCCTGTAACCGTCCACTGAGCAGTCATAGGCCGCTGATTGCCCAGTTCAGTAGGAAAGCGGTACTGCCGCTCCGCCGTACAGTAGTGACTGGAAGAACCTATCAGGACCTTTTCGGCGAAACCACCGTCAATCAACATGGCTCCTAACGCCAAGCCTTCATACATGGTGGAACACGCCCCGTATAGTCCCAAGTAAGGTATGGCCAAAGCTCTTGCGGTTAAATTCGCACTAATAATCTGGTTCAGCAAGTCGCCCGCCAGCATAACGTCAATATCCTTGCCCTGTAAATTTGCCTTTTCCAGCGCTTTTTGCATAGTCTCCAGCAGCATCCGCTGCTCGGCTTTTTCCCATGTTTTTTCGCCGTAATAAGTGTCGTAAACCACCTGGTCAAAAGTGTTCCCCAGAGGGCCCTCCCCTTCCCGCGATCCAACAATTGACGCGGCCGCAATAATTACAGGCGGGTTTTGAAAATATACCGTTTGCGCTCCGTTTTTTTTCGGCGCTGCCAATTTCTCAACCCCAATCAATTTTATGATTGTCAGATATCGACTGTTTAACATTTAAGAAGAGTGAACGGAATACCATCATGAGATGGAAGCTTATCTAAAAAAGTAATAAAGGATACCGACCGCCCAGGCCGTCACGATACCCCATACCAGCACCGGCCCGGCAACCGTAAACAGCCGCGCGCCGACACCGAAAACCAGCCCCTCAGCCCGGTACTCTAACGCTGGAGCAACCATAGAATTTGCAAAACCTGTGATTGGTACTATCCCCCCGGCCCCGCCAAATCTGCTAACCTCATCGTATACACCTGCGCCGGTCAGGAAAGCAGCTAAAAAGACCAGTGTGGCGGAAGCTGCTGCCCCGGCTTCATTGACACCCAACCCCTGAGCACGAAAGAAGCTGACAATAAATTGTCCTACCAAACAAATCAGCCCTCCCACTATAAACGCCCAGAAAGTATTTCGCCACACCCTGGGTTTCGGCGTAATCTGCTTAACCATTTCCTCGTACTGCTGTTTTTGTTTGATTACCGGTATCGAGTTCGAGTTATACGGCATTTATTATCACCCCGTACTTTATATTTACCCAATCGAAACCACCTTATACAAAGAGCTGCCGACATCTTGTCAGCAGCCCTGAATATCTGGTGCTATCCTTGTTATTAATCGGTATGAGCAATCTTTACATTGGCCTTATATTCAACCAACTGCCCGTTTTCAACGTTGGCAGTAAAATTGACCACCTCTACGCCTACAATATTTTTCCCATTTCTTGATGCCTCTGTAATGGCCGATTGTACGGCACCCTTCCAGCTGTCGGTAGACTCCCCTACCATTTCTAAAACTTTAACGTGCACTTTCCATGCCTCCTTTAATTTTTCTTAAAGCAATTGTATTATGCGTATTAAACTTTTTTTTATTCAGCTATTCCCCATCTTCAGCCATTCTTTTCCATCATCTCTTTAAGCTTTTTTAATGCCTGCCTTTCCAACCTTGACACCTGTACCTGCGATAAACCTAGCCTTAACGCGATATCCGATTGGGTTTTGTCTTCAAAAAACCGCCAGGAGATAATCAACCTATCTCTTTCCGGAAGGTTATCTAAAAGTTCCTTAACCGAGATTCTTTCCAGCCAGGGCGCATCTCCATCTTCTTTGTCCCTCAGCTGATCCAGCAGATAAACCGGGTCCCCATCATCCTGGTGTAAAGTCTCATAGATTGACGCAGGTGCCTGAGCCGCCTCTAACGCAATGACGACTTCTTCTCTGGACAGCCCCAGTTCAGCGGCTACTTCTCCCACCGACGGCTCCCGTCCCAATCTTGCGGTGAGCATATCCCTCATCTGCTGGATCTTATATGCAGTCTCTTTTACTGAGCGGCTCACTTTGACCGGATTATCGTCTCTCAAAAATCTTCTGATTTCGCCGACAATCATTGGAACTGCATAAGTCGAAAATTTTACGTCATAACCGGGATCAAATTTATCTATAGCTTTTATCAGCCCGATGCAACCTATTTGAAAGAGGTCTTCCAAATCGTAGCCGCGGTTTTGAAAACGCTTGACAAGATTAAACACCAGCTTCAAGTTGCAGTTAATCAGCCTGTCTCTGGCATAACTGTCACCCGCCTTGGCTTTGCTGAGCAGTTCCTTCATTTCCCGATCTTTTAGCAACGGAAAGCGGGGCAGGTTCATTTCAACCAACCTGCTGCTCATTTTTTCATCTCCTGCCTATTGCTCCGGGCCAACCTTTGCCATTCCGGTTCCAACCCTTTTGCTCATCGTTACCACAGTACCACGCCCCGGGGCTGATTCTACTCGGAGGCTGTCCATAAATGAATTCATAAACATAAACCCCAGGCCCAAACGTTCATCATCTGTAGAAAAAGCCGGTTGAAGAGCCTTATTAACATCTTCAATCCCCTTACCATCATCTTCGACCCTTATTTCAAGAGTATCTCTGGTCAATGCGGCATAAACTCTGACAAACCTGTCCGGGGCGTTCTCATAACCATGAATAATAGAATTGCCCACCGCCTCGGATACGGCCACTTTTATTTCTTCAAGCTCGGACAGGGTGTAGTCGATCTGAGAGGCAAAAGCTGCAACTGTCACCCGGGCAAAGGCTACATTGGCGGGAACGCTAAGAAATTCCAATTTCATCTGGTTAATATAACGCACAATACAACCTCCTAACCGATATTTTCCAGTGCAACATTTTCGCCGGGAAATTCGTCCATAACCTGGAATACTCCCGACAGCTCCAGGATCCTGCGCACCTGCGGCTGGAGTCCGACTATACACACTCTCCCGCCTCTCCTGGATATTCGTTTATACCGTCCAAGCAGCACTCCCAATGCAGAGCTGTCTATAAAGGTTACTTGAGACAGGTTGAAAATCAAGTTGCTAACCGATTGTTTATCAATGGCTTCATCCAGAGAACTCCGCAGATTATCTGTTATCGCGAGATCCAGATCCCCGCTCAAGCGGACAATCAGAGTGTTTTGTTTTAACTCAAGGTCCAAGCGCACAGGCACCACCTTTTCTTGATTAGTTAATGCAAACTCTACTGCTAAATCTTACCAAAAATATTTTAAAAAGGCAAGCGGTGTTATTCAAACGAAAAAAGACCCGGCAAGCTCCGGGCCGTGATTAAGTCTGATAGTTTTCAGCAATCTATTCTGGGAGGGTGGTTATCCCTGTTCACTCCAATGCTCCGCACCGACAGCACCAGGACTCGCATCGGGCGAAATTGGGCCGCCTTCAACTCGCCGTCCTGGCTCGGTGAAGGCTGGCGCGAACATCCTGTTCGCGCCCCCAATTCCGCTTCCTCGCTTCGCTGGGTGCTGTTACCGGTGCTGCGCAAGTCGTTCACCCAGGATAACCACCCTTCCCCAGCTTATTTTCATCCCTTATGCTGGTGCCGTATCAGCAGCATAGAAGTCTAAAATTTTTAATAAACGCTGTCTAAAACCCGTTTCATTTGTTGAAGCATGGTTGCTTTAGGAACCTCACTCCCGGCCACCAGTTTGACGCGCGTGATCTCCTGACCGCCCCTGGTGACAACATAAGCTCCAATTTCCTGTCCCTTTTTCACCGGGGCGTCTATGTGTCCGGGAAGCTCCACCCGTGATTCGAATCCCTTATCCTCACCCTTCAGCGCCACCACACTAACTTTTTCAGCGGTCAGCGCCTCCACATGATCTGATTGCCCTTTATCTACTTTCACGGTACCCACATTAATACCCTGGTCGGCAATATTAATTGCTTTATATCTGGCAAACCCATAATCTAATATTTTTGTAGATTCCCGAAAATGGCTCCTCGGCTCCGGCGTGCCCAATACCACACAGATCAGCCTCAGTCCGTTTCTTTCCGCCGAACAAGCCAGGCAATACTTAGCCGCCTCCGTCCAGCCGGTCTTGCCGGCATCAGCTCCATCATACCACCACAGCATTTTATTCGTATTCCAGAGTTTGAACGCTCCACCCCGCAATTCTGATTCTTTCATAGCGGATATTTTGCGAAATAGCGGATGCTTTAATCCTTCCTTTAAGATTATCGCCATATCGTATGCGCTGGTATAATGGTTTTCTTCCGTCAGGCCGTGGCAGTTAACAAAATTTGTATTCATCAAGCCAAGAGCTTTTACCTTGTCGTTCATGGCCTGGACAAAAGCCTCTTCGCTGCCCGCTATGTGCTCAGCAACAGCCACACTGGCATCATTTGCCGATTGCAGACCGATAGCTGTGAGCATTTCCCACAGGGTCATTTCTTCACCAGGCTCCAGATAGATTTGTGAACCTCCCATCTCCCAGGCGTTTTCACTGGCAACAACCTTATCATCAAGGTTGACTCTACCCTGCTCCACTGCTTCCACCGCCAGCAAGAGCGTCATAATTTTCGTAACACTGGCCATCGGCAGCCGCTTATTTGGTTCTTTTTCGTAAATGATCTTGTTTGTCGTGGGTTCCAAAAGAACCGCCGACTCGGCTGTCGTCTCCAGAACAGCAGGTGCAGCAACCTTACTAGCCGGTTCTTCTCCAATAACCGCACCAGTAGTTGCTCCAGCCACCCGTCCTGCCGGGGTTCCGACAAGTATTGCGGATAGCAGTAAAATCAGCAAGGCCCTTCCCCATAGCATCACCATATACCCCATTTCTTAAAAAGTATAAAAACATTGTTACTTTGTATTATGATACCCTGTCTTAAAGTTATACGGGGCACCATTAAGCCATTTTTTTCAAAAAACAAACCGGATACAAGATCCGGCGCTAATCAGCAAGTCATTTACAAAACATTTTCCGGAATAACACCGT
>Ga0067045_1003668_pt1 | contig 17227 bp, 17 predicted proteins | sample TerdegcTABiofilm_FD_59184 | JGI IMG/M metagenome (GOLD analysis project Ga0067045, IMG submission 59184) | Combined Assembly of (Gp0054472, Gp0054536) Wastewater bioreactor microbial communities from Singapore -Terephthalate degrading...
AGAAGCTAGCTCTTATGAAAAAAGATAGGTCAGAAAACCTTATTTTAACTCGGAATCCTTTATCAAATTTGTGACAACTATAATGGTCGCCTATGGACTAAGGTACAGGCAGACCGAATGCTTTCTTCGAACCCTATCAGAGCATTTGACTAAGATTGAGCCTATAGACTACATCACCATCTAGAAGAGAACGCAATTTCCATAATATAGTTAAGGAAAAACGCTTCAACACGCTCTTTGGGCTCGCCTCTTCGAGCTAGATCAGTGCGTGAAGTGAAAAAGATTGGCCAAGGAGTGTGGAAAGAGAAATATGGATATGGCCGGCGGTGGCGCATAGAATCATACTTTTCTGCAGTCAAGCGCTCATTTGGCGAAGGAACTACGGCCAAGCGATTTGACATGGCGCAAAAGGAAGTGATGATGAAGTTTATACTGTATGACAAGCTGCAACAGCTAGTGTAAAACTAAAGATAAAGGAGAAACAAGTTAGAGATGAGTGTCGTTTCGAGTAGAATTATGCAACAAAGCATCTCAAATGCAAAGACTTATAAATATTAGTCTATCCTAATAAAGTGTTACTATTATCCAATTAGTAACACGAGGGATTAAATGCATATACCTGACGGATTTTTAGATATGAACATAGCAATAGTATATTATTTACTTACTGCGATAGTAATTGCATTTTGTATTTACAAAATAAAAAGAGACGGTGTTGATGAAAAAAGAATACCTATAGCAGGCCTAGTTGCTGCCGGTATTTTTGCAGCACAAATGCTAAATTGGCCAATTCCAGGAGGTACTTCTGCCCACTTTGTTGGTGGTGCCGTTGCAGCTATTATCTTGGGCCCATTTTTAGGCTGTATAGCTATGACATCTGTTGTAACAATTCAAGCATTAGTTTTTGGAGATGGAGGTATTACTGCTTTAGGAACAAATCTATTTAGTATGGCAATTGTTGATGTTTTTGTAGCTTACTACCTATATAAAGTTCTAAGTAAGAAAAACACAAAAATAGCTTCATTCATTGCAGGTTGGCTCGGAATAACCTTAGGGGCAATAAATACTGGAATAGCAGTTGGATTATCCTCAACTTTCAAGTATTCAATAACTACTACGGTTCCCATAATGGGGATATGGCATGGTGTCTTAGGAATAATTGAAGGTTTAATCACAGTTGCAATTGTATCTTACATCGAAAAAAATCGTGGCGATATTCTATACTCCTCAACTAAAAATAAAAAAGTAGGCAAAGGAGGAAGGAAATGAATTTCAAAGATTTTATTTTAGAGCATAAGCAAGCACTTTTAGTAATATTCGTGGCTATATTACTCTCACCATTATTCGCTCTAGCAGCAGACGCTGTAGGGTACTCAGAACCATTAGAAAAATCAGCAGAGCATCTGGGTGCAGAAGAGACTCCACTTTACGGAGGAATTCTCCCTGACTACTCTGTACCGGGATTAGATTCACCAATCGGAACTTTTATAGCCGGGCTCGTAGGATCTTTAGTAACTCTTATAATAATGTACGGAGTTACAAAGTTAATACAAGGTAGAAACAATTGAAGTACGAACCAGTGGAAGCACTTATTAAAAGTGCTTCACAATATTTTGAAGTTTTTTTTATACAAGAAAACGTAAAAAGTCCCTTAAGATTAGTGGATACGAGAATTGGATTAATGGGATTTTTAGTTCTTGTAATGTTAAGTATCAATACTTTCTCTCCAAACAAACTTTTTTTCATTTTATTTAATTTATTTATTTTAATTATTGCATCAAAAGTTCCGTTATATTCTTACTTTAAGAGAGTTGGTTTAATGCCATTGTTTATCTTTACAATAATGTTGCCACAAGTTTTTTTGTCCTCAATTGAATATGCCTTATTATTTACCTTTAGAATATTCCTTGCTGTTTCATTTATAACAATATTCACAATAATTGTACCTTTCAAAGAAATCCTTTCAACTTTAAGATTCTATAGAATACCTTCTATATTGATTCTTACTTTTTCTTTTACTTATAGTTATATCTACTTGGTATTTAATGAATTATATCGGATTTTAGTTGCTAGAGAATGTAGGAGATTTAACAACAAGGGCTATAGAAAAATTTGGAAAGAAGGTGGAGAGTTATTGGGAACGTATTTCATAAGAGTCTATGAACGTGGGGAAAACATACACCTTGCAAGAATATCTAGAGGCTATAACAATGATAAATACTATACCATTTTTCAAAAGTTTAACTTACTGCCTAACTTAATATTTGTAATCTTTATCGCATTGACAGTTATTGGGTGGGTGATACTTTGAATATAATAGAAGCATCAAATATAAAATATGTTTATCCCGATAAAACATTAGGGGTCAAAAATTTTAGCTTGGATATCCAAGAATTTGAAAGGTTAGTCTTGCTCGGTTCAAACGGAAGTGGTAAATCAACTCTACTAAAAATATTTGCAGGGCTTGTTAAACCTACTTCAGGCAATATAAAAATATTTGAAAAAAGGGTTAATAGAGATAATTATCCATATTTTAGAAAGAATATAGGTTTTTTATTTCAGAATTCAGATGATTTTTTATTTAATCCAACAGTTGAAGATGAACTATTGTACACTCCTTTGCAATTGGGATTTTCTACGGAAGAGGCTAAAAATCTAATCTTAGAAAATTCTAATTATTTTGGTATAAAAAAATTATACGAAAAACCGCCTTTTAGACTTAGTGGTGGAGAAAAAAAGCGAGTTGCACTAGCATGTGTACTTCAGCTGAATCCTAGATTATTGATATTAGATGAGCCTACGTCGAATATCGATGGGAAAACTAGAAAGAAAATAATAGATTTTTTAAAAGAGTACGAAGGCACGATGATAATCTCAACACATGAAATTGATTTTGTTAAGAAAATTTCAAACAAAGTAGTTTTACTTTCGCCTGAAAAAGAAATATTGAAAATTGGAGGAATTGAACTCCTAGAAGACAAGAACTATTTGGAAGATGCAGAAATACTCTAAGAGTAGACTAATTAATAATTCCTAGGTGCAGACGAGTACAAAGGCTTAAATCCCCTCAAGTTCCATCGATTTCTCTGTTAGAATATAATAAGTTTTTTAAAAGATTTTAACATTGATAAATCATGAAAAGAGAACTTTTAATGGGTAATGAGGCCATTGCCTTAGCTGCATTTGAAGCCGGTGTTGAAGTTGTTGCAGCCTACCCTGGTACCCCTTCTACAGAAATTCCAGAAACTGCTGCACGATTTGCGAAACAATATGGTGTTTATGTTGAATTTTCTACTAATGAAAAGGTAGCCCTTGAAGTAGGAATTGGGGCTTCTTGGGCAGGTAAAAGAGCATTAGTCACAATGAAGCATGTAGGTCTAAATGTTGCATCGGATTCCCTTATGACTCTTTCTTATACAGGAGTTGAGGAGGGATTTGTCTTAGTTTCAGCAGATGAGCCAGATTGCCATTCTTCTCAAAATGAACAGGACAACAGGATATTTGCCAGATTTGCAAATGTACCTTGTTTGGACCCGGCATCTCCTCAAGAAGCAAGGGACATGACGATATTTGCCTATGATTTATCCGAATTATTTTCAATCCCTGTAATTTTAAGGCCAACTACTAGAGTTTGCCATGGGAGAGGTGACGTTGAGTTAGGGGAGATAAATATCCAAAAGAGGGAAGGAAAATTTACAAAAGACGTCACAAAATATGTCACAGTTCCCTCGCACTCTAGGGCATTACACAAAAAACTACTGTATAAAATGGAAAAAATAAGAGAATTCATTGAGGATTCTAATCTTAATTATGTCATCTCTGGAGAAGGGAAAACTGGGATCATTGTAATTGGAGCATCGTTTAACTATGTGATGGAATCGCTTAAAATATTGGGGATTAAACCTCCAATATTAAAAATTGGCATATCAAATCCCCTCGCAAAAAACAAAGTCCTGTCTTTCATTAAAGATTTGGAAAAAGTTGTTATCGTTGAGGAATTGGAACCAGTTATAGAAAATGACATCAAGATCCTAGTTGCAGATAATCAATTGAGCTTGAAGGTTTATGGGAAGAGTATATTTCCAAGAACAGGTGAATTCTCAACTGATTTAGTCACCGACATACTCTCAAGATTCTTTAGGATTGAATTGAATAAGGATCAGCCAAAGAACATATCCGTACCAGTAAGAATGCCAATTCTTTGTGCTGGGTGCCCTCACAGATCAACATTTTATGCAATTAAGAAGGTTACAAGAGGAAAGGCAATATTTCCTTCAGATATAGGTTGTTACACTCTTGGGTACACAAGACCTTTGCAGACAGTTGATACATGTATTTCAATGGGATCAAGTTTTGGCATTGCATGTGGTCTTGCAAAATCAGTAAATGAGCCGATAGTTGCAACTTTGGGAGACTCTACTTTCTTTCATGCAGGTATTCCTCCATTAATAAATGCCAAGTACAATCATTCTAAAATAGTCGCAGTTATACTTGATAACTTGACAACAGCGATGACAGGTCATCAGCCTCACCCTGGAACACAATTGACTGCGATGGGTGATCAAGCAGGGAGTGTTTCTATTGAAAAACTGGTTGCTGCAATGGATATACCTGTCGAAGTTGTCGATGCAAACAATGTAAAAAGCATTGAAGAGGCCGTTAAGAGAGGTATAGAAAGTAAAGAAGTATATGCTATTATATCTAGAGGGCCATGTGTTCTTCTTAAAGGGAGGGAAAAGAAACCAGTTTTTAGAGTAGAAGTATCTATGTGCAGAGCATGCAAAGCGTGTATAAAGCTTTCCGGTTGTCCAGCGTTGGAATTTAAAGATGGACACTCTAGCATAAATCCCTCTGTTTGCACGGGCTGTGGGCTTTGTGCATATATATGTCCTGTAGAAGCAATAAAAAGATAAATTCTTTTTATTCTATTTTTTATCATTAATTTTTTAGTTGCAATAGTATATATTATATATTTAATTATTGCTAATCAATATTGGATAAATTTATATAGCACTATTGACCCATTATTGTTAGTCAATAACTTACATTGGAGGGATACAATGAAAAAAATTAGTTCAATAATAATGAGTGCATTAATAATATTATCTTATTTAATTGTAATAAATCCTGTCAGTGCAGCAACTCTTGAAGTTGGTGTAGGTAAACAGTATTCAACAATACAATATGCAATTGGCAATGCTTCAGCAGGGGATACGATTCAGGTATATCCTGGTACATATATTGAAGATTTAGTTATACCTGTGGATAAAAATAACCTTACCATAACATCAAGCAGTGGTGCAGTAATAATCGGAGTATCTAATGTAAATGTTTCTCACTCAGATACAATTATTCCTAATATCGAAATTCTATCAAATGGTGTCAAGATTAGCGGATTTAAGATAGAAAGTCCGGATTATGTTTTAGGATTTAAATCAAGTGGTATTGTGATAGGTGGGAAGAATATTGAGATTTCAAACAATCAATTTGTTATCAATTCTGCCGTTACTGAGGGAGATATATCAGTCGCAATTCAAACTTATAGTGATTTAATAAAGAAGGGAGTTGACATATCAGGATTAAAAATAAACAACAATACATTCAATCACAAAAATGATACTGGTCAGTGGGGTTACGAAGCTATTTACATAGGTCCAGACAATCCTACTTCTGAAGTATTTATCCAGAATAACAACTTTTCAGGTAGATTGTTTAGGGGGATTACATCACAAAGGTCAAAGACAGTTATTAATAACAATGTGATGCTGACTGATCTTTCTCCTGTTTCAACTGATTTTAAAACAGCGGGAGCTTACCAAGGAATTAATATCGGAAATATCTATAGAGATACTCAATCTGATATTACAATCAGTAATAACATAATAAAAGGTTCTTCTTTAAACAAAGGTTTTGGAGAAGGAATCAGTATAGGATATAAAGGTCAGAGCCTATCCAACATAAATATAACTGGTAACAAAATATTCTACAACTCAAAGGGTTTTATGATTTCTTCAAGTTACGGAGTAAAAATAAACAACAACGAAATACTAAACAACTCAATAGAAGTCCAAAACGATGACTCATATACCCTCGATGCTCAGTATAACTGGTGGGGTTCGAATGCAGGGCCAATGAGATCAAAAATAATTGGAAATGTCAGATACTTGCCTTGGGTAAAATACAGTGAAATGCCAGTTTCTAGTATTTCAAAAATACTAAAGAAGAACCAGGATAAAAAGAACAACAAATAAAATACCCAATCTATTTTCTAATTATTTATATTTTATTTTAATATATCGAATATTTTCAAAAGTACTAATTCTTATTATTTTAAAAGTGATAAAAATTTTTATCTATATTAATTATTGCCGTTACTTTTTTAATATATTAAAATCAAATATAATGAAAGAATATAGTCATTTAATACTATTAATTTTTTCATGGTGAGATAATGGCTGAAATAAAAATAGATGTAAAAGGTCAAACATGTCCTGTACCGCTAGTCGAGTGCAGAAAAGCTTTGCGAAAAGCTGCTACTGGAGATGTAATTGAGATTGAGGGTACTCATCCTGCGTCTAAAAAAGAGATCCCAATGGCTGTAAAAGCATTAGGTTACAAAATATTATCCATTGAAGAGGAGGGTAATACTTGGCGGATAAAGATATGCAAGCAATAGATTCAAAAAAGAACAAGGCCACGATTATTGTTCACAGCGGGGACATGGATAAAATTTATAGCGCTTTAATAATTGGAAATGGGGCTCTTTCAATGGGCATGGAAGTATCACTTTACTTTACTTTCTGGGGGCTTCAGAGATTGAAGAAAGGAGAGTTAGATAAAGGACCTCTTTCTAAAATGAATATGCTTGGCCTAGGCAAGATGATGATAAAAAAAAGAATGGACAAAGCTAATGTGGCCTCTCTTGAAAAACTCATAACAGATTTCAAGGAACTTGGAGGAAAAATTTTGGCCTGTGACATGACAATGGAAATAATGGGAGTAAAACCTGAAGATCTGAGGCAAGATCTTATTGACGATTACTGTGCGGTTGGGACATATATCCAAGAAGCTATGGACTCAAGAATGACTTTGTTTATTTAATATGGTGAATTGAAATGGAAAAAAATGTTTATCTTGATAACGCTGCTGCAACAAGACTTGATGAAAGAGTGCTTGAAGCAATGAAAAAATATTTTTTTGAAGTATATGCAGTTGCTACTTCTGAATTCGGCTATTCACTCGGCATCGAAGCTAGAGAAGCTTTGGAAGAAGCAAGAGGAGTTATAGCAAATAAACTTGGGGCAGAGCACGATGAAATAGTTTTTACTTCAGGGAGCACTGAATCAAGTAACATGGCAATTAAAGGTGTGGCCTTGGCACTAAAGGAGAAAAAGGGAAAGCATATAATTGTATCAAAAATTGAAGATTTCCCTGTTCTGAACAGCGCTAAAAGTCTTGAAAAGCAAGGATTTGAAATCACTTACCTTGATGTGGACCAACACGGATTAGTTAACTTTGAACAGCTTGAGAACTCCATTAGAAACGACACAATATTAGTATCAATCCAGCATGCAAATCAAGAGATTGGAACTTTACAAGACATTAATAGAATAGGAAATTTATGCAAACAAAAAGGAGTTCTTTTTCATACAGATGCAACACATACCTTCACGAGAATTCCAATCGATGTCAAAAAAATACATGCTAATCTAATCACAGTGTCGGCTCATACTATCCATGGTCCTAAAGAAACTGGTGCCCTCTTTATTAGAAAGAATACACCGTTAACCAAATGGATGGATGGGGGATTTCAGGAATTTAACAAACGTGCTGGGCTTGAAAATATTCCAGGCGCTGTTGGATTTGCAAAGGCTGTTGAATTAGTAACTCAAGAAGAAAATAATAAATTACAACAGTTTCGTGATTATCTAATTAAGAGAGTGTTGACCGAAATACCAAATACAACTTTGAATGGTCATTTGGAGAAAAGAATTCCTCATAATGCTAACATAACTTTTCACTATGTAGAGGGTGAATCAATTACTCTTCATCTTGATATGAGGGGATTCTCAGTCAGTACGGGTTCCGCATGTTTTAGTAAATCTCTTGAGGCTAGTCATGTCATAATGGGTATAGGTGGAGATCATGAGAGGGCTCACGGATCTGTAAGATTTACATTTGGGCGGTATAACACTATGGAAGATGTTAATTCAGTTGTGGATAATATTTCTGAAGTTGTGGAAGAACTCAGAAAAATCAGTCCATTGGGCAAAAATTCATAGGAGGTTTAACAATGAAATTTCCATATAGTGAGAAGGTGTTGGAGCATTTTCGACACCCACATAATGTAGGTAAATTAGAAAATCCTGATGGTAAAGCAACGGAAGGAAGTCCTGCATGTGGGGACATGGTTTCTGTTTACATTAAAGTTGATTCAGAAACTAAGACAATCCAAGATATAAAATTTGAATCTTATGGATGTGCGTCCAATATTGCCACAGGTTCAATAATTACCGATATGGCCAAAGGAAAAACACTTGATGAAGCTAAATTAATTACTTGGCAACAGGCAACTGAAGCTCTAGGAGGACTACCTCCAATTAAAGCACATTGCTCTGTTCTAGCCGTTGAAGGATTGAGGGCCGCAATACAAAACTATGAAGAAAAACATGGGCTCGTATCTGAAAAATCGCCGACAACAATTGAGATAGTTAATAATAGACTGAAAAAAATCATGAATCCACTGACAGGCCTTGACGTAGTAAAAACTAATCTTATTAAAAAAATAGAAATTGACAATGGTAAAGTTTCTATTATTGTTGATTTGCCTTCAACTCACCAATTTGCTGCATCTATAAAAGAAGAAGTCAAAGAAAAGATTGGGACTCTGTGGGATGTCAAGGAGATTGTCGTTGATTTCATTGATTAATTGTTAGTTAGATATCCTTAAAAACTAATTTTATTCTTTTTATTAACTTGAACAAAGATGATTCAATGGAATTAATTTCTGTTATTCTAATTGCTATTGGGCTTTCTATGGATGCTTTGGCAGTTTCAGTCACCAGTGGCATTATAATCAAAAATCCAAAAATATCAGATGCACTAAAGATATCTGCTTCTTTTGGAATCTTTCAGGCAATCATGCCCTTAATAGGATGGATATCAGGGATAAAAATATCCAATTTTATCTCTTCTTTTGATCACTGGATAGCTTTTTTAATATTAGTTTTCTTGGGATTTAAAATTATTTATGAAACGCTGATGTCAGACTCGAAAAAAGAAACTTTCAATCCTCTTGACTTTCAAGTTTTAATGTTATTGTCAATTGCTACCAGTATTGATGCATTGGCAGTGGGATTAAGCTTTGCTTTTCTTGAGATGGATATCATGGGACCTTTTTTAATTATTGGATTTGTTACTTTTATGATTTGTTTTATTGGATTTTTTATAGGAGATAAATTTGGCCATTTCTTTGAAAATAAAATCAAGATGGTTGGGGGAGTGATTTTAATTATTATTGGTTTTAGGATACTTATAGAACATATATTTTATTAAAAATCATAAGAAATGCTTTTATAGCCTTAAAATATTCTTATATCATTAATTTATAAATATAGCTGTATGCGTAGATAGTTATGATATTTGTATTATTCTTGATAATTACCAACGGGGCTAACGATGAATAAAATTGATGATAGATTACCATTTGGGAATCCAATAACTATTGTTGTAATATATGTAATGATTAGTATAGTCCTGATAATTTTTTCAGATGTAGTTTTATCAACGATTGCAAAGGACGTTCCTACTTTAACAATGCTTCAGAGCTTTAAAGGCATGATTTATATAATTATCAATGCAATAATTATCTACATTCTTGTTAATCGTGGATTTAGGTCTATTTCGGAGTCTAATGAATATATTAAAGAAAATGAAAGAAAGCATAATATTATCTTGGATACAGTTGGAGATATAATTGTTTACGTTGATAAGTATGGCAAAATTATTGATGTAAATAAAAGAGTGGAGATAAAATTAGGATATAAAAAAGATGAATTATTAGGAAAGAGTTTCATTGATGTTGGAATATTGGATGTTAAATATATGCCAGTTATGGCAAAAATGTTCAGACAAGGAATTGATAATAAAATGGGCGGGAAGGCTGAACTTGAATTAAAGCACAAAGATGGCAGTACAATTGTAGTTGAAGCCAATAATAAATTTATTTTTCAGAATGGTGAGGTAGTAGGTGCAGTAACTGCTTTCAGGGACATCACTGAGAGAAAGAAAGCTTTAGTTCAAATTGAAAATAATATAGAGCATTTTGCTCACTTGATCGATCATATAAGAAATCCTTTAGCCATACTCAGCACATTTACTCAGGTGAAGATTACAGATAAAGATATCAAAAATAAATTACTTGTCCAAATTGAAAGAATAGACGAGATTATTAAACAACTGGACGAAGGCTGGATGGATACTGAAGACACACGAAAATTTTTGAAAGATTATAAGTAATCAAATTAATCAAACAGCTTTAACCACTCATCTATTCTAATGTTTTTCTTAACTGAAGTTTTAATGATCTTGATTCTTGGATTTAGAGATAGACAGTCTCTCTCCATTTTTTCAGGGCTCGCATCAACAGCTTCGGCTATATCAATTTTGTTGATTATACATATTTCTGAAAATCTAAAGATTGTTGGATGTTTTAATACTATGTCGTCTCCTTCACTAACACTGACTACTACAATTCTTTTGTCTTCTCCTAAGGTGAAATCAGAAGGGCATATTAAGTTTCCGACATTTTCCATGAAAAGATAATCAAGATCTTGAAGAATGCCACGCTCCTCTAAATCTTCCAATTCATGCGAGATTAAATGTGCATCTAGGTGGCATTCTTTGCCTGTATTAAGAGGTATTACTAAGCATTTATGTTTTCTAAATCTGTTAGAGTCATATTCGGCGACTACATCCCCGGCTATAACAGCAACCTGTTTTCCATTTTTTACTAGATGATCAATTGCCAATTCTATAAGTGAAGTTTTCCCAGATCCTATTGCACCCATAATATTGTAGGATTTAACGTTGTATTTTTTTAGAAGAACTTTGTTCTCATTAGCAATCATTATGTTCTCTTTTATTATATCTTTATCAATACTAATGTCAGAGGTTTTATGCATGGAAGATATAAACAATGTTAATTTAAATAATTTAGTATTTATAAAAATCATAAGATATAATTATGAAAATACAGTTGAAATTAAGAAAATTTTTGCAATTCAAAATTTAAAAATCATTTACCAAAAGATTTATAATTAGTAAGATATTTATCCTAATAGTTTGAGACATGTGTAACTCGGAGGGATTTATATAAGCATGGCAGTTTCTGAAGGTTATAATTATGATAGGATATGTAATACCGATTATGCAGAAGAGCCATTAAATTTATCAGATAATGCGATTAAAGTTTTAGAAAGAAGATACCTAAAAAAAGATCAAGAAGGAAATATTATCGAAACTCCAAATGATCTTTTTTTGAGAGTCGCTAAAAGTATAGCAATAGCTGATTTAATTTATGATGAACAGGCAGATGTCGATGGATTAACTAAAGATTTTTACGAAATGATGACCAAATTTGAGTTTCTTCCAAACTCGCCCACTCTTATGAATGCAGGCAGGGAACTTGGTCAGTTATCTGCTTGTTTTGTTTTACCCATAGATGATTCTATTGATAGTATTTTTGATGCAATAAAATACACTGCTTTAATTCATAAAAGTGGAGGCGGAACTGGGTTCTCATTTTCCAGGCTTAGACCAAAAAATGATGTAGTCCTAACAACTAAAGGGATTTCTAGCGGCCCAGTTTCATTCATGACTGTTTTTGATACTGCAACTGAAACGATTAAACAAGGAGGAACGAGAAGAGGCGCGAATATGGCGATCCTTAGAATCGACCATCCCGACATTCTTGAGTTTATTAAATGTAAAGAAGAAAATAGCAAACTAAATAATTTTAATATATCTGTTGCAGTAACAGATAAGTTTATCGAAGCTTTTGAAAATGGAACTGATTATGATATTATAAATCCAAGAACAGGGAATGTTGAAGGCCATCTTAATGCTAAGGAAGTATTTGAACTTATTGTTAAAATGGCTTGGAAAAATGGTGAACCCGGAATAGTTTTTATCGATAGACTAAATAGGAGCAATCCAACTCCTTCTATTGGTGAAATTGAGAGTACAAATCCTTGTGGGGAACAACCACTTTTACCATATGAATCATGCAATCTTGGTTCTATCAATCTTTCTAAATTTTTAAAGAATTCAGAAAAAGGATATGAAATAGATTATGATCATTTAAGAGACGTAGTTAAGAAGTCGGTTCATTTTCTTGATAATGTAATTGACGTAAATAGGTATCCTCTTGCCCAAATCGAAGAAATGACCAAAGCCAATAGAAAGATAGGTCTTGGAGTTATGGGATTTGCAGATATGCTTCTTAGATTGGGGATTCCTTATAACTCTGATGAAGCTGTTGACATAGCAAAGAACGTAATGAAATTTATTAAAGAAGAAGCTACTGAAATGTCTAAAGAACTTGCAATTAAAAGAGGGCCATTCCCAAACTATGAAAGAAGTATTTTCTATGATAGGGGTGAGATTCCTATTCGAAATGCCACTGTAACGACTATAGCCCCAACAGGTACGATAAGTCTTATAGCAGGATGCTCTAGCGGAATAGAACCTATATTTGCAATCTCTTATATACGAAATGTAATGGACAAAGATGAGCTTATAGAAATTAATCCTGTGTTTGAAGAAGTTTCAAGAAAGAAAAACATATATACTCCTGAACTAATGAAAAAGATTGCAAGAGAAGGTTCTTTGAAAAATATAGAAGGTATACCTGAGGATATCAAAAAAGTATTTGTTACTGCCCATGATATTGTTCCTGATTGGCATATCAGAATACAAGCAGCGTTCCAAGAATATACTGATAACGCTGTTTCAAAAACAATCAACTTCCCAAAGAGCGCAACAGAAAATGAAGTCATGCAAGCCTATCTTTTAGCTTACAGAAGTGGCCTTAAGGGAATTACAATTTATAGAGATGGATCAAGAGAAGCTCAAGTTCTAAATATTGGCACTGTTAACAAAAAAGAAACATCTCTCCAAAAAGCTCCTAGACCAAGGCCAAAAGTCACTAAAGGATTTACTGAAAAAATTAGAACCGGTTGTGGTAATCTTTATGTCACTATTAATGAAGATGAATATGGGCTTTGTGAAATTTTTATGCAGATGGGTAAGTCGGGAGGATGTCCTGCAAGTCAGAACGAAGCAATAGCAAGATTAATTTCATTGGCTCTTAGATCTGGGATAAGAATTGATTCAATAATAGAGCAGTTGAGACACATTAGGTGCCCCATGCCAACATGGGATGAAGGATTACCTGTTCACTCATGTGCTGATGCAATAGCTATTGTACTAGATCGATACATCAAGAAAGAACTAAACACCAAACAGGAAAGACTTGACGTTGTTCTAACAAAGACAACTGGGAAAAATACTAATGGTATGCCAACACAGTGTCCAGAGTGTGGAGAAGTATTGGTCTTTTCTGAAGGCTGTGTCAGTTGCAAATGTTGTGGTTACACTAAATGTTAGAGATATTTAATTTTAATTATATATATTTTTACGAAATTCTTAAAAAAATATGAGAATATCACGACTAATATAGTATTATCTACAATAATAATAAAAAGATTTAAAAAGTATTTTATATTTTTATTTATAATGAGATAAATGAAGAATATTTATAAAAAAAGGCTAATAAATTATTCAAAACAAAGTTTAGTTAATCAAAATAAAGAAAAAATTGAGAAAAAAGACATAATTAGTGATAATTCTAATAAGTTAACTAACCCAGAAAATGAGCCTGCTTCTAAAATTTATTTTAATGGTATTAGTAATTTGAATGGAAACAACTATAGCAATAAATTTGATATATTAGTAATTGAAGACAATCCTGAAATACTTGAGATGCTAACTACAACATTAGAGTCTATTACACCCTATAAATTTGAGGTTACCCCTGTTAAAAGTGCAGAAGAAGCTCAAGAAAAGATAAATAAATCAAAATTTGATCTTATTATTTCTGATAATGTATTGCCGGGAATGTCGGGAATTGAGCTTTTGACAAAAGTTAAAGATGAATATCCAGAAACAATGAGAATTTTAATAACAGGTTACTCAGATATGGACGTCGTAAAAGACGCAATAAATAAAGCTGCGGTCAACGCTTATATCGAAAAACCATTAGGCTGCAAAGAACTTACTGAAAAAGTAATTGACATACTAAAAGAGAAGAATCTTCTTAGAAGAAGACAGGATTTGACACCCTTAGAACATATTTATGAATCTGATGGAGGGCCAGAGCTTTTTAGTTCACTGTTTTCATTTACTCCAAAAGATTCTGAGATACATACAGTCGTCGAGAAAAGTGAAGAAGATCTTGAAATAAAATATGGGCAGGAAAAAATTAATTTACTCTCAAAATACGGGGTCCTTAAAAAAGTAAAAAATCTTCCTCTTTTAATAAAGTGCCCAAATTGCCAATCCTATGATTATAAACTCGTATTAAAATGCCCTTCATGTAATTCTGAAAATTTGTCCAAAGGAGAAGTTATAGAACATTACAGCTGCTCCACAATTAACTTCTCTAACAAGTTCATACATGAAGACAAACTTATTTGTCCCAAATGCAATCAGGACTTAAGAAGATTGGGTGTTGATTACAGGAAAATTGGGAATTGGATCTTTTGTGAAAACTGCAGTGAATTCTATGGAGAAGCTAATATTAACTTAAAATGTAACACCTGCAAAACTCTATATAGTATTAATGAATCAATTTGGGAAGAAGAAGAGAAAATTGTTCCAGACCGGGCAAAAATATTAAAAATAATTAGAAGATTAAGTATTTTGAGTGAATTAGAGAAGGAATTTAGAAGAAAAGGATTAGAAGTAAGAAGAAATTTGGTAATTTCATATATGGGAATGGAGAAAAAATTTGATATAGCCGTTTATAAAAATTTAAAGGAAGATCATCCTTACTTGCTTCTTGATGTATATATTGATCAACACTGCGTTTTCTTAAATGAAATAAAATCATTCTATACTAAAGCTAAAGATTTACCTTATGGAAAACCGTTTTTTGTCGCAGTTCCACATTTAGATAAAAAAGCTAAAAAAATGTTTGATGAATTGAGGATTAATGTAATAGAAATCGAAGACTCTAACTCAGTCAATACAGCTTTGAATTATATAGATTTTAATTCATAGCAAATAGTGATTTTTGATGTTATTAGAAATCCTTGAAGAATACTTTGAATTTTTTGGATTCACACTCCTAACGGGAATTCAGATATCCCTATTCTTGATTGTGCTTGACATATCTAGGAATATTATCAAGACAATTTTTATCCTACTTCAGAAAATCAAAGAGATTTTGCTGCCTACTTCTAAGCTAATAGTATTTCCAACTGTATCGATCATAGTTCCAGCGCACAATGAAGAATCTAAAATCGAAAAGTGCATAATTTCATTGATAGAAACGTTATATCCTAAGGATAAAAAAGAGATTATCGTAGTAGACGACGGGTCTTTAGATAAAACATACTATAGAGCATTGCCATATGCAAGACAAGGCAAAATAAAATTATTTAAAAGAAATACAAAAAGTGGTTCTAAAAGTGGTGCAATTAACTATGGTTTGCTGGTAGCAAAAAGTGAACTCATTGTGGTAGTTGACGCTGATACAAAACTAGAATCAAATTCTCTCATTGAAATAGTAAAACCGTTTTCGGATAAGGATGTAATGGCGGTAGCAGGAAATGTTAAAATTGAGAATAGAGACAAACTAATCTCAATTTGTCAAGCTTATGAATATACAATGTCAATGGAAATTGGAAAAAGGATTCAATCTCTTTTTAAAACGATTTTGATAGTGCCTGGGGCTTTTGGTGCTTTTAGGATGAAATACGTCAAAACAGTGGGCCAGTATGATCATGACACTATAACTGAGGATTTTGATTTAACTTTTAAAGTTCTAAAAAGAGCAAAAGTACTGTTTGCCCCAAATGCATTGGCATGGACTATCTGTCCTGATACAATAAAAACTTGGTATAGGCAGAGAGTTAGGTGGTCAAGGGGAGAAATAGAAACACTTTGGAAGCATAGAGACCTTTTTTTTAGGAAACATTATGGATTTTTGGGAATGGCCGCAGCTCCCGATATGGTTCTAATGGATATGATACTTTTAACAGTCAGATTTGTTTATTTCTTATCTATAATTTTTTATGTACCCTTATTATTAAATTTAGGCAACTTCTTTGAATATTTTCTTTTTTACACCTCAGCTTTCTTAATGCTTTTCTGTTCTTACATGATATTTGAGCTACTCTCAGTTATAATTGCTTTAATTGCTGTAAAAGAAAAGAAAGACCTTACCTATTTCATGATTTCTCCAATCATTGTATTAATATACCGCCCACTTTATGCACTAGTTAGGTTCAAAGGGTATATGGACTTTGTGTTGAAAAGAGATCCAGTATGGAGATAGAAATTAAGGATTTTCAATTATATCTTTTATGTATTTTGCGTATTCATTAATTTTCATTAAATTAATTTCTTCGCTTGAGTCTAAGATTCTCATTTTACATATCCAAGAATCATAAGGTTTTGAGTTCAGAACTTCTGGATCATTTTCTAATTCCTCATTAGTTTCTATTATCTCCCCAGAGATTGGTGAGAAAATATCTAAGACCGTTTTAACTGATTCTATTTGGCATAGCAATTCAAACTGCTTTACATTGTTACCCTTTGCAGGAAGTTCAATATAAGCTATTTCACCTATTTCTCTTTGGGAATAATCGTCTATACCTATTGTGGCGATTTCTCCATCAATCTTTACCCATTCATGAGATTTAGAATATAATAAATTGTCTCTAAAGGAATAAGTTCCAATCTCCATTAAAACACCAAATATTTCTTTTTTAGTATATTTAAAACTTTAACTACTTAAATATTCTGTCTTATNCTGTAATTATTTCCTTTTCCTTTCATTAAAAAATCCCCCCAAATTTATTGCTTTTCTGGCAAACTAATGCCAGGTTCTAGCTTCCTGTAAAATGCCTTTTCAGGGGTTTCAAGCACTTCGAGATTTAAG
>Ga0067045_1004493_pt1 | contig 17221 bp, 12 predicted proteins | sample TerdegcTABiofilm_FD_59184 | JGI IMG/M metagenome (GOLD analysis project Ga0067045, IMG submission 59184) | Combined Assembly of (Gp0054472, Gp0054536) Wastewater bioreactor microbial communities from Singapore -Terephthalate degrading...
CCCGAGCGGCTCGATGGCCCGGACGCCTTCAGCCCCGGGCCCACACTCCTGCACCTTCTTCATCATCCAGGGGTGAACTGTAAGATACTGCAGGCAAATAGAAAGAATCACAAATTCTCTGTGTCTTTGTGCCTCTGTGTTTTCGTCGGACTGAACCACAGAGGCACAGAGAAGATAATTTGTGCCCGATCTCACCCACACACTAATTCAGCTAAGAGCCTAGATTATCCCTTTCGCCCTCAGGGCAGATTTAATCTCTGCCACGTCGCTCTTCAATTCGACAATACCCGTCTCAAGTGCCCGATCCATCCTCCGGTTCACATCTTTGACTTCGACAATAAGATCGTCTTGTTTGCCAAGCATCTGATCTTGCTTGCCGAGCATCTTGTCCATCTTTCCGCCCAGGTTATCGTTCATGCTTCTGACTTCGTAAAGAAGCTCATCCTGCTTGTCAAGCATCTGATCCTGCTTGCCGAGCATCTGATCCTGCTTGTCAAGCATCTTGTCCATCTTTCTGCCCAGGTTATCGTTCATGTTGTTGACCGCAGATACCAGCTCTTTTAGATAGACTGCTGCCGTATCAAGCCTTGTATCGGTCTCGCCCTTTGTCACGAGCTTTCCGAATTTCTCGAACTCCCCGCTAGCAGGAGAGTAGCTCTTCTCGATGGATGAGACATGGATAAGTGCATTCTTGATATCGATTGCACTCTCGAACCACTTGATCTTCTCATCCTCGCCCTCGGCTATGATCTTCACCCTGCCGTCCAACAGGTTCTCGACCATGCCTTTGAGCCCAAATGCGTTGGCGATATCCACCACTCTCGCTCGGTAGCCAGCCTCCTGGACCTTGCCCGAGACAATTGCCGTAAGCCTCATCGTCGTCTACAGATTCCATGTTCTTTGTATTTGGTCCTATCTGTCAGGCTATGCAGTTGTGTCTAAGGCCATGAGCTACAGCCTCCGCTGCACATGCTGGCACCTCTTATCACCAATCAATTCAGCAGCCAGCATGATCATCCCGAATTAATCCAGAATGATTAAATACTGATTATGCTTCGCTCAAAGCGACATATCCTGTTATATAGACCCTCCAATCGCCATCTTTCTCAAGCTTCAAAGTTAGATTTAAATGTTACGTTACCTTGCGTAGATCCAGAGATCTAGATGATAGCTTCACATCAAAACAAATATCAGTAAGATCTTTCTCCAGCCTGCAAAATAAAAGTTAAATATTTTGCTTTGCAAAATAGGGACCAATGCTCTTCTTTGCACATCTAGGTCTGGCATTGCTGGCCGCTCGCCCTCTCAGAAGGGTTGACGCGACCTTTCTGGCACTTTGGCTCTATCCTTCCAGATCTCATCGACAAACCCCTTGGGCTGATGATATTCGGCACCATGAACCATGGCAGAATCTTCGCGCACACGCTGCTCTTTTTGCTTGTCCTTGCAGTGCTTGCCGTCTGCTTCAAGGACATTTGGCTTGCATCTCTCTCTGCCGGTGTGCTGGCCCACCTGGCCTTGGACGCCATGTGGAACACTCCTGTGATCCTGCTCCGGCCCCTCCTCGGCCCATTTCCGCCAGCCGACGCTCTTTTTCAGCACCCTGGGCTATCTGAATATGCTCCTCCAGGGCTTGAGAGATCCGAGCATCCTGCTCCCGGAATGCTTGGGAATGGCATATCTGTTATACTTAGCAAGCGAGAATGGTGCCATGTGGTCTCAACCGAGGACCTGACTTACTGATGCCGCAAATCCCCATCGTGGATCTGGGGCCAATGAGATTATGGGAATACTGCCAGTCTACAGCGGAACAGCAATGCATGATGGCTGGAGCTCTTACTTCAAATTCGACTGCCTGCACTATCTCTTCAATTCGCATCATCCGAGAGAGCTAACATTCATTCACGAGGAGGAGATACAAAATTGGTCAAAAGAGTTTATGAGAGTGTTGGCTACGGCTGCAATGGTGTTGGCATGCTTGATCGTGCCCTCCACAAAGATCCAGGCCACATCGCTAATTTATGCCCGATCTCACCCACACTAATTCAGCGAAGAGCCACAATTTCAGATCGATAGACGTACATCATTCTCCATCACTCTTGGAGATGCTTGTTGCGTGTGAATGTAGACTTTATCTTCTATACCATAGCCGGAGGATTTAAGATCATAGTACATGAAGCACCACCACAGTGGCATCTCTGTAAAAGGTTTGTTGTTATCAGGGTCAAGATCAAGCACCTTTGTACCAGCTGCAAGACCACTTACTGTATTCAACCGGAGATCATTGGTCTGTGTCCTCTGCATGCCCACATCCGCCACACAGTAAACTGGATCGTTGAAATCGTATCCATATGGCTCATGCAGGCCCAAGAACACTATGCTTGGATTGATGAAATCGCTCAGTTTCGCACTGCAATCCCTGTCAGAGACTCTTACTGTGGTGCCGGGAGCAAAATGTCCGAAGGCAGAGAGCCTTATATCTCCCTCGTCGACTACAGCATTGGCGAGATTTATGATATCCAGATATACGATATCGTTCGCATCGTAGCCATTGGAGAGTCGGTCGAGGTATCTTATGACAGGTGTCACGGGGAAGGACTGTAAGGGCAAGCCTCTGTCTACGTCCTTGGCTGCAACTTTTGATCCAAACTCATATGCCAGGCATCCAGTGGTCAAGACCAAGATCAAGCCTGCTCCAAGTATACAGGCTCTGATAAGTCCTTTCATATCGCCATCCTGATGTCATTTATTGTGATCGTGTAGAACGGGTACTGAGTATCGATATAGATTTTATCTCCCTGATCGTATATTGCCCATCCCGCATTGTTGATGTTGCCGTTCGCATTGAAGAAGTTGAACATTCCTGGCAGTAGTGAGGTAGGCTTATCTGCATCTACATCTGAATCCTCAACCCGGCTTCCTGCCTCATAACCCATGTAACCTGTTATTCTTATGTCACCAGAGTTGACCTTTCCGGGATTGATGTCCAAATATACAGGATCGTCGATGCTGTAAGCTTTGTCGCCTTTGGAATCGAAATACCTCAGCTCAACTGCAGGATAAGGCATGACTCCGAATCTTGATAGCTTGTTTCCGTAGTCCGGGTCCGAGAGCCCTACCTGGCAGCCTGCTGGAAAGTCTCCAAAAGGAGTGATTCGCAAATCGTTCTCGCTTACGAAGTTGCTATTCGGATCGATATGAATATATACGGGATCTCCCGGGTCGAATGTTCCTATAATGCCCGCATCTACAAAAGCAAAGATCGGGGCAACATAAAATGGATTCATCGCCCGCGACTCGTCCACGTCATTTAGCAGCACCTTGGATCCATACTTCAGCTCTTCTTGGGCTGCAACTGAGAACGTAAAGAATGCCAATATCATCGAAATCAAAAAGATCTTTTGGTTGATATGTGATACCATTATTGCACCCCCTTTACTTATGGCATATTATACTTGAATAATTTATAACTTTCCTTTGCAAGCCCTGAAGATCATACGCAATGCACCCCTCAACCACCTAATTCATACAAGGACTGGAGCAGTGGACGGCAAGCCTTATAAGCAAGTATCATGTGATTGAGTATATCCCAAAGTGAAGCGGGGTAGGGTAGTCAGGATATCCCGACGGGCTCATAACCCGTAGATCAGTAGTTCAAATCTACTCCCCGCTATTTACCCACGCTGAAATGAAAGGTCTTATGAGCTGAACGCGAGCTGCCAGAGATCTTTGCTTTTATTTGGGAGTCATCATATCTCCTGCTCATCATATCTCCTGCTATTATCTTATCGATCCATCCCGAGGTTGACGGCGACGGCCTGGCGCGACTCCTGGATGGCGTCCAGAACCCTTTTCAGGGCCTCGCGCGAGCCAATGGCCTTACCGTGAACCGCACTTATGTTCGGGCATAGGTCAGTCTTCCCACTGGCAACCACTCTTCGAATCTTATGAAGTCGGCTTTCTGGCTGCTTTCCAAAGATATATGGGTCAGCATTTTCATTTATGTGTGACCTCTGTCCCCTTCACCGCTCCCCCCGGTGGGATAAATAAACATGTGCAGTGGGCAAAAGTATATAATTAGGTACTGGTTGCACCTACACTGGATTGATGAGGATTGGCCACTGCATCCTCCAAAGATTTGGTGATCTGCTTTGAGCGATGGATAAATTATGGAGGAAGACTTTGAAATTAAGATCAAAGATGTTCTGCAAGTCATCGAAGATTTGCAGCAGATGGGCTCAAAGGCAGTATCACTGTCTGTTGATCATATGGTCACCGGACAGCATATCTCTACAAGATCGCGATCTGAATCACATCTGGCTCTCTCGCAAAGAGGTCCTTCAAAGTTACAGCATGCATGGCGCTGTGAATCGGGAGATGAGGTTGGCCTTGCAGGGTGTGTGAAAGATATGATCGAGCACAAGCAAGCTGATACAGAGACAAAGAAGATGGCAAAAGTCGTGGAGACGGCACCCACTGCAGTTGTGCTAACCGACCTGGATGGCCGCATCGAGTATGTCAACCCCTGCCTCCTGAAGAGCGGAGGATTTCAGGATGCATCTGAGGTGATTGGAAGACCAGTATTTGATTTTACCAATGAAGAGGGTAAAAACAAGATCAAAGACGAGGNCATACCAGCCCTCTTCTCCCAAGACCGATGGCAGGGAGAGCTGACGTNGCGAAGAAAAGACGGCAGAACTTACATCGCAGAGATGATCTGTGCCCTTGTAAGAGATGATTTCGGAACTCCGAGCTACTTCCTGGTCAACTTCTACGATATAACAAACCGCAAACAGGCTGAAGAAGCCCTTCTATTGGATGACGCTCGGCTGGAGGCCCTTGTGAAGCTCAACCAGATGGACGAGGCCTCCATGCAAGAGATAACCGACTTCGCACTGGAGGCAGGAGTAAAGCTCACCAACTCAAAACTGGGATACTTGGCCTTTGTAGACGAAGATGAGAAGACCCTCGTAATGCACTCCTGGTCTAAGAGAGCTATTCAGGAGTGCGATATAGATCATAAGAAGACTGTTTATCCTCTAGACGAGACGGGCCTTTGGGGTGAGGCTCTGCGACAGAGAAAAGCGAAAATAACCAACGACTATTCGTCTTGCCATCAGAAAAGGGGCGTTCCAGCGGGCCATGTTAGAATTCTTCGGCACATGAATGTTCCCATTATGGACAAGGGCAAGATCGTAATTGTGGCAGGGGTCGGCAATAAGGATGAAGATTACAATGATGCAGATGTGCGGCAGCTCACTTTGCTCATGAGCGGAATGTGGAAGCTCATCTTGCGCCGCAGGACTGATGAGGAGCTGCATAGGCGCGATCGCTTGCTGCAAGGCGTTGCACAGGCGACAAATCATCTCCTATCCTCCGATCCAAATGCCATACAAAAGGCCCTTGAGATCCTGGGAAAGGCCGCGGATATAGACCGCGTATTTATCATGGAAAATAGTGAAATGGGGGGCGATGAGCACCTGCTGCTGGAGTGGTGCCGCGAGGATGTAAAGGCAGACGTAGACGACGCTTTGCCAAGAGAGATATCAAGTAATGCCCTTTTTTTGGGTTGGCATGAGATTTTAGCCTCTGGCAGTACCATCCAAGGGTCGGTTTCGAAGATATCCTCGCCGGGGCGTGAGTTTCTAGAACGGCTGAAGGTCAAGTCCTTTTTAATTGCGCCGATATTCATCGACGGCAAGTTCTCAGCAATCATAGGCTTTAACGACTGCCGCAATGACCGCAAGTGGGTGGAGAATGAAGTTGCAATTCTACAGGCGGCAGCTGGGTCGATCGGCGAGGCAATAATGCGCAGACGCGCAGAGGTGGCCCTGAAAAGGACTTATGAGGAACTGGAGAAGAGGGTACATGAGAGGACCTCCTGGCTCATGAAAGCCAACGAAGCACTTCACGAGGAGATGGCCAAGCATAAGAAAACGGAGAATGAGCTTCGCAGAGCTCAACAGGCTGCAGATGCCGCATCCAGGGCGAAGAGTGAGTTCTTGGCCAACATGAGTCACGAGATACGCACCCCCATGAACGCAGTGATAGGCCTTACAGGTCTTTTGCTTGAAACGGACCTTGCACCGGAGCAACGCGATTATGTGGAGACCATCCACACCAGTGGAGAAGCATTGCTATCCATAATCAACGATATCCTGGACTTCTCGAAGATTGAAGAAGGGAAGATGGAGCTGGAGCTTCAAATCATCGATCTTAGGAAGTGCATAGAGACCTCGCTGGATATGGTAGCGGCAGAGGCTGCCGAGAAGGGATTGGATCTGAGCTATGTGATGGATGATGATCTGCCACAAACAATTCATGCGGATCCCGTTCGGCTGCATCAGATTCTGACCAACTTGCTGAGCAACGCAGTTAAGTTCACTGACCATGGTCGTGTGACGATCGCCGCACATCCAGGAGATGAGCCAGGCAAGATCCATTTCATAGTTAAGGATACGGGAATTGGAATCTCTCAGGAGAACATCGGCAAGCTATTTCAGTCATTCAGTCAGCTGGATACATCAACTTGCAGGAAATATGGTGGCACAGGCCTTGGCCTGGCCATAAGCAGCAAGCTCGTAGAGCTTATGGGCGGCGAGATCTGGGCAAAGAGCGATCTTGGGAAAGGCTCTGAATTTCACTTTACAATAAAATCAGAGGCCATTTTAGAAGAGGAGCAAGACCGCAGGCTTGTCGGAAAGAAGATGCTGGTGGTGATAAACGACGAGGCCTCCCTCAAGAGCCTAAGAGACCATGCTCATGAATGGGGGATGCAGATATATCCTGTGGTCTCGGCCAGAGAGGCAAGGGAGATTGCAGGAAACCGCTTCGACGTTGCAGTTCTGGATATTCAGATGCCAGGATCTGAAAAACTGAGGGTGGAACTGCAGGGAAAGCTTCCTGTGATCTTGCTTTCAACCTCGGAGCAGGATGGTGCGAGCAAAGGCACCTTGGGAAAATCCGTCAAGCTCTCTGGGCTGCGTGCAGCATTGCTCGAGGCACTCTCTCGCAGTGGTCGCTGGAAAAAGGTCACCAGCCCCAAGGCTGATCACAAGGATATGAAAATCCTGCTGGCTGAGGACAATCCTGTCAACAGGAAGGTTGCGCTTCTAATGCTGAAGAAGCTCGGCTACAGTGCTGATGTGGCTGCCAACGGCCTGGAGGNTCTGCAATCGCTGAAGCACAAGGATTATGACGTGATCTTAATGGACGTGCAGATGCCGGAGATGGATGGACTCAAGGCTGCAAAATTCATCAATGAGATGAACCTGAAGAGGAGGCCCGCAATTCTTGCAATGACGGCATACGCCCTTGAAGGTGACAGAGAAAGATGTCTGAACGCAGGCATGGACGGCTACATCTCCAAGCCCGTTAAGATCGAAGAATTGAGATCCGCCCTTGAGGATCTACAAATCCGTCCTCTGGATCAGTCCTCTGGATCCTAACCCAGCCAATCCCTAGCCGCAAAACTTGCATCCTGGCAGGGTCTCCAAATTTCCGAGATACAGCACCTGGCTGCGGCTGCCATATCGAAAGACAGTCACTCCCTTGCAGCCCAGGTCGTATGCCAGGTTGTAGACATTCAAGACGTCGCTCACGGTCGCATCAGATGGCAGGTTCACAGTTTTGGAGACTGCATTGTCCGTATATTTTTGGAACGCGGCCTGAATCCTTACATGCTGCTGAGGCGGAACATCCAGGGCGGTGACGAAAGTGTCCTTGATGTCCTGTGGCACGTGTGCGATATTCTGAACAGAGCCCTTTCTGGCAATTTCTGCTCTCAGCTCGGGCGAATAAAATCCTCGTGCATGTGCCGCCCTCTCAAAGAGCGGCGAGACCTCGAGCAGCCGTGCGCCCTCCAGGACGTGCCGCACAAATGCGAGAGCAAAGAGCGGCTCAATGCCGCTGCTGGTTCCCGCGATGATGCTGATGGTGCCCGTTGGCGCTATGGTGGTGACAGTGGAGTTCCTCATCGCATCCCATCTCCTAAGCTTGCTCTGCTCAAAGAGCGGAAAGGAGCCACGCGCCTGGCCGAGCCTGGCAGACTCAGCTCGACCTTCGGCTGAGATGAAGCTCATGATCTCCTCTGCCAGCCTGACGGCATCTGGGGAAGAGTAGGAGACGTTCATCTTGATGAGCATCTCAGCAAAGCCCATCACGCCGAGGCCTATCTTTCGACTCTGCATTGTTGCGATCTGGATCTGCCTCAGTGGATAGCGGTTCATGTCGATGACATCGTCCAGAAATCGCACTGCCAATGAGACCAGATCTCTCAGCCGGTCCCAGTTCAGCTCTCCCCTCTCCACAAGCCTTGACAAGTTGATGGAACCAAGGTTGCATGACTCGTAGGGCAGCAGTGGCTGCTCGCCACATGGATTTGTGGCCTCGATCTGTGCAGGAAAGGGATGTGCTGCATTGATGCGATCTATGAAGATAATGCCGGGATCGCCTCCTCTCCAGGCAGAGGTTGCGATGAGATTCATCAGCTCTGCAGCCTCAATGCTGCCCGTGACCTCTCCTGAGCGGGGATTGACGAGCTGGATCTCGCCTCCGGAGCGCGCTTTATCCATGAACGTATCTGTGGCTGCCACAGATATGTTGAAGTTCTCCAGGATGCCTGGCCTCTCCTTGGCCTCGATGAACTCCATGATGTCCGGGTGATCGATGCGCAAAACCCCCATGTTCGCGCCCCGTCTGCGACCACCCTGCTTGATGACATCCGTGGCAGTGTCGAAGATGCGCATGAAGGAGACAGGGCCCGAGGCCACGCCGCCCGTAGCTCGAACCACATCTCCTTTCGGCCGCAGCGACGAGAATGAAAAGCCGGTTCCTCCCCCGCTCTGATGGATGAGTGCCATATGCTTTAGAGAATCAAAGATGCCTGTCAGTGAATCCTCCACAGGAAGGACGAAACATGCAGATAGCTGGCCCAGGTCCAGGCCTGCGTTCATCAGCGTGGGTGAGTTTGGCAGGAAGTCCAAATCCCTCATCATTCTCAGAAATTTGAGGCGATGGCCTTCTACATCGCAGCCGTATCTGCCTTCTGCCAGGGAGACATGGTCTGCCACGCGGGCGAACATCTCGCCTGGCGTCTCCACAACCTCGCCCCTCTCATCCCTGCGCAGATATCTCTTCTTCAGCACCTCAACTGCATTGATGCTCAGCTTGAGGTCGTCTGCCACGCCCAGATAGCACTTCGCTTCCCGAACGTCCGCACGCCTCTGGCGGTAGAGGATGTAAGCCTTGGCAGCCTCTGCATAGCCCTCCTCGATCAGAGTCCTCTCCACAATGTCCTGGATATCTTCCACGCCAGGAACTGACTTTTGAAACTTCTGTTCAGCTGCGTCGACCGCTTTGCATGCCAGCTTTGCGGGAATGGCGCCAGGATCATCGCCCACAGCTCTGAAGGCCTTGGCGATGGCAGCTGCTATCTTCTCGCTGTTGAACTGCACTATTCGGCCATCGCGTTTTCTAATGCTTTTGATCATCCGGGGCTCCCGAGAAGTATATGATTCAGAATCGATATAAACATGCATGTCAAAAGATCGATGTTCATTCTCACGAGGTCCATAAAAATGAAGATCGCAATCTCGGGAAAAGGCGGCGTGGGCAAGACGACCTTGGCAGGAACCCTGGCCAGGCTATTTGCGCGCGACGGCTATAATGTATTGGCTGTCGATGTCGATCCCAGTATGAATCTGGGCTCAGCTCTTGGAATAAAGCAGCTTCCAAAGCCCGTCACAGAGCATAAAGACCTTGTGCAAGAGCGGGCTGGCATGCCCATGGGCATGTTCAAGATGAACCCCAAAGTCGATGATGTGGTGCAGATGTGCGGCTGCACTGGCCCGGATAACGTAAAGCTGGTGGTCATGGGCACCATCGACTCAGGTGGCTCGGGCTGCATGTGCCCTGCCAACGCTTTTGCCAAAGCGCTCATCAGGCACGTCATCACACGCGAAAAAGACCTGGTGATCTTAGATATGGAGGCGGGCATAGAGCATCTTGGCAGGGCCACAGCGCGCGGCGTTGATGCCATGATCGCCGTGGTGGAGCCTGGCATGAGATCTATTGAGACTGTGGAGAGGATAATGCAGCTTGGCAAAGAGATCGGCATTACAAGGTATTTCGCAGTCATAAACAAGGCTGACGATCCTGGTCCCGTTGCCGAGAAGATGGCGCAGATGGGAATATCTGTTCTTGGGACCATACCATTCGACAAGTGTCTCGTGGAGGCCGATCTGGCAGGTGTGCCGCCCATAGATGCGAGCTGCCCCGCAGTGGACTCCATCAAGAAGATCAAGGATAAACTCGAGGAGATGTTCGGTGAAAAGGAGGCAAAACAGGCCTAAAAGGTCATGGAGCCAGCCCTCAGTCCCTCTTTTACCACAGATCCAATGACCTTCGATCCCGGCCCCATGATCCGGCAGGTCTTCTCGACCTCCTCTTCAGGCACCACTATCACGAAGCCCATGCCCATGTTGAATGTCCTGTACATCTCGGCATCATCTACATCTCCGAGCTCCTGCAGCAGATGGAAGATGGGCTGTGGCTCCAGCGGGTCTGTGATCTCGAAGCCCAGGGGCGTAATCCTGCGCAACTTTAGAAGTCCTGAGCCCGTGATGTGCGCCAGGCCATGAACATCGCATTCTTTGACCAGCTCGACGATCTCGTGATAGATCCTTGTGGGCGTTAGAAGCTCCTCTCCGATGGTCTTGTCTCCGCCAGGCATCTGGTCGAAGTACGTGTACTTTGACTGGGCAATGATGCGCCTGGCCAGGGTGTAGCCGTTGCTGTGCAGCCCGTCGCTAGGGACGCCTACAAGCGCATCGCCTACCTGAATTCGCTCTCCAGTCACGACCTTGTCCTTGTCCACTATGCCGATGGCAGTGCCTGCCAGGTCGAATCCCCTGATGATCTCGGGCAGCGAGGCAGTCTCTCCTCCCACGATCGTCATGTTTGATAGCTCAGCGCCCCGGCGAAGGCCGATGGCTATCTGCTCTGAGCGCTCTGGATCCACTTTTTCCACAGCCAGGTAATCGACGAATGCTATGGGCTCAGCTCCGATGGCATAAAGATCATTTACATTCATTGCAATGCAGTCAATGCCTATTGTATCCCATCTCTCAATGGCATTGGCGATGAGCACCTTTGATCCGACCCCGTCTGTGGTCATGGCTAAGGCGAAGCTTCCCATGTCCAGCAGGCCAGCATAGTGCCCGATCTCAGTCATGGGCGCGCCGAAACCTTTGCGCTTACTGGTCAAGACCGCCTTCATGGCATCTATGGATCTGTTCTCCAGGTGAATGTCCACGCCAGACTCTTTGTAAGTAAGCCTCCTCATGCCTCACCTCCCAAGCCGAACTCGTGATGCAACTCCTTCACTGCCCTCTCAGCATCCTTGGATGCGACGACGAATGATATATTATGCTGGCCCGATGGCTGGCTGATCATGACCACATTGATCTTCGCAGCCCCAAGGGCCTTGAAGACCCTGGCAGCGACGCCGGGCGTTCCTGCCATTCCAGCTCCGACAACGGCCACAGCACAGACATCATGATCATGAGCTATATCCTTGACGAGGTCTCTTGGGAACTCAGAGCGCAGGGCATCTTCAGCCTTCTCGATCTGTCGCTCCTCAATTACCATGGAGATATTGGCCTCTGATGAGCCCTGACTGATCATGACTATGTTTATGCCTGCCTTCGCCAATGCTGTGAAGGCGCGAGCAGCCACACCAATGGTTCCAATCATGCCCGCGCCTGATATGTTCAGCAGAGCTACATTCTTGTGCAATGTGACAGCCTTTATCACATCTGCCTTCGGCACATCGTCATGCACTATCTGTGTGCCTGGTATTTCGGGATCAAATGTGCACTTGACCCGCACAGGTATGCCTTTTCTAATGGCGGGCTCAATTGCTCTGGGATGCAGCACCTTTGCCCCGAAGTAGGAAAGCTCCATTGCCTCGCGGTAAGAGATGGTGGGGATGGACTTGGCCTCTGGCACTATCTTTGGATCTGTGGTCATGACCCCAGAGGTCTCCTTCCAGAACCATATCTCATCGGCATCGATGGCAGCTCCTATGAGAGATGCTGACAGATCAGAGCCGCCGCGACCAAGGGTCGTGATGATGCCTTTTTCATCCTTGGCAATGAAACCAGTGACAACTGGAACGCCTTTCAGCGGCAGCAACCTTTGTGGAATCAGCTCATATGTCTTCTCCAAAGGTCGTGCGTCTCCGTAGTTGCTGTCTGTGATTATCCCTGCCTCAGAGCCCGTATAATGCTGAGAGGGGATTTTCATATCCCTCAAAACTCCTGACAATATTGGGGCTGCAAGTTGTTCGCCGTAGCTGGATATGTAATCCAATGAGCGCGCAGTCAGCTCTCCTATGTAGCAGATGCCTATGTATGCCTTCTCAAGCTCAGAGAGCCTTCGAGCCACAGTCTCTTTGGTCTCTTTGGCGATCTGGGGATCTTTTATAGCATCGTCTATCGCCTGATTGTGCCTTTCAGTCAGCTTCTCCATAAAATCTATCGCGTCAGAGACATTTCCATCTCTTGCTGCCTTTCTTGCACATGTCAGGAGGTCGTCTGTGACGCCCTGCAGGGCGGATGTGACGAGGACTATCTCATTATCGCGGCTGAAATGCTTGACCAGATCGCCCACATGCATGAGCCGGTTTCCATCTGCTACGGAAACACCACCGAACTTCATTACCAAGCGCGCCATCGTAAAAACCGTTGCTTTGCTGTCTTCCTAGCGATTTAAGCTTTATCCACAGTGATAGAAAACGCCCTGAGAGGGCCGAAGGCTTAAATAGATTGAGTCCTAGGATTCTCGGGTCCTAAAGTCAGGATTATAACCTTTATCTTAAAATTCGCGAGGCGTATTATGGGCAAGAGGAAGAAGATTGCAGAACGTGTGACGACTCTGATGGACAAGCCTGAGAGGATCAGGAACATCGGAATCGTGGCGCATATCGACCACGGTAAGACAACCCTTTCTGATAACTTGCTAGGTGGTGCAGGAATGATCTCCATGGACCTGGCAGGCAAGCAGCTCTTCATGGACTTCGATCCCCTGGAGCAGGCGCGTGGAATTACCATCGATGCTGCAAATGTGTCCATGGTTCACGAGGTAGATGGCGAGGAGTATTTGATCAACATGATCGACACTCCTGGCCACGTTGACTTTGGAGGCGACGTCACCCGGGCTATGCGAGCCGTGGACGGCGCAGTGGTGGTCGTAGACGCAGTTGAAGGCGCAATGCCTCAGACTGAGACAGTGCTGAGACAGGCACTGCGTGAAGGCGTGCGCCCGGTGTTGTTCGTCAATAAAGTAGACCGCATGATCAATGAGCTGAAGGTCGAGAAGAAGGACATGCAAACGCGTTTGCTCAAGGTCATAGCTAATGTCAACCGGCTCATTGAAGGAATGGACCCAGTGAAGTACAAAGCCGGATGGAAGCTGGATCCGAATAAGGGAAACATCGCCTTCGGCTCTGCCCTCTATAACTGGGCCATCAGCGTGCCCATGCAGAAGAAGACCGGCATTGGCTTTAATGAGGTCTTCGACTATTGCCATAGCGGAAACATGAAAGAGCTGGCGGAGAAATGTCCTCTATTCAGGGCAGTCAACGATATGGTCGTCAAGTTCCTGCCCAGCCCAATCGAAGCCCAGAAGGAGAGGGTCAAGGTCATCTGGCATGGCGACTGGAACAGTCCTGTTGGTAAAGCCATGGCAGCCTGCGATCCCAAGGGGCCTGTGGCTTTCATGATAAACAAGGTGAAGATCGACCCGCACGCAGGTGAGGTCGCCACCGGTCGGCTCTTCTCAGGAACGCTGCGGCGCGGCATGGAGCTGTACATATCCGGTGTCAGCAACACAAACCGCATTCAGCAGACTGGGATCGTCATGGGCGCTGAGAGGGTTGAGGTGCCAGAGATCCCTGCCGGAAACATCGCTGCCGTCACAGGACTTAGGGATGCGATAGTCGGGTCTACTGTGTCATCCATAGAGAACATGACGCCCTTCGAGCAGATCAAGCACGTCTCAGAACCAGTCATGGTCGTGGCTGTAGAGGCCAAGAACACGCGCGATCTGCCCAAGGTCGTTGAGGTCTTGAGGCAGATTGCCAAGGAAGATCCGACATTGCAGGTCACCATCAATGAGGAGACCGGCGAGCACCTTATGGCAGGGATGGGTGAGCTGCATTTGGATGTGACCATCACGCGGCTGCAGCGCGATCGCGGTGTGGAGCTGAAGACCTCTCCTCCAATAGTGGTGTACCGTGAATCCATCGCGGGCAGAGCAGGGCCCGTAGAAGGAAAATCGCCCAACCACCACAATAGGTTCTACATCGAGTTCGAGCCCCTCGAGCAGGGCGTGATCGATGCCCTGAAGGAAGGCAAGATCAGCATGAAGATGGAGGAGCTTGAGCGCAGGAAGATCCTCATCGACAAAGGCATGGATAAGGAAGAGGCAAGGAATATCGCAGGCTACTATGGAACGAACATACTGCTCAACATGACCAAAGGCATTCAGTACCTCAAGGAGACCATGGAGCTCATCTTAGAAGGCTTCGAAGAGGCCCTGAGAAATGGTCCCATCGCAAGGGAGCCGGTCCAGGGAGTCAAAGCAAAGCTCGTCGATGTCAAGCTGCACGAGGACGCTGTACACCGCGGCCCTGCCCAGGTCATACCTGCAGTGAGGCAGGCGGTTCAGGCAGGCATCCTCATGGCTGACCCAGTACTGCTGGAGCCCTTCCAGAACGTCTATATACAGGTGCCTCAGGATATGCAAGGAGGAGCCATGTCTGAGATCCAGGGGCGCAGGGGATTTATTCTGAGCACTGAGCTGGAGGGCGACATGACGACGATAAATGCCAAAATGCCTGTGGCCAGGATGGATAAATTCGCCGATGCCCTGAGGTCCGCCACAGAGGGTCGTGTTCTTTGGTCCTCGGAGTTCGCAGGGTTCGAGCCGCTGCCTCCAAACCTGCTGCTTGAGACCGTCAGGCAGATCAGGACNAGGAAGGGCTTGAAGCCAGAGATGCCAAAGCCATCTGATTACTTGAAGGTTGTCTAGATTGCAGCCTTCGAAAAGATTAAACACCAAAGNAGAAATACAGAAAAATATGGATAGTGTAAGTTGGAGGAAATAGATTATGGCAGAGACCAAGCCACATCTCAATCTAGCATTCATTGGACATGTCGACCACGGGAAGTCGACTACAGTAGGCAGATTGATGTATGAGACGGGTGCTATAGATGCACACATCATAGAAGAGTACAAGAAAGAAGCTGCAGCCAAGGGAAAGGCTACCTTTGAGTATGCCTGGGTCATGGACAGCCTTAAGGAAGAGCGCGAGAGGGGCGTGACGATAGACATCGCCCATCATCGCTTCGATACCGCCAAGTTCTACTTCACAGTAGTGGACTGCCCCGGCCACAGGGACTTCGTCAAGAACATGATCACAGGAGCCAGCCAGGCAGATGCCGCTGTGCTCGTCGTAGCCGTCCCTGACGGCGTCATGGCTCAGACCAAGGAGCATGTCTTCCTGTCGAGAACTCTGGGCGTCAATCAGCTGATCGTAGCCATGAACAAGATCGATGCCACCACGCCACCCTTCGATGAGAAGAGATTCAATGAGGTGAAAGACGAGGTAGGCAAGCTCCTGAAGATGGTCGGATACAAGCTCGAAGAGGTACCCTTCGTGCCGGTCTCAGGTCTGATGGGAGACAACCTAGCCAAGCCCAGCGAGCACCTGAAGTGGTACAAAGGCCCGACTCTTCTGGATGCGCTGAACAACCTCAAGGTGCCCCAGAAGCCCACAAACCTGCCTTTGCGCGTACCTGTACAGGATGTCTACACCATATCTGGCGTAGGCACTGTGCCAGTTGGCCGCGTGGAGACCGGCGTCATGAAGAAGAATGATAAGATCATTTTCCAGCCAGCAAATGTGTCCGGCGAGGTCAAGTCCATCGAGATGCACCATGAGGAAGTTCCTGAAGCATATCCTGGAGACAACATCGGATGGAATGTGCGCGGCGTCTCAAAGAAGGATATTCGTCGCGGCGACGTCTGTGGGCATGTAGAAAAGCCGCCAACCGTAGCCAAGGAGTTCAAGGCCCAGATCGTTGTTCTGCAGCATCCCAGCGCCATCTCGGCAGGATACACGCCTGTGTTCCACTGCCACACAGCTCAGATCGCATGCACCCTGACTCAGATTCTGGCCAAGCTGGACCCAAGGTCTGGCGCTGGTCAAGGAGGAGAACCCGGCCTTCATCAAGGCNGGAGANGCTGCCATCATCATGGTGACCCCCTCCAAGCCCATGGTCATNGAGCCGGTAAAGGAGATCCCGCAGCTTGGCAGGTTCGCNATTCGAGANATGGGCACGACCGTCGCAGCCGGNATGTGCATNAGCGTGGTNCCACGCTAAATTTTTTGGTGTTAAAACATGCAGAAGGCAAGGATCAGACTCTCTGGCACCAATCCTCTGATGCTGGACGACATTTGCAACCAGGTCAAGGGGATTGCCCAGAGGACTGGAGTGCACATGGCAGGACCAATTCCACTGCCCACGAAGAAGATGGTGGTTCCCTGCAGGAAGAGTCCTGACGGCGAGGGAACTGCTACCTGGGATCACTGGGAGATGAGGGTCCACAAGCGACTGATCGATCTTGATGCAGACGAGCGCGCTTTGCGCCAACTCATGCGCATCCAGGTCCCGAAGAACGTGAACATCGAAATCGTGCTGGAAAGCTAAAATCCAAGGTAGGACGAAATCAGGGCTAAATCCCTCCAGGGGATACAGCCCGTACCTTATGATTTTGGACTCGTAGTATAGTCTGGATAGAATAGAGGCCTCCGGAGCCTCGGACCCGGGTTCGAATCCCGGCGGGTCCGCTGCTATTCTTTTTCTCAACCCATGGATTCTTCTTAAACTAGCTTGACTTTCCCAGATTAACTCTGCCATTGCTACCTCCTTGCTTTATAAATCATACAAGCTAAACTTTCATGCCCGTTTGGGCACCCATGAGCATGAAAATGGGGCTAAGATGGATGGGAATCATTTTCATATCAAACATAAAAATTCATTCATGAATCGAAGGGGGTATTATGGATGGATTTTAGGCTATGCGATCGAGATGTTCCAAAGGTAGAAAGATATTTAGGTTCGTCTCACACTAGATATATATTGTATTTCAGAAC
>Ga0067045_1029993_pt1 | contig 17220 bp, 17 predicted proteins | sample TerdegcTABiofilm_FD_59184 | JGI IMG/M metagenome (GOLD analysis project Ga0067045, IMG submission 59184) | Combined Assembly of (Gp0054472, Gp0054536) Wastewater bioreactor microbial communities from Singapore -Terephthalate degrading...
CACGATCCCTGCAGCGCCCCTCAGCGCAACGCGTAATCCAGCACGATCCCGACAAAAATCGCCAAACCCGCCCAGTGATTGTGCAGGAACGCCTTGAAGCACTTCATCCGGTCCCGGTCACGGGTGTACCAGAACTCCCAGGCGAAACACCCGGCAGCCACCAGCAAGCCGAGGTGGAACCAGCCACCCAGGGCGAACTTCGAGCCGGCCAGCCACAGGCAGCCCAGCGCCAGCCCCTGCAACGTGAGAATGATTACCCGGTCGGCGTCGCCAAACAGGATCGCCGTGGATTTCACGCCGATCTTCAGATCGTCGTCGCGGTCGGTCATGGCGTAATAGGTGTCGTAGCCAACTGTCCACAGCAGGTTGGCGATCCACAGCAGCCAGGCGACGGCCGGCAGTTCGCCGGTCTCGGCGGTGAACGCCATCGGCATGCCCCAGGAGAACGCAGCGCCCAGCACCACTTGTGGGTAGTAGGTGTAGCGCTTCATGAAAGGGTAGCTGGCCGCCAGTGCCAGGCCACCGAATGACAGCCAGACTGTCGCCGCGTTGGTGCACAGCACCAGCAGGAAGCTCAGGCCCATCAGCAGCGCAAAGAACACCAGCGCCTCCCGGGAGCTGATTCTGCCGGCAGCCAGCGGGCGTTGGGCGGTGCGCTTTACGTGGCCGTCGACCTTGCGGTCGGCCCAGTCGTTGATCACGCAGCCGCCGGCGCGGGTCAGTACCACGCCGAGGACAAAAATCACGATGTTGGCCAGGGACGGCGAGCCTTCACCGGCGATCCACAGGGCCCACAGGGTCGGCCACAGCAGCAGGTAGATGCCGATGGGTTTGTCCATGCGTGTCAACTGGACGAAGTCCCAGGCGCGTGGGTTCAAGCGATTCAGCGATTTGAGCAGGTTCTGGTACATCAGCCATTCTCCGCAGGCGCGACAATCGCCCGCCACAGGGCCGGCAAGAAAATTTCTGCGACCAGCACGCTCAAGCCACCGCGGTCGAAACGCGAACGGCGACCCCACAAGGCCGGGGCCTGAACCGCAGGGGGCAGCCATTCAACCGGGTAGTGGCAGACCTCGAGGGCGCGGCGCTGGAACGCCTGGTCGCAGAACAGCAGCTCACCCAGGGAGCGGCTGCCCAGCTCATCCATGTTCAACCCGCCATCTTGCAATGCACTGCGCGCCGCCACGCTGCGGGCAAACACCCAGGCCTGGCCGTGGCCGCGCAAATACACCTCGCGCACCCAACCTTCACTGTTCTGTGGCAAGTCGAGGGCGGCGCACTCATCGTCCCGCAACGGCTGCCAGCCTTCGTACAGCGGGGTGACGCTGAAACCGTCATTCGACAAGCGCGTCAGGCGTCGGGTGAGCGAGCCTTGATCGAACAGCCAGTCGAGGGTTTGCGCATCGGGAAGGGGGGTCAGCTGGCTTTGCGGCAGCCAGAGCGGAGTCGGGGCGAGGGCGTTTGAGTGCGGCACAGTGAGTCATTATTGGCAGCAAATGAGGCGGCGAGCTTAACATGTTGATCGGCGACATTGAGTGATCGGACCGGCCTGCGGCGTCGAACACGCTTGCATCTGTCGAGTGCGATCAGTACAAAACGCCCTGAGCCGGACGGCGGACCCTTGGCGGGCGACCGTCCGCGCCAGATAAAGCCTGTGAATCCGAGGAAACAAGCAATGAAGAAGTGGCAATGCGTAGTCTGTGGGCTGATCTACAACGAAGCCGACGGCTGGCCGGATGACGGCATCGCACCGGGTACCCTGTGGCAGGACGTGCCGGAAGACTGGCTGTGCCCGGACTGCGGCGTGGGCAAGATGGATTTCGAAATGATTGAAATCAACTAACCGATTCGAGGAGTAAGGAATGAACGCACCTGTCGTGATCGTCGGCACTGGGCTGGCTGGCTACAACCTGGCCCGGGAGTTTCGCAAACTCGATGGCGAAACTCCGCTGTTGCTGATTACCGCAGATGACGGGCGCTCCTACTCCAAGCCAATGCTCTCCACCGGTTTCGGCAAGAACAAGGACGCCGACGGCCTGAGCATGGCCGAGCCTGGCACCATGGCCGAGCAGCTCAAGGCCGAGGTGCGCACCCATACGCGCATCAGCGGCATCGACCCGGGCCACAAGCGCCTGTGGATCGGCGAAGAAGCGGTAGCCTATCGCGACCTGATCCTGGCCTGGGGCGCAGAAACCGTGCGTGTGCCGGTGCAGGGCGATGCGCCCGAGGCGATCTTCCCGATCAATGACCTGGAAGACTACGCCCGTTTTCGCGCCGCCGCCGCCGGTAAACGCCGGGTGCTGTTGCTGGGGGCCGGGCTGATCGGCTGTGAGTTTGCCAATGACCTGATCCTGGGGGGCTATGAGGTGCAACTGGTGGCGCCGTGCGAACAGGTGATGCCGACGCTGCTGCACCCGGCCGCCGCGGCTGCGGTACAGGCCGGGTTGGAAAGCCTGGGGGCGAAATTCCACCTGGGGCCGGTGCTCAACCGTTTGCAGCGCACCGCTGATGGCCTGGAAGGGCATTTGTCCGACGGTCAGGTGATCCCTTGTGACGTGGTGGTCTCGGCCATTGGCCTGCGCCCGCGGATCGATCTGGCGGCGGCCGCCGGCTTGCAGACCAATCGTGGGGTGATGGTCGATCGTCACCTGAAAACCTCCCACGCCAATATCTATGCCCTGGGCGACTGCGCCGAGGTCGATGGGCTGAATCTGCTGTACGTGATGCCCCTCATGAGTTGTGCGCGGGCGCTGGCACAAACCCTGGCCGGCAACCCGACCGCGGTGAGCTATGGCGCGATGCCAATTACCGTGAAAACCCCAGTGTGCCCGCTGGTGGTGTCCCCGCCGCCACGGGGTTGTGAGGGCGTCTGGACGGTGGAGGGGCAGGGCGCCGACATCAAGGCGTTGTGCCGCGACAGCAGCGGCAAGCTGCTGGGTTACGCCCTTACGGGAGCGGCGGTGATGGACAAATTGGCTCTAAACAAGGAGCTTCCGGCGCTTCTGGCATAAATACAGGTCGTTCTGTCGGAATCACCCCGCTTTAACCCCTACAAAGGTCGCGCCGAGACTGGCGTAGCCCGTATCCGCGTGCCATCCTCACACCCGTCTGCCGCAGAGTAGAGCCTGCGGCGCCTTGGGCGCTGTTCCGGAAGAACAGCACGGACATAACAACAAAAAACCGTCAAAGAGGCTTCACTATGCGTAAACCAGAACTCGCCGCCGCAATCGCCGAAAAAGCTGATCTCACCAAAGAGCAGGCCAACCGCGTCCTCAACGCCGTTCTTGAAGAGATCACCGGCGCACTGCACCGCAAAGACAGCGTGACCCTGGTAGGGTTCGGCACTTTCCTGCAGCGCCACCGTGGTGCCCGCACCGGCAAAAACCCGCAGACCGGTGAGCCAGTGAAAATCAAGGCCAGCAACACCGTGGCGTTCAAGCCAGGCAAATCGTTGAAAGACAGCGTCAATCCGTAATCCCCCCCGACCACGCTCCCGTCTAACGGGTGAGCTGGATCGAAAAATGGGCACGCCAACGAGGTTGGGTGCCCATTTTTTGTGGCCGCTTACCCGGGCAGGCTGCGGGCAGGCACGGGCGTGTGGCGGTCTCCGGTTTGAACTGATAACGGTGACTTGGTGGTCATCTTACGTAAAAAGCAGCTCATCTCCCGCTAACGATAGGTAACAGTGGCGTTCCGGTTTGAACTCGTTAAACTGCCCCGGCGTTCACTTTTTTCTTCTGGGGCTTGAGCATGAAATTTCGTTTTCTCCTGTGGATGCTGGGCTTGCTGATGCGCAAGGCCAGTCGGACCAACCCGGCTTTTCAACAGCAATTGGCCGACAAGGACCTGGTGTTCCAGTTGCAGACGCTGGACGGCAAGGTGGCGCGGCACTTCGTGGTCAAGGACCAGCGCATCACCAGCAAGTCCGGGCTGTATGCCGAGCCGGCCTTCGCGATTGCCTTCAAGGACGCCGCCTATGGCTTTGCCACGATGCAGGCGAAGAACAAGCAACTGGCGTTCATGACCGGGATCCAGGACAAGTCGATCCAGATCAAGGGCAACCCGGCGCTGGTGATGTGGTTCCAGGGGCTGACCAAGTATCTGAAGCCGAAGAAAAAGCCGGCTGCTGGTCGCTGATAGAGCCTTGGAAAGTTTTTGTGCTTAATCGAGCCAAGTTGTGATTAAAAAGCACTAAAGACCTGTCATTTATGACAGGTTACGGACGTCTTTTTACGTGCTCCACTGTACGGGTGTAGGGGGTTGTGCACCCTTTGTTTAACACCATGGAGTGCGGACATGAACAGTTTGAACGAAGCGGCGGCGGGCACCCTTGACCCGTCTTTTGGCGATAATGGTGTGGTGGATTTAGTCTCTGACGGCGACAGAAGTGTTCGTCACTCCATTCTTGCCCTATCTAACGGAAAGTTGATTTATGCCAACGGTGATCATACGGATTGGCAAAATACTTTGAAGTTGAGGCGTGTGAATGCCAACGGTTTCTTCGACTCTTCCTTCGGCGAAAGCGGAGCGGTAACACTGCATATTGGATGGAGCACCGCGCCTCGATTTGGATTGTTTTCATATCCGGCAGATAAATTTTTGATAAAGGGTACACACCTGAGTGAGGATGGTCAGCGCGATATGGTATTCGCTCGGCTGGATTTCGATGGTCGAATTGATACTACTTTTGGCACCGATGGGTTCGTGAGGATCGAACCCTATGATCTGATTTGCCCTGGAACGGCAAAGCCAAAAAATGAACACACAGGCAAATCTTTAACCCCCGCAATTAACTACATTGGCGGTTCTGTGTGCGTGCAACCTGACGGCAAGATTCTAGTGGCGCATAGCGGCGTTCGGGATGCCGAGGACCGGAATAGTGGATTGGTTTTTCGCCTTATGCCGGATGGCTCGGTTGATAAGACATTTAACGGGGCGGGTGTATTACTTATCGAGCTTAATGGCGTAAACGCAGAGAGTAATGAAGCCATTAGTATTGCGCTGCAGAAGGATGGAGCATTTCTGGTGTGCGGTGCCTTCGTTGTTGGAACAACCGTAAGTAGCTATGTCATTCGTTACAAAGAAAATGGCGAGCTGGACAGCAGTTTCAATAATGGGCGGCCAGTAATCATTACTGATCCTGGTTTTGAAATGACGGCGGCTGCGACCCTCTCAGTCAGGGAGAGTGACGGAGAAATTGTTGTTGTAGGAGCCGCCTATGAGAAGTGGAATGCAACGCCATCTTCCGAAACGCCGTGGATTGCAGTTCTAAGTACTGAAGGATCCTTCAGACCCTCGTTTAATAATGGCACTCCACTTTTCGCGCGAGTATTGCCCGCTAAGAGTTGGTGGCGAAATTGTGCATGGCAGGAAGATACAATTCTTGTGTCCGGATCAGTAGTGGCACGCTATCTGTTGAGCGGCTCACTGGATACATCGTTCAACGAGAAGGGTTGGAACGCCCACAGAAACAGCTATGAAGACATGGTGGTAACAAACGATAGGAAGCTTGTCCTGATAGGGCAGAGTAGCTTGTTACGCTACCTGACTTGAGAAGTAGGACGAAGCTTCGAAGGCAAGCCATGCTCGCTCAGGGCGCACGTGCTTTCATCGCGGGCAAGCCCGCGATGCTTTTCAGTTGTGAGTGAACTGCGACGCCAGTTCGCGCAACAGCACTTCGGCCTCCAGCACCTTGCTGACCGCCTCTTCGGCTTTGTCGCGGGTCAGGCCCAGGCGCTCGAGCAGGGCGTCGGGGATGTTGGTGTCCGGGCCGGAACCGACGCCTCGGCTGCGCAGCAGGCGCACGGCCAGGCACACCAGGTTGGCGTACTCGGCGAATTCGCCGTCGTAGGTCGGGTCGTGCTGGAAGCGCAGGGCCGTGGCCAGCTCGTCGGGCATGTCCCAGTGGCGCATCAGCCAGGCGCCGATCTGTTCCCGGCTGATCCCCAGCAAATGCTGCTCGACGTAGGTGTGGCACAGGTGCGGGTTGACCTCCTGGTGACGGCAGATCAGCGAGAAGTGCGGCGGGAAGACGTGCGCCAGCAGCAGGTAGCCAAAGTTGTGCAGCAAGCCCGCCAGGTAGGTCAGGCCGGCTTCCGGGCGCTGGGCGCGCGGCATGGCCCGGGTCAGGCCCTCGATGACGGCGGCGGTGTAGATCGACTGCTGCCAGTACGGCGTGGCCTGTTGTGGGTGATCCTTGGGCAGGCTCAGGGTTTTGCCCAGGGCCAGACCCAGCGCCAGGTTGATCACCAGGTCAAACCCCAGTACGCGGACAATCGCGTCTTCCACTGAACGGATCTTGCCGGGCGATGCGTAGTACGGCGATGCGGCCCAGCTCACCACTTGGGCGGCGAGCGCCGGATCGGTCTCGACGACGCCGGTGATGTCGTCGATGGTGGCGTTGGGGTCGACCCGCAGCTTGATGATTTTCTGCGCGGAACCGGCCAGGGGTGGGATCTCGATGGTCGCTTCCAGGCGCTGCTGGATGCGGCGCGCGGTGAAGGCCTGGACGGCCTGGGTGATTTCCTCGCGGTCATCTCCCGGGCGGTCGAGGTTCGGACGGATGCGGCTCAGCGGCTCGCCAAAATGGGCGGCGCTGGCCTGGGTGAGCATGCTTTTGAAATCTTCGCCGCGGATTTCCAGGAGCATGCCCGGCTCGCCGGAGTTGATCAGCAGCAGCGGCTGGTCGAGCAGGCTTTGTTCGTACAGGCACGGAGAGCTGGTGAGTGCCGGCAGGCCGGGCAGCAGGCTCAGGTTGTGCTTGCCGAGCATGCGCTCCAGGCGCTCCTGCGGCACTGCGGTGAGGCGGCGACCGGTGAGTTCGGCCAAGCGATTGAGGTCCAGCAGCTGGCTCTGCGGGAACAGCACCATGAGCGCACCGATGGCGTCGTCGAGCAGCACCGCCTGGACCTTGCGCTCGGCATTCAGGCCGGGGTGTTCAAGCACTTCGGTGTAGCTGATGCCCAGCTTGCCGAGCAACAGCCGGATAACCGACGGCGTGTGCGGAGTTTCGCCAGCGAGAGCAACTTCAGTCATGGTATGGATCCGATCCCTACAATTTCGAGAGTATAACCAGCTTGCCGGTGCCCTTGCTGGCCAAGCCAGGCGGCACGTTACACCTGGCCGTATTGTTGCCCATGGCGCAGCCAGCGATCCAGCAACGGGCTGACATGGTGCGGCCAGCGTTCCAGCAGCGCCTGGGCCGCGTCGCGCACCGCAGGTAGCAGGTCGGCGTCGCGCATCAGGTCGGCGACCTTGAATTGCAGCAGGCCGGTCTGGCGAGTGCCGAGCATTTCGCCGGGGCCACGCAGTTCGAGGTCCTTTTCGGCGATCACAAATCCGTCGTTGGTTTCGCGCATGATGCCCAGGCGTTGCCGGCCGATCTGCGACAGTGGCGGATGGTAGAGCAGCACGCAGTGGCTGGCGGCGCTGCCCCGGCCTACCCGGCCACGCAGTTGGTGCAATTGCGCCAGGCCCAGGCGTTCCGGATTTTCGATGATCATCAAGCTGGCATTGGGCACGTCGACCCCGACTTCGATCACCGTGGTGGCTACCAGCAGTTGCAGGGCAGCGGCCTTGAACTCGGCCATCACCGCGGCCTTTTCCGCAGGCTTCATGCGGCCGTGGATCAGCCCCACTTTCAATTCGCCGAGGGCGGCGGTGAGGTCGGCAAAGGTGGTCTCGGCCGCCTGGCAGGTGAGTTCCTCCGATTCCTCGATCAGGGTGCACACCCAATACGCCTGGCGTCCTTCGGCACAAGCCCCGCGTACGCGCTCGATGACTTCGACGCGGCGCGTGTCGGTGACCAGCACGGTATTGACCGGGGTACGACCGGGCGGCAGTTCGTCGAGGATCGAGGTGTCGAGGTCGGCGTAGGCGCTCATGGCCAGGGTCCGTGGAATCGGCGTGGCGGTCATGATCAACTGGTGTGGGCACATCCGCCCGCCCACGCCTTTCTGGCGCAGCGCCAGGCGTTGCTGGACGCCGAAGCGGTGTTGTTCGTCGATGATCACCAGCGCCAGGTTCTTGAACTGCACTTCGTCCTGGAACAGCGCGTGGGTGCCGACCACCATGGGCGTACCGCTGGCGATCTGCTCCAGGGCGGCGACGCGGTTCTTGCCCTTGAGCTTGCCGGCCAGCCAGGCGACTTCCAGGCCCAGGGGCTCGAGCCAGCGCTTGAAGGTGATGAAGTGTTGTTCGGCGAGAATCTCGGTGGGCGCCATCAGCGCCACCTGGTAGCCGGCCTCCAACGCTTGCAGGGCGGCGAGGGCGGCGACTACGGTCTTGCCGGCGCCGACATCGCCCTGGATCAGCCGCAGCATGGGCTCTTGCTGGCTCATGTCGTAAGCGATTTCATTGCCCACCCGTTGCTGCGCGCCGGTCGGCGGGAAGCCCAGGTTGGCCAGGTATTGGGCCGGTAACCGGCTGGCCTTGGGCATGGCCGGCGCGCGGAGCGAGCGCATGCTTTCGCGCAGGCGCTGTTGCGACAGTTGATGGGTCAGCAACTCTTCGAATGCCAGGCGATGTTGCGCCCAGTGGTGGCCCAGGGCGAGTTCGTCGACATCGGCATCGGCGGGTGGGTGATGCAGGTAGCGGATGGCGTCGTCCAGCGGCGCCAGTTGGTAGTCGCGCGCCAGTTCGTTGGGCAACCAGTCCGGCAGGCTGCTGGGGCCGAGCAGGGTCAGGGTTTGCTGGCACAGTTGGCGCAAACGCTGCTGGGTCAGGCCTTCGGTGAGCGGGTAGACCGGGGTCAGGGTTTCATCCACCGGCGGCGGTTCGTCGCCGGTGATGGCGCGGTATTCCGGGTGGTAGATCTCAAGCCCCGACGCGCCGGGCCGCGCTTCGCCGTAGCAGCGCAGGCGGGTGCCGCGTTTCAGGCCTTCCTTTTGCGCGTTGCTGAAATGGTAGAAGCGCAGGCTCAGGCTGCCGGTGCCGTCCTGCAGGCGTACTACCAGGCTGCGGCGCCGGCCCATGACCACGTCGGCGCCGCTGACGGTGCCTTCGATGACCGCGTCCTGCCCGGGCCGCAAATGACCGATGGGCACCACCCGGGTGCGGTCCTGATAGCGCAGCGGCAGGTGGAACAGGACGTCCTGGAGGTTCTCCAGGCCGACCTTGGCGAGTTTCTCGGCCATGGCTTCGCCGACACCCTTGAGTGCCGTGACCGGCACTTGCGACAGCTCAGTCATGGCGAACGCTTAACCCGCAGCCGTGGCCGGCTTGGCCACCGAGCAGAGGCGGATCGAGTCGGCGAGGATTTCGATCGCTTTGGGCCGTGGGAAGCTGGCGCGCCAGGCGATGGCCACGGTGCGAAATGGCACGGGTGGGGTCAGCGGGCGGACCTCGATCACGCCGGGGGCGTAGTGGTGGCTGTCGACGGCCGAGAGCGGCAGGATCGAGATGCCCAGGCCCGAGGCCACCATGTGGCGGATAGTTTCCAGCGAACTGGACTCGACGGTGGTGTGCTTGGCGCCGTCGTTGCCCTTGGCCAGGGTCGGGCAGGCTTCGAGGACCTGGTCGCGGAAGCAGTGACCTTCACCGAGCAGCAGCAGGCTCTTGTCGTTGAGCAGGCTGGCGTCGATGGTGTCTTTCTGGGTCCAGGGGTGCTGGGCCGGCATCAGGACGTAGAACGGCTCGTCGTAGAGCTGCAGGGTCAGCACGTCGGCTTCGTTGAACGGCAGAGCGATGATGATTGCGTCGAGCTCGCCATTGCGCAGCTTGTCGCGCAGCACGTGGGTGAAGTTTTCTTCGATGTACAACGGCATCTGCGGGGCGACCCGGTGCAGTTGTGGAATCAGATGCGGGAACAGATACGGACCGACGGTGTAGATCGCCCCGACCTTGAGCGGCGCGGTCAGCTGGTTCTTGCCAGCCTGGGCCAGTTCACGGATGCCCTGGGCCTGTTCCAGGACCTTCTGCGCCTGGGCGACGATGCCTTCGCCGACCGGGGTCAGGCGCACCGCGCTTTTGCTGCGCTCGAAAATCAGCACACCGAGTTCGTCTTCAAGCTTTTTCACGCCCACCGACAGGGTCGGTTGACTGACGTGGCAGCGTTCAGCCGCGTGGCCGAAATGCTGTTCTTGGGCGAGGGTAACGATGTAGCGTAATTCTGTGAGGGTCATAGCGGGCGTCCATGAAGTTGCGGGCCAAGCATACCGGCTGCAATCGATAGACGCACGTTATCAGACTGAGTGTGTCGAGTGACACTGGGCAATGCATCTTTGCCGTTGCCGGATATGCAGAAGGCACCTTTCGGTGCCTTCCTTGCAGGGCATTGTGTTGCTTAACGGCGCTTCTTCTCCAGCGAATACACAAACGGTGCGACGATTTCGATCGAGCCGTTGTTGAGCATATCGGCCGGTGGCTTGGGCAGGGGCTGGGCGCGGCGGATCATTTCCAGGGTGGCCCGGTCCAGATCGGCGTTACCGGAGCGTCCTACCAGCTCATAGGACAACACCTTGCCTTCGGCATCGACCACAAACCGCAAGCGGTTCAGGCCTTCCTTGCCGCGTGCCTGGGCGCCCGGCGGGTACTTCTTGTACTTCTGCAGGTGCGCCAGCAGCGAGCCTTGCCAACTGGCCTTGGCGGCATTTTGTGCTGCCGTTGGGCCGGGGTTGGGCTGCGCCGATGTGGCGGGCGGTACGTTGCTTGGCTGGGCCTCGGACGGTGGCGTGTCCGAAGGCTTTTCCTTCACCGGCTCAGGCTTTTTCTCTACCGGTTTGGGCGGCTGAGGCTTGGGCTTGGGTTTTGGCTTGGGCACCGAGATGGTCGGTTTTGGCGCCTCGGCCAGTTTTGGCAGTGGCAGTTCTTCTACCGGTGTCGGCGGTTGGGGTGGCGTTACGACCTTGGGCGGTGCCGGTTGAGGTGGCGCCGGAACAGGCGCCAACTCGACCAGCATCGCCATCGGCGGCAGCGTGACGGGGGGCGAGGACTTCCAGTTGAGCGCGAGGATTACCGCGACCGCGTGGACGCCGAGCACCACTGCCAGGCTAGCGCTGTAACGCGTCAGCTTTTGGCGCGTCGTGATCATTTTTTGGCTGCCGTCTCAAGTCCGACCAGGCCGACCTTCAGGTAACCGGCTGCCCGCAGGGCGTCCATTACGTGCATCAGGTCGCCATAGTCCACGCCTTTGTCGGCCTGGAAGAAGATGGTGGTGTCCTTCTTGCCCTGGGTGCGAGCATCGAGGGTCGCGCCGAGTGTCTCAGCCTTGACTTCGTCTTCGCCCAGGTACAGCCGTTGGTCGGCCTTGACGCTGAGGAACACTGGCTTTTCCGGCCTCGGCGCCGGCTTGGCGCTGGAGGCGGGCAGGTCAACCTTGATGTCCACGGTGGCCAGCGGGGCCGCCACCATGAAGATGATCAACAGCACCAGCATCACGTCGATGAACGGCGTGACGTTGATTTCGTGGTTCTCGGCGAGGTCGTCGCTCGCGCCTTCCTTCAAATGCAGGCCCATGGCTGATTACCCTACTTTGACCATATGCGGCTGCGAGGAGCGCTCGCTTGGCAGGTGATCGAGGTCGCGGCTGACCAGCAGCAGGACTTCAGCGGAGGCGTCGGAGACCTGAGCCTTGTAGCCGGCGATGGAGCGGGCGAAGACGTTGTAGATGACCACGGCGGGGATTGCCGCCACCAGGCCCAGTGCCGTTGCCAGCAGGGCTTCGGCGATGCCTGGGGCGACCACGGCGAGGTTGGTGGTCTGGGTCTTGGCGATGCCAATGAAGCTGTTCATGATGCCCCACACGGTACCGAACAGACCGACGAAGGGGGCGGTGGAACCGATGGTGGCCAGCACGCCGGTACCGTTGCTCATGTTGCGACCACAGGCCGCGACCAGGCGCTCCAGGCGGAAGCTGACACGTTCCTTGATGCCTTCCTTCTCACGGCTGTTGGCCGACAGGCGCATTTCTTCCAGGGCGTCGTGGACCAGCAGGTTGGCCAGGGTCCCGGCCTTGGTGGCAGTGGCGCTGGCTTCCCTGAGGGTGGTGGCCTTTTTCAGGTGAGTGATTTCAGTGCGCAGGCGACGCTTGGCAGCCATGAGCTCGTAGCCCTTGGCGATCCAGATGGTCCAGGTGATGATCGAGGCGATGGCCAGGCCGATCATCACGATTTTCACGATGATGTCGGCGTTCTGGTACATGCCCCACGGCGACAGGTCATGGGCCATGCCCAGGGTGTTGTCAGCTTCCAGGACTTGCGGCTCGTCAGCGGCCGGTGCGTCGGTCGCCAGGGCCGGGTCGGTAACGACCGGCGTCACGGTGGGCGCTGCGTGGTCGGCGGCCGGTGCAGGGGCTACTGCTGCAGCTGGCGCGGTGGCGGAGGTCGGCTCATCGGCGAACGCTGCGGTGGGGGCCAGCAGGAGACTGAACACCAGTGCGGCGACGGCGCTCAAGGCGCGCAGCGGGCGGATGGGTGTGGTTGGCGAAGCGGAGAGTGGATTACGTGTCATGCTGGCCGGACCTGAGAGAAAAAGAGGGTTAATGTCCTTCCAGGCCTCGTGGGGCCGAGAACAAAGTGGCGGGCATTATTGCAATTAATTCTTGTTAACAGAAGTAATAGCGTCTCTTTTTTTCTTCTATTACTAGCCGCTCGTCCATTGTCGAAGCTAGTCTGTGCCTTTATCAGGGGAGTTATTTGATGTCCGCGCCTAGTGTGTTGATCGCCGGTTGTGGTGATGTCGGCGGCCGTCTGGCCGAGCAAATGCTGGCAAAAGGCTGGCAGGTCTATGGGTTGCGCCGCACCATTGCCAACCTGCCGGCTGGGGTGATCGGGGTCGCCGGTGACCTGTTCAACGAAGATTGCCCGGAGACCTGGCCCGTCGGCGCAGTGGACTACCTGGTGTATTGCGCGGCGGCCACCGATCACGATGAGGCGGGCTATCGTGCGGCCTATGTGCAGGGCCTGCGGAATGTGTTGGGCTGGCTGGACGACTACGGCCAGGTGCCCGAGCGCTTGCTGTTTGTTTCCAGCAGCAGTGTCTACGAGCAGCAGGACGGTGGTTGGGTCGATGAAACCTCAGCGGCCAAGGCCTCGGCCTATTCCGGACGGGTGATGCTGGAGGCCGAGCAGGTAGCGCTGGGTAGCGGCATCCCGGCCAGCGTGGTGCGCTTGACCGGTATCTACGGCCCGGGCCGTGAGTGGCTGTTGACTCAGGTGCGTCGTGGCTATCGCGTGGCCGTCGACCCGCCGCTGTATGGCAACCGGATTCATGCCGATGACGCGGCCGGTCTGCTGGCGTTCTTGCTCAATGCCGATCAACAGGGGGTGGTGCTGGACGATTGCTACATCGGCGTCGACGATGCGCCGGCCCCGCTGGCCGAGGTGGTGGCGTGGCTGCGCGAATACCTGGGCGTGACGGAGTGGGCCGAGGACGCCAGCGTGCGGCGTACCGGCAGCAAGCGATGCAGCAATGCGCGCGCCAGGGCATTGGGCTGGGCGCCGCACTATCCAAGCTACCGTGAAGGTTATGGGGCGATTCTGGCAGGCAAGGCCTGAGGCGGGAGCGAGCCGGGTGGGATTCCGGCTGCGCGCGATGCACGTCAACGACTACGTGTGCTGCTTGAATCCATGCGTTGGCGTTGAGTTCATCGCGAGCGGGCTCGCTCCCACCGTTACCTAACGGCTTACTGCTTTTCCAGGGCCCATTGACGGGTGCCCGGGGAGAACGACGGCTTTTCATCGGCTTGCGCGCCGTTGACGGCCTGGAAAATCTCCATGTCATCGCCCTTGCGGGTAAAGATCCATGGGTTGCCCTGTTCGTTGAGTTGCAGCCAGATGGTGTCATTGCCACCACTCATCGACGCGCAATCGCCGGCCAGGCACAAGGCGTAGCGATCGGCACCCGGCAAGCCCTGCACGGAGCCGTCGGCCTGGAACTGCACAGTATTGCCTTCTCCAGGTCCGTTGACGATCTTCCAGCCGCCGCCCAGGTAGGCCGAATAAAGTGCGCGCTCAAAGCTGGCACCCAGCGGGGCGCCTGCGGGAACGGCTTCCTTGGGCAGGTCAAACGTCTGCTCCGGCTCATTGTCGTTGGCCGCTTGTTGCAGTCGTTTACCGTCGCGTTTCAATTCGCTGCCGGAGCTGCCGTACACCTCGATCTTCCAGGTGCCGGATTGCTCGCCGAGGATCTTGCCCTCGATGTTTTCAAAGCCGTTGGTGTAACGCGCCTGGCTGGCCTTGGTGTTGACGTCCCATTCCAGGTTCGGGCCATTGGCTTGCAGGGCTTCACGCAGCGGAACGCCCTTGGCTGCGGCATCGATCGCCGCCTGGTTGATCCACGTGCCGCTGATGTCGCGGTCGGCAGGGTCACTGGCACAGCCGCCGAGCAGCACCGCAAGCAACGAGAGAGCTAGCGCTTTGCGCATGAGGAAATCCTTTGGGAGCGGGGTCGGCGTTACCTGTCAGGTAACGCCGCGCGTGTTACTCGATTACCAGAATGGCGTCCATTTCAACCTGGGAGCCCTTAGGCAGGGCAGCCACGCCGATGGCGGCGCGGGCAGGGTAAGGCTGGTCGAAGTACTTGCCCATGATCTCGTTGACCTTGGCGAAGTGGCTCAGGTCGGTGAGGAAGATGTTCAGCTTGACGATGTCCTTGAACGAACCGCCGGCAGCTTCTGCAACGGCCTTGAGGTTCTCGAACACCTGGACGGTCTGGGCTTCGAAGCCTTCGACCAGTTCCATGGTTTTTGGATCGAGGGGGATCTGACCGGACATGTAGACGGTGTTGCCGGCCTTGATCGCCTGGGAATAAGTGCCGATAGCGGCTGGGGCCTTGTCGCTGGTGATAACAGTCTTGGTCATTGATGACTCCTTGTAATGGCTTGGCTACGTTGGCGAGCTATGCACGCATGCGGGTGATGCGGATCACCCCGGTCAGGGCGCGCAGTTTCTTGATCACGCGGGCCAGGTGCACGCGGTCGTGCACGCTGACCACCAGTTGAACCACGCTGATGCGACCATCGCGTTCGTCCATGCTGATTTTCTCGATGTTGCCGTCGGCGGCATTGACGCTGCTGGCCAACAGGGCGATCAGGCCGCGCTGGTGTTCCAGTTCGACGCGCAACTCGACGTTGAATTCGCCGGTGACATCCTTGGCCCACGACAACTGGATGCATTTTTCCGGGTTGTGGCGGATTTCGCTGATGTTGCGGCAGTTGTCCAGGTGCACGACCATGCCTTTGCCCGCGGACAGATGGCCGACGATCGGGTCGCCCGGAATCGGCGTGCAGCACTTGGCGTAGCTGAGCACCAGGCCTTCGGTACCGCGGATTGCCAGCGGACCTTCCGGGCTGGGCAGTTGCTCGCCTTCGCCCAGCAGGCGGCGAGCCACGACATAGGCCATACGATTGCCGAGGCCGATGTCTTCGAGCAGGTCTTCGATCAGTTCGAGGCGGTACTCGGTGAGCATTGCCTTGACCCGCTCGGCAGGGATTTTTTCCAGCGAGCTGTCAAAGCCGTTGAGCACCTTGTTCAGCAAGCGTTCGCCGAGGCTGATGGACTCGGAACGGCGTTGCAGTTTCAGCGCATGGCGGATGTGGGTACGGGCCTTGCCGGTGACCACAAAATTGAGCCACGCCGGGTTTGGTCGGGCGCCCGGGGCGCTGACGATCTCGACCGTGGAGCCGCTTTGCAGAGGCTCGGACAGCGGCGCCAGACGGCGGTTGATCCGGCAGGCGATGCAGCTGTTGCCGACGTCGGTGTGCACCGCGTAGGCGAAGTCGACCGCCGTGGAGCCTTTGGGCAGCTCCATGATCCGGCCTTTGGGCGTGAACACGTAGACCTCGTCCGGGAACAGGTCGATCTTCACGCTTTCAATGAATTCCAGCGAGTTGCCGGCGCGTTGCTGCATTTCCAGCACGCCCTTGACCCACTGGCGGGCGCGGGCATGGGTGCCTTTTGGCTGCTCGTCACCGCTGGACTTGTACAGCCAGTGCGCGGCGATGCCATTGTTGGCCATCTCTTCCATTTCACGGGTACGGATCTGGATCTCGATCGGTACGCCGTGCATGCCGAACAGCGTGGTGTGCAGCGACTGGTAGCCGTTGGCTTTGGGGATCGCGATGTAGTCCTTGAAGCGCCCCGGCAGCGGTTTGTACAAATTATGTACAGCACCTAACACGCGGTAGCAGGTGTCGACCTTGTCGACGATGATCCGGAACGCGTAGACGTCCATGATCTCGTTGAAGGCCCGACGTTTGCCGCGCATTTTTTTGTAGATGCCGTAGAGGTGTTTCTGCCGGCCACTGACTTCGCCCTGGATTTCATCGATCGCCAGGCAGTGGCTCAAGGACTCTTCGATTTTGTTGACGATTTCCTTGCGGTTGCCCCGGGCGCGTTTGACGGCCTGGTAGATCCGCGCGGAACGCATCGGGTGCATGGCCTTGAAGCCGAGGTCTTCGAACTCTATGCGGATGGCGTGCATGCCCAGCCGGTTGGCGATGGGGGCATAGATTTCCAGGGTTTCCTTGGCGATGCGCCGGCGTTTTTCACCGGACAGCACCTCCAGCGTGCGCATGTTGTGCAGGCGGTCGGCCAGCTTGACCAGGATCACGCGAATGTCGCGCGCCATGGCCATGGCCATTTTCTGGAAGTTTTCCGCTTGGGCTTCGGCCTTGGTCTCGAAATTCATCTGGGTCAGTTTGCTGACCCCGTCGACCAGTTCGGCCACGGTTTCGCCGAACTGCGCTTGTAGCGCTTCCTTGGCAATACCGGTGTCTTCGATCACGTCATGCAGCATTGCTGCCATCAGGCTCTGATGGTCCATGTGCATGTCGGCAAGAATATTCGCCACCGCAAGAGGGTGCGTGACGTACGCCTCGCCGCTACGGCGGCGTTGGCCGTCGTGGGCTTGTTCGGCGTAGAAGTACGCTCGGCGGACCAGGTTGACCTGGTCATTGCCGAGGTAGGTCGATAAGCGATCGGCGAGGGCGTCTATGCTCGGCATGATGACTCCTGCCGATGGCTGTGATCCCGCGCCGTGCTACGTCGACCAGGCATAGGCTTAGACGGCCTCGTTGGACTCGTCCTCGAACGCTGCGAACAGCGGTTCGTCTTCGACGATTTCAGCATTGGCGATGAACTCGTAGCTCATCAGGCCTTCGGCGATTTCACGCAGGGCGACAACGGTAGGCTTGTCGTTTTCCCACTGGACCAGTGGCTCTTTGCCGCCGGTGGCCAGTTGACGGGCACGCTTGGTAGAGAGCATGACCAGCTCAAAGCGGTT
>Ga0067045_1029994_pt1 | contig 17218 bp, 16 predicted proteins | sample TerdegcTABiofilm_FD_59184 | JGI IMG/M metagenome (GOLD analysis project Ga0067045, IMG submission 59184) | Combined Assembly of (Gp0054472, Gp0054536) Wastewater bioreactor microbial communities from Singapore -Terephthalate degrading...
GGGTAGTAGCCTGGACGGCTCCCGATTGGATGAGCGAGGACGAATTCTTCAAGGCGATGGACGACTGTGAGATGTACGATATGTCGGTGCCTTTTAGCGTCCAATCGCCGCAGTGGGCGAACTACATCCCGCTTACAGTAACCTACACCAAGCGCGTTGGCGGGCAGTACTTTGGAATGGGACGCAACGGCTCCATTTGCAACGCCAGCATTCACCTTGCCACCCACATGGATGGCGAAAAACACTTTTGGCCAGCCGGCCGCACCATCGGAGAAACCCCGCTTGAAGAATGGGTCGGCCCCGGCGTCATTGCAGATATCTCCGATAAAGTCAGCAACTCCAGCGTATACACCCCGGAGATGATTACCTCAGCCGTCGATATTCGCGAAGGCGATATTCTGATTATCAAGACCGGTTGGTGGCGCTACGGCTGGATCAGTGAAGATTCAGATGAGTTCCGCTATATGATCAAGCATCCCGGTCCATCGCCCGACTTTGCTGAATGGGCGCTGGATATGAAGATCAAATGGATCGGCGTAGACTGCGTTGCAGCAGATCACCCGATGAACACCATCCAGCGCATCTGGCACCCCAAGACCTTTGCCGAGGCCAATGCCAAGCTGAAGCGAGATTTTGGCAAAGACTGGGATGAGATGTTCCCCTTGGACCAGTATTACCAGGATATGCACCTCAACCTGTTTCCGCATCATATCGTTCATGCTGAAAACCTGGGCAATCAACTAGGGATTCTTCCAAGCGGGCGATACTATATCGGGTGCTTTGTCCAAAAAGCGATGGAAGCCGAATCGATGTGGGGACGCTTCGTCGCTTTCAAAGAAGGCAAATAGAACCACAATTTACAGACCTCCAGGACGCGCTTTTCACCTGGAGGTCTGTAGTATTCTATGGATGATCTGGTTTATTTATAGGAGGCGAGCGTTTCATGAAGCCAGTACCATTTAACTATTTTGCACCAACCAGTGTGGAGGAAGCGCTAGATAAGCTGGCAGAACTCGGATACGACGGAAAAATATTGGCTGGCGGGCAGAGTCTCGTACCAGCGATGAATTTCCGGATGGCCCGTCCAGGCGCATTGGTAGACTTGAACAACATCCCCGAACTGGCTTATATCAAACCGACCAGTGAAGGCGGTTTAGCCATCGGAACAATGACTCGCGATTCCAAAGTGGAACATGACCCCAAAGTTATCGAAATGTTTCCTCTACTGGGCGAAGTGATGCCAAACATTGCGCACGCGCAGATTCGAAATCGGGGTACGTTTGGAGGATCTATTGCTCACGCAGACCCTGCTGGGCAGCTTCCTGCCATTTCGATTGCGCTAGATGCCAACCTGTTTATTCAAAGCAAGAGTAAAGAACGGTGGGTAAAAGCAACTGATTTCTTCACCGGTCCATTTATGACCGTTCTAGACCCTGATGACATGCTGGTAGAGATCGTTTTGCCCCCCCACTTACCGCATACCGGTTCGAGCTATCAGCAAGTTTCCCGCCAGCGAGGTGGTTATGCGCAGGCAGCGGTGGCTTCTGTAGTGACTTTGGATGATCAAAACCGCTGTAAAGAGGCGCGAGTCGTGCTGATCAGCGTTGGCGATACCCCGATTCTATCCGCAAGAGCGAAAGAAATCCTGGTGGGGCAGAAACCCACAGCAGAAGCATTCAAAGAAGTGGCTCAGGCAATTGCTGCAAATGAGATTGATCCTGCAACGGACATTCATGCTACGGCCGATTACCGCCGTCATCTGGTAGAAGTGCTGGTAGAACGCTCATTGACAATTGCTTTCGACCGGGCCAAGAAAGGAGTCTAACGTGGATAAATTCCCTATTACTGTTAACGTAAACGGCGTTCGTTACGACCGCGCTGTTGAGCCGCGATTGTTGTTGAGCGATTTCTTACGGCATGACCTGTGCCTCACAGGAACACATGTGGGCTGTGAGCATGGTATCTGCGGCGCTTGTACCATTCTATTTGATGGCGAACCAGTGAGATCTTGCTTGATCTTTGCTGTTCAAGCAAACGGCCATGATATCCGCACTGTCGAGTCGCTCGGCTCCACAGAGAACCTTCACCCCTTGCAAGAAGCTTTCCATGAAAAACATGCTCTCCAATGCGGGTTTTGCACCCCCGGTTTCTTGATGACCCTGATCCCCTTCCTTGAAAAACACCCTAAACCTACCGAGGAAGAAATCCGCGAAGCCATTGATGGGAATATCTGCCGCTGCACCGGTTATGAGAATATCATCCAGGCCGTCAAGCTGGCGTCTGAAAAAATGCCCCGTTAGATTAAAAGTGAAGAGGTGATACTGTGGCAGGAAAATATTTTGGCCAACCCATATTACGGAATGAGGACGCCCAACTGCTCTCCGGCAAAGCCCGGTTTATTGACGATATTGATTTGCCGGGTATGCTGCATGCTGCGTTTTTAAGAAGCGATTTTGCCCACGCAAGAATTAAAAAGATCGATTACTCTGCCGCGCTGAAGCGCTCCGGAGTGGTCGCGGTGTACACTGCCGAAGACTTTGGCGACTTCTGGCGGCCTGGTCCCCTCCAGGTTCCCCCGCCAACGGCCATCAAGGGCTCTGTCTTTAATGCCCGGACGTTGGTCCCGATTGCAAAGGACAAGGTTCGCTTCTCGGGCGAACCCCTGGCTGTCATCATTGCAGAGAGCCGCTACATTGCTGAAGATGCTTTCGACGATATTATCGTTGAAATCGAGCCGCTTGACGCGGTCAACGATCTCGAAAAAGCGCTTGAGCCGGGAGCGCCCCTGGTGCATGAAGATCTCGATTCCAACCTGGCCGCTGATGTTGTCCAGGAAAGAGGGAACTATGAAGAGGCGCGAGCTAAAGCCGATGTTGTCATCAGCCGCAAAATTCTTGTCAACCGGAACGCCGGCGCCGCGCTGGAGAACCGTGGTTTCGTCGTGGAATGGGAAGAGCGCAGTCGCCAAATGACTGTCTGGGCGACTACGCAAGCGCCTATTCCACTTCGCAATACGATCGCAGCCCGTATGGGACTGTTTGAAAATCAGGTCAGGGTCATCACCCCCTTCATCGGCGGAGGATTTGGCCCCAAAATTATGACTTCACAAGCAGATGATGTTTTGCTGCCCTGGATTGCCATGAAATTGAAACGGCCAATCAAGTGGATCGAGGACCGCAGGGAAAATTTCCTGGCAACTACTTCAGAGCGCGACCAGGTTCATTATGCTGAAATCGCGCTTACCAAAGAGGGAACAATCCTGGGCGTAAAAGATGTCTTTTATCACAACACCGGCGCTTACGATCCCTATGGGATGACAGTGCCCCTCAACACGCAGACACACACGGTCAGCAATTACCGCGTGCCCAATTTTTACACCCAGATCAAAATGGTGTTCACGAACCAGATGGTTGTCACGCCTGTTCGGGGCGCAGGTCGGCCGCAGGGCGTGTTTGTCATGGAACGCCTGATGGATGCAGCCGCGCGGGAACTGAACATGGATCCAGCAGAAATTCGAATGAAGAACTTACTGATTCCCGATGAGTTTCCACTGCGAACTGGGATCATCGGGCAAGACTTCGTGGAAGGCGTCCTGGATAGCGGCAACTACAAGAAAAACCTGGAAAAGACGATGGAAATCGTCGGGTATGAAAAATTCAGGAAGGAAATCCAGCCGAAATTACGCGCCGAAGGGAAACACGTTGGAATAGGAATCGTTACCTTCACTGAAGGAACCGCCGTCGGGCCCTATGAGGGCGCCAGAGTCACCATCGGGGCAAATGGAAAAGTAAACGTCGCTACCGGTATCAGTACCCAAGGCCAGGGACATTTCACATCTTTTGCACAGATTGTCGCAGAACAGGTCGGTATTGATGTAAAAGACATCAATGTTGTCACGGGAGATACCGCTCACTTCCACTGGGGCGCCGGCACCTTTGCCTCTCGCGGCGCCGCCGTAGCCGGCTCTGCCATCCACAACGCAGCGGTCAAAGTACGCGAGAAGATCTTTTCGCTCGCCAGCAAAATCTTTGAAGAGCCAGAAGAAAATCTTGAAGTAGGGGATGGCAAAGTATGGGTAAAAAGCAACCCCAGCCAGTCCATGCTGCTGGGCGACCTGGCATTACGAGCCAATCCTACCCGAGGCACGATTGAACCTGGGGTCGAACCCGGATTGGAAGCAACCGCCTATTATGGGCCACCTTATGGCGCCACAGGCGCCGGCGCGGTGGCAATGATTGTGAACCTGGATCCAGAGACCATGCAGGTAAAAGTCGAGCATTTCGTGATCGTGCATGACTGCGGCACGGCAATCAATCCTATGATCCTGGAAGGGCAGGTATATGGCGGGATTTCGATGGGAATCGGGAATGCCTTCTATGAAAAGATGGTTTACGATGATAACGGTCAGTTGCTCAGCGCGTCCTTTATGGATTACCTGATGCCCCAGGCGACCGATATGCCTGCAAAAATGGAACTGGGCCACCTGGTAACTACAACGCCGCTCAATACCTTAGGGATCAAAGGAGTCGGCGAGGCCGGCGCAATACCAACCCCGGCTGCCTTCGTACAGGCAGTAGAAGATGCTCTGCACGGTCAGGTCGAAATCATGGAATCGAACCTGAACCCCAGCAGGATTTTTGAATATCTTCAGAAAAAGCAGTGAATTTTCCTGGTAGAAACATTGCCTGGATTAAAAATAAATGAGTAAAATTATAGGAGGATAAGATACAATGAAGATCGAAGGCGAGCACGTTTTCAAAGGCCCGCGACAAGCTGTATGGGAAATGTTCCGAGATCCCGAAGTACTCGCCAGCGCAATGCCGGGTACACAATCATTAAAAAAAATTGATGATCAACACTATGAAGGTATGATGAATGTCCGTATTGGACCGGTTTCTGGCTCGTTCGCCGGACAACTGACCGTTTCCAATGAAAATCTTCCTGAAAGCTGTACCCTCACGGTGGATGGGCGCGGCGCAGCTGGTTTTGCCAAAGGTGTAGGCAACGTCCACTTTTTTGAAAACGGAGAATCCACCACCCTGATGAAGTATGATGGAGAAGTCACCATTGGAGGGACTCTGGCCAGCGTTGGTCAACGCATGATCGACAGCGTCAGCAAAAGTATGATTAAGTCAGCCTTTGAGACGTTGGACAAGGCATTAGAGGCCCGTCTGGCTGCAAAATCTGGCAATACCCCTATTGAGTTTAAACCCCCAACCGAAGCGGAATTCGCGAAGAACGTAGCGAAAGACATGGCTGGGGGTTTAACTAACGTAGCAGAAGTAAGAATGCTGCTATACATTGTGCCGGTTGCCCTTTTATTCCTGATCGTCGCCCTAATTGCTCGTGGTTGTGGAGGGTAGCAATACCCTCATCCTATCTAGGGGCTAGAAATATTAGGTATATTTAATAAAGGGCAACAGAGCTTTATGAAAGGAGGTGCTTATAGAACGATCCGCTAAAGCCTCTTTTATGACGGGGAGAGTTGACACCAGGGTGGGGCCGATATTTTCTTCATTCTGATCCTTTTCACCCACAAATGGTCAAAACTCAAACCAATCCAGTAGTTTCAGCACTTCAACAAAACCATATCATTCTAAAATGATGGAAGGAAGAAACTTATGGCAACTACCACTCCTAAAGTGATGGGATATCTTCCGCAAGATACCCCACCCTTCGGAAAAATGCTTCTGCTCGGTTTCCAGCACGTTTTGACCATGTTCCCGGCCACTGTGCTGTGCGCCCTGCTGATGCACTTTGATGTATCCACAGTTCTTACCATTACAGGCCTGGGCACGGTTGTAGCTCTGCTTGGCGCGAAGTTTTCAATGGGAAACTATATCCCTCTATATTATGGCTCAAGCTTCAGCTACATTGCTGCCGTCACTGCCGTTGTCGCCGTCTTGCAACCTGAACTCACATTTGGTCAGGCCGCCACGCGCGAAACCATCTCGGTTGTGCAGGCCGGTTTCATCGCCACGGGCTTGATCAACGTGATTGTAGGCTTGATCATCCGCGCCACAGGCGGTAAAGCAGGCATCGACAAGGTCCTGCCTCCGGTTGTAACGGGCTCGGTCGCTTGTGTCATTGGTATCGGTCTCGGCTACTCGGCCTTGAGCATGGCTGCCGGTACTTGCTGCGGTGTAGATGCTGCTGCCACGCCAGATCTGACCCTCAAGTGGTGGCTGGCTGCCGTCATTACTCTGTTGGCCGCATTCATCTTCTCGGTCTATCTGCAGGGTAAGGGCTTTATCGGCATGTTACCTATCCTGCTGGCGGGGATTGTTGGCTACATCGTTGCCATCCCCTTGGGACTGGTGAATCCTCAGTTTGTCACTCCTTTTCTCACCGTTCCGCAACTGACCTTCCCAGTTTTCAATCACCCGCTTACGGTTACGGTGTTGGTGGGCGTCGGCGTCATGGCTATCGCAACAATCCCAGAATCCACTGCCCACCTGTACCAGATTAGCCTGTATGTTGATCACCTTGCCGAAGAACAAGGCCGCGAAAAGCTCGGGCTCAACCGCTTCATCGGTTTGAACCTGATGCTGGATGGTCTGAACGACCTCGTAAATGGCATCTTTGGCTCCACCGCTGGCACCAACTACGGTGAAAACAACTCCCTGATGGTGATCACCCGCAACTACTCTGGAACGGTCTTGATCTCGGCCGGCCTCATCTCAGTTCTGCTGGGCTTTATCGGCCCATTGAAGGATGCCGTCAACAGCATCCCAACCGCGGTTTCTGGCGGCCTCTCGATCTATCTATTCGGCGTCATCGGCATGCAGGGTATTGCGCTCATGATGGCTGAAAAAGTTAATCTCTATGATCCCGCAAACCTGGCCATCGGCGCCACGATCTTGATCGTGGGCATTGGCGGTAACATCGGTTTTCCGGGCGGCTTTCTGCCCATCCCGCTGCTTCAGGGCATCTTCCCCTACGGTTGGCCGGCGATTGCCACCGGCGCGGTTGTGGGCATCGTGATGAACCTGATCTTGAGGGTCTGGAAACCGCCTGTCGTGCGCGGTGAGGTTCAGTTCCAGTAATCCTGGACCGTCTAAACCAGCGTTGACCAGTGTTTTTCACCTGGAGACTCCTGGTTGCCACAAAAAGCGCTCCCCGGTGGTCCTCATTCACCGGGGAGCTTGTTACCAAAATGCATTTGGCATAAGGTAGAGGTTATAATTTTTAGAAAGGAAACCACATTGATCCTGGTAACAGGCGCAGCCGGAAAAACCGGACGGGCAGTTACCCGCGCGCTTCAACTCCGAGGCGCCTCGGTGCGCGCCCTGGTTCACCATCAGTCGCAGGTCGCCACCCTGAAAACCCTGGGAGCTTCTGAGGTAATAATAGGCGATTTTTTAAAGCCAGAGGATCTAAAAAAGGCCGTCGAGGGCGTCCACGCCGTCTACTACATTTGCCCAAATGTAAATCCATCGGAAGTGGAAATTGGCAGGCAACTGATTGCCCTGGCCAAAGCAGCCAGGGTGACGCATTTTGTCTATCATTCTGTTTTGCATCCACAGATAGAAGCCATGCCACACCACTGGAATAAAATGCGCGTAGAAGAGGAACTATTCGCATCTGGATTGCCTTTCACGATCTTGCAGCCCGCCGCGTATATGCAGAATATTCTGGGAGGGTGGTCTTCTATCGTACGCGATGGCGTGTATCCGATCCCTTATGCCCCGCAAACACGATTGACGATGGTGGACCTCGAGGAGGCAGCCGAAGCTGCCGCTTTAGTCCTGACCCAGCCTGAACACATAAACGCTACATATGAACTTGCTGCTCCGGGTTTTCTGTCCCAGGTCGAAGTTGCCCATACCCTTAGCCAGGTATTGGGAAAAAACATCGCGATCCAGGTCATTCCGCGTACCATATGGGCTGAAAATGCTCTGGCCAGCGGCATGGATGCCTATGCGGTGGAAACCCTCATCAAAATGTTCGAATATTACGAAAGATATCACTTTTCCGGAAACCCCCAGGTTTTAAGCTGGCTGCTGAAGCGAAACCCCGCCACATTCGCAGATTTTTTAAGAAAACATCTCGGACGTGCGCAAAGCAATTAGGACAAATACGAGGATAATAGGATATCAGTGCATGGATAAAAATAAGAGTCACCAGTTCAATTTTGCTTTTGAGGCCATCCCAATCTTATTTCATTCTCAGACCAACCGATTTATGGAGTTCATCGAAAGAGATGGGCTTAAATTTCTGAGATTCTGGTGGGACCATGTAGGCGACCGCATGGATGAAGCTGATCGGACGCCATTTGAGGGGATGAATTTTGAAATCCAGCAAAAAGAGAAAGACACAAAATTGGTGATCATCACACTGCCGCGGCCGCGGCACGACCAGGATGCTTACTTTCTTGCTTTGCTGGCAAAACCGGAGAGGCGCTTTGCCTGGGTCAGGCTGCCAAACACAAGAGCATTCGTATTGCAAAGGCGCGATAGCATCACCCCCCCACCCAGCACAGTCTTCGGAGAACTCACGCCCCAAGCCAACTTCCGGACGTACGCCACAGGCATAGAGACCAGTAAAACCGCTTTTAAAAAAGCCGTGGAACAGAGATTAAGGAGAAAATGATGTTTGAAATCAACACAGGGATCATCGTTACTGCTGTTGCCATGCTGGTCTTTTATTTACGAATTGCCATGTTAAGGGGCCGCAAGCGCCGCCTGACACGTCAGGAAGCGCTGGAACGCAGGAAGCTAAAGAAAGCGAACCCTGAAGCTCTCCGCTCCATCGAAAAAACCGGTTACCAGGTCCGGAGCTGGTGGCTCGTTGGCTTGGGGGTTGTTCTGATGTTGGTAGGTGTGGTGATGTACACTGCGAATTGGATGGATACCCCTTATGACCAATACTGGTGGATCGCTACTTCTGGCGGTGTGCTGATCTTTGCATTCAGTTTCAAGTGAGGTCGCTGAAATAGTGTTTATTGTCACAGCAGTTTTTATGCCCTTCATGCCTCAAAGCGTGACGAAACGAACTTGTCAAACAATTACAACTATGCTACCATTTTCATTATTCAACCTATCCAAGGCTCTTGAGAATCCTTGAGACAACTTGAATAAGAAATTTCCTATCATTTTTTCCAATCTTTAACTAATCTTTCATAGCAAACAAGTTCAGAATTCCATTTCTAATTCTTTTGAATTTCGCAAACCGAAGGAGGTCATTCGATAAAAATCTCCGTCACCCAAACCGAAAGCGCGATCCAGAAGTTGTAGCTTTTTCTGTTCTTATCAACGAGAGACGCCAAGCACTAAAAATAGTCCAACCCGGCACTTTTGTACCATAAATATACAGCCTAGAGAGGAAGTCACCTATGATCAATCCTCACCCCGGTCTACCGGAACTTGAATATGTTATGCCCGCTTCCCTTGACGAAGCCAGCAAGTTTCTGATCGAACACACTGGTGAAGCAAAACCATTTATGGGAGGTACGGATTGCTTTGTCCGGCTTCGAGATGGGGCCTGGAACTTGAAATACCTCGTCAATGTAAAAGGCTTGGACGGCACCAATGAGATCCGATTTGATCCAAAAAATGGTCTCACGATTGGCGCCGCCGTCCCGATGAACAAAATCGTCTCCCACCCGGATATTAATAAGCATTACCCACTGCTCACCGAAGCAGCCCGAACAGTTGCCAGCTATCAGCTCCGTAGCCGCGCAACCATCGGGGGCAACATTTGCAATGCCTCACCTGCTGGCGATACAATTGGAGCCTGTATCGTTTACGGCGGCAAACTGAACGTCCACAGCATAAAAGGCAAACGCCTAGAACCCCTTGCCAGCTTTTTCAAAGGACCGGGTAAAACCGTCCTCGAACCAGGCGATATTGTCACCTCTATATCCTTTCCGTTGCCGCCCCCAAACCATGTTGGCCGGTATATCAAACTTGGCCGGAACAAGATCAGCGACCTGGCAATAGTTGGCGTAACCGTGTTGGGATATCCAGATTCAAACGCAAAATCTGGTTACACCTTCAAAATCGCTCTGGCTTCCGTTGCCCCTGTGCCACTTGTTCCACTTAAGGCCGAACAAATTCTGGCCGATAAACCCTTAAATGAAAATATTATCTCCGAAGCTGCTCAGGCAGCCATGGATTCCTGTACACCCATTGATGATGTGCGCAGTTCTGCCCGTTATAGAAAGTATATGATCCGCAACCTGACACGACAGGCACTTACAGACGTGTGGCAGAAGATCAAAAAATAAGCCCATCATCGCAACTCTTAAGTTACCGGAGGTTAGTATGTCCTTTCATCGAATTATCCTGACTGTCAATGGATCGACAGAACAGGTGGATGTACCAGGGAATATGACACTACTACAAATGCTGCGCGAAAAACTGGCATTAACGGGCACGAAAAATGGCTGTGCGGCTGGGGAATGCGGGGCTTGTACCGTTCTGATGAACGGAGAGCCTGTCAATAGTTGCATGGTGTTGGCAGCCGAGTGCAATGGTGCAGATATCATTACGATCGAAGGTCTGGCAAGAGATGGACAATTGGATGTCATCCAGAAAACTATTATCGAACAAGGCGGCGTCCAATGCGGTTTCTGCACACCAGGCATGCTGATCTCTGCCCGCGCCTTGCTTAACCGCAACCCGCACCCGAAAGAAGAGGAAATCCGCGAGGCATTGGTAGGCAACCTTTGCCGGTGTACGGGTTACAACCGAATAGTGAGCGCCGTCAAAGCTGCGGCTGAAGTGCAATAGAGGAGGTGGATCATGACCATAGCCCCTACCAAAGATAAGGCCACAACGAACATTGGCGTTTCAAAACCGCGCGTCGATGTGCGCGAGAAAGTCACTGGCGCCGCAATATTTACCGACGATGTTCAATTCGGAGCAGGCTTATTACATGCACGCGCCAAACGAAGCCCCTACGCCCACGCGTTGATCAAGCGCATTGACATCAGCAAAGCCAAAGCGTTGCCGGGCGTAAAGGTTGTTGTGACCGGCGAAGATTTTCCGAATCGAACTGGTTTATATCTGCGAGATCGCTTTATTTTCGCCCGCGACCGGGTTCGCTTCGTTGGTGAAGCTGTCGCTGGCGTCGCTGCCGTTTCTGAAGAGATCGCCGACAAAGCAGTGGATCTGATCGAAGTCGAATACGAACCATTACCAGGCGTTCACGATCCGGTATATGGCGCTTCGTCAGAGGCCCCCTTGGTACATCCCGATTTGGGATCCTATGAATGGCCCAATTTCATCTTCCCTGTACCTGGAACGAATATCTCAAACCACTTCAAGGTCCGCAAAGGTGATGTAGACAGCGTGTGGGAGAAATGCGCCGCGGTGGTTGAATATACCTTCCGGGTGCCGCATGTTCAGCATGTGCCCATCGAACCGCATGTTGCAATCGCCAAAGTAGACGATGAGGGAAACGTCACGCTGTGGGCTTCTTCACAATCTCCTTTTGCCCAGCGAAATTTGATTGCGAAATCTCTTGACATCCCAGAAAGCAAGATCCGCGTCATCGCCCCCCTTATTGGCGGCGGATTTGGCTGCAAAGCAGGCGTAACCATGGAGGCCATCCCGGTCGCCATTGCACTGAAAGCAAAGGGTCATCCGGTCAAGTTCCGTCTGACGCGCGAAGAGGAATTCTATACGAATTTCGTCCGCCAGGGTCTGGTCGCACAAATCAAGGTCGGATGCGACAAGGACGGCAACCTGCTTGGGTTACAAAATACCATGTACTGGGACGGCGGCGGTTATACCGATTACGGTGTTAATATCACTCGCGCTGGCGGCTATTCAGGGTCTGGTCCTTTTGACTGCCCCAATGTCAAAGTAGACAGCTTGTGCGTTTACACCAATCACCCGGTCGGCGGCGCTTATCGCGGCTTTGGTATGTCGGAGGTTCACACCGGCATCGTCCAGGCAATGGATATGCTGGCCGAGAAGATTGGGATGGACCGGGTCGAATTCCTGAAGAAAAACGTCGTCCAGGAAGGCGATAAAATCCTGACCGGTATGACGATGCACAAAACGGGAATCAAAGAGTGTATTGACAAAGCAGCTCAAGCCATCAACTGGGGCGTCAAGGAGCCAAACAGCGCGCCAAACAAACTGCGCGGTAAAGGTATTGCCGTGATGTGGAAAGCTCCTGCCATGCCGCCAAATGCTGGTTCAAGTGCATTGATTAAGTTAAATGAAGATGCTTCAGTCACCGTGATGATCGGGGGACAGGAGATCGGTCAGGGAACATTCACAGCAATGGCGCAAATTGCAGCAGAAGCATTGGGTGTGCCTTTTGAGTCGGTCAAAGTGAAGGGACCTATTGATACACAATACAGCCCTTACGAATGGCAGACGGTTGCCAGCCGCCTGACATGGAGCATGGGCAACGCAGTTCGCAATGCAGCGCTTGATGCCCGGAGGCGGATCCTGGACATGGTTGCAGAAGCATGGGGAGAAAACGTCGAGGACCTGGATATCAAAGACGGCTACGTCATCTCATATAAGACCGAAGAGTCAATTTCATTGAAAAACATTGTGGTCTACGGCATCCCCAAACCCAATGACGAAGGCTGGATAGGCGGCCCGGTCGTCGGCAGCGGCAACTTTATGCCCACTTATGTCACCGGCCTGGACAAGGAAACCGGCCAGGGTGAACGAGCGGTCGTCCACTATACCACAGGAGCGCAAGCCGTTGATCTTGAGGTTGATCTGGACACCGGACAAATAACGATCCTTAAGGCAGTCTCAGCCTTCGACGTCGGCAAAGCCATCAACCCCGACCTGGTTCGCGCTCAGATCGAGGGTGGGTTTGTCCAGGGTATGAGCTCAGCGATTTTTGAGGAAATGAAGCTTGTCAACGGCCACATGCAAAATCCCAGTTTTGTAGATTACCGCATTGCCACCAGCGCCGATGTACCAGAGAAGATCGAAGCCATTATCGTCGAAGCCCCACAGGACGATGGGCCCTTCGGAGCGCGCGGTATCGGCGAACATCCGATGGTGCCAACCATCGCAGCATTAGCCAACGCGATTTACAACGCTACCGGCGTACGCGTTCCACATCCACCTTTGAGCGCTGAGAAGATCTACCTGGCAATGCTTGATGCAGGTATTGTCAAGTAATAACCAACGCGACTTACCGGCTGCATCGGCAAAATCGCCGATGCAGCCGGTCTGATTGAGCGCTGCACAAGATTTGAAAAGCATGCTGGTTTTGCCGTGATAAAACGCACTAGCGATAATTATTACAAGTCACAACAGCAGCCCGAAAATTATCACTTGCCTTGTCTGACAATGTGTCTTAAACTGAATAGTATCAAAAGTTCCACATCACAGCTTTTCAATTGAATAATAAGGGATTCGCGGCGATTAAAGCTGCCGTTGAATGCACGAACAATAACGATTAATTTTCACCTGGATCTTCATCTTTTCATCTGCACGGGGTTAATAAGATTCAACGTACAAAAGAAAAAGAGAGTAGAGGAAAATCAAAACTTATGGAGTCCCAAGTGAACGACAAAAAAGCACAAACCCAAAACGTTCAAACTGCCCAAATCGGCAAGTTGAAAGATATGAGAAAACAGCTTGCACAGGGAGGAGGCCAAGATCGAATCGAAGCGCAGCATGCCAAAGGGAAATTAACCGCCCGAGAACGGATCGAAAAGTTTGTTGATCCTGGCTCCTTCCAGGAAGTTTTACCCTTCATGTTGCACCGTCATTCTGAGTACGGAATGGATAAATCCCGCGTTGCTGGAGACGGCATGGTGGCCGGCTTTGCCAAAATCAACGGCCGCCGGGTTTGCCTGTATGCCCAGGACTTTACCGTCATGGGTGGTTCCTTCAGTGAAGTAGCAGGAATTAAAATCGCCAAGCTCATGGATATGGCCATGCAAGCCGGCGTTCCTGTCATCGGTCTGAGTGACGGCGGCGGCGCTCGCATCCAGGAAGGCGTCTGGAGCCTTTGGGCCTTCGGCGAGCTTTTCTATCGCAACACTCTGGCGTCGGGCGTCATCCCGCAGATCAGCGTTGAATTGGGGCCATGCGCAGGCGGCGCGGTGTATTCCCCTGCCATCACCGACTTTATCATCATGACCCAGAACACCAGTCACATGTTCATCACAGGGCCTGAAGTGATCAAATCAGTCACCGGCGAGGAGGTGGATTTTGAGACGTTGGGCGGCGCATCCACCCATTCCAGCGTGAGCGGTGTGGCTCATTTCGCGGCCGAGAACGAAGAACAGGCGCTGGCAACCGCTCGCCTGTTGTTGAGCTATCTGCCCTCGAATAACCTCGAACAGCCCCCTGCCTTCGAGCCGACTGATAATCCTTTTCGGATGGATAAAGAGCTGGATACTCTTGTTCCGGAAAACCCAAATGAGCCGTATGATATGCACGAAGTGATCGAAAAGGTTTTTGACGAAGGATCATTCCTGGAAGTTCATGCAAATTTCGCTCGTAACGCCATTGTCGGTTTTGCCCGTTTACATGGCCAATCGGTTGGCGTCGTAGGGCAGCAGCCTGCCTTTATGGCTGGTAGTATCGATATTGACGCTGCTGATAAGATCGCCCGATTCGTTCGGTTCTGTGATGCGTTCAATCTTCCCATCATTACATTCTCCGATTCACCTGGTTTCTTGCCAGGTGTGGCGCAAGAACATGGCGGCATCATCCGCCATGGCGCGAAGATAGTATTCGCTTATTCCGAAGCCACTGTTCCTAAACTTACCGTGATCACCCGTAAGGGCTATGGCGGCGCCTATATTGTCATGGGCTCGAAACACCTGCGCGCTGATATGGTCTTTGCCTGGCCTGGCGCCGAGATCGCCGTCATGGGCGCTGAGGGAGCGGTGAATATCCTTTTCCGCAAGGAAATTAAGGAAGCCGCCGATCCCAAAGCCGAACGCGCCCGCCTGGTGGCCGAATATCGCGAAAAATTCGCCAATCCCTACAATGCTGCCGCAGGGGGCCACATTGACGATGTGATCCTGCCTTCAGAGACCCGTCCTCGCCTGATTGCCGCATTGGAACTGCTACGCGATAAACAAACCAGGCTGCCAGCCAAAAAGCATGGCAACATTCCGCTTTAGGCAATCTACGAAGAAAAGGAGGTGCAGCTTGAACCCAATTTTGCAAGGCTTGTACGTCAGTGCTGTCGGGATTGTCGTCCTTTTTATCACTGCGACCATCTTTTACTTTGTAATTGTCGGGCTACAACGGATTTTTCCCGAAAAAGCCGATACCGAAGCAGCCGCCGAACTCGCATCCGAGCCCATCGCCTTAACTGAAACATCTTCAGAGGATGATGAAATCGCGGCTGTGATCGCTGTCGCTATTCAACATGTCCGCCTTCGCACGCAAAGTGGACTTGGAACCGCGCTCCAGCAAGGGCGCGGCTCCTGGTGGTCGGCCAATTTACTTGAGGCCGTCAAAGAAACGCGGATGAAAAAATAAACGATGAGGTCCCATGATGAAGCAGAAGATTACGATTAATGACAAAACATACGAGGTCGAGGTTGGCGATTTAGCCTCAATGCCGGTGCGCGTCACAGTAAACGGCAAAGATTACGACGTAGTCCTCGAGACGACCACTTCCGAACCTCTGGTCAGCAAACCAACCGCTCCAGCAATCTCACCAAAACCTATCGCGACCGCAAAACAGCGCCCCGCTGCAGCCACGCTCACATCTACAGATAGCGGTAACGAAATTCGTTCCCCCATGCCGGGCACAATCGTTGGGATCGATGTTAAACCCGGCGATAACGTCAAGGCAGGGCAACAAGTTTGTACACTAGAAGCCATGAAAATGAAAAACGCTATCCGCTCGCCCAAAGATGGCGTTATCGCCAGTGTAGAAGTGTCCAATGGTCAAAAAGTGAACTTCGGCGATATCTTGATCAGGCTCGAGTAGAGGGATAGGCATGGACCTCTCAAGATTGCTCATTCTCATCCAGGCTCCAACCGCATTCACATGGCAAGAGATCGTGATGATTCTTATTGGAATCGTGCTCATTTACTTGGCCATTGCTAAAGATTATGAGCCGCTTTTACTCCTGCCGATCGGGTTTGGAGCGATCTTAACCAACCTGCCCCTGACCACAGTCTTTGGAGAACACGGCTTCTTAATGACACTATACAAAGCCGGTATCGAGACGGAGCTTTTCCCCCTTCTCCTCTTCATAGGAGTAGGAGCGATGACAGATTTTGGCCCGCTCTTTGAGAATCCAAAGATGGTATTTTTGGGTGCAGCCGGACACATTGGCATTTTTATTACCATGCTGGTGGCTTTGATCATCGGCTACGATATTAAAGAAGCTGGAGCAATTGCAGCTATCGGGACAATGGATGGCCCCACCTCGATCATCGTCGCAAAAACACTCGCCCCAAACTTACTGGCCCCCATTGCTGTAGCTGCTTACAGCTACATGTCGCTTGTTCCCATCATCCAGCCACCGGTCATGAAAGCGCTAACAACCAGCGCGGAGCGCAAAGTGCGGATGCCGTATTCGGAACGCAAAATCTCAAAGACTGTTCGTATCGTCTTTCCGATCGCTGTCACGATCATTGTGAGCCTGATCGCCCCAGCTGCATCCGCTCTGATCGCTACCATCATGCTTGGAAATTTAATGCGTGAATCAGGAGTCGTCGAAAGGCTGACGAAAGCTTCCGAAAACGAGATCGCAAACTTTACTACACTCTTTCTTGGGTTAACAATTGGAGCTTCGATGACAGCCGAGAGCTTTGTACGGCTCGATACATTTGGCGTGATCGCGCTTGGACTTGTAGCATTTGTTTTCGATATGGCTGGGGGCGTCTTGTTTGGAAAATTGCTTTACACCCTTACAAAAGGAAAATTCAATCCATTGCTTGGTTCAGCCGGTATTAGCGCCTTTCCGATGGCCGCCCGGGTTGTCCAGCGGGTAGGTCAAGAATTTGATTACGACAACTTTCTCTTAATGCATGCCATGGGCGCTAATGTAGCTGGACAACTAGGAAGTGTCGTCGCGGGAGGCGTCGTATTAGCGCTGCTTGCAGGATTGATCTAAACGACGCTGTTTGCTTTGTTATTGCGTTCTAAACTTCTTAATTCAACCAGAAAAAGGAGATGCAATATGAAACTGATTGATCTGACCATCCCGCTAGGAATCGGAACCCCCGCTTGGCCTACCTATGAGCCGTTGCAGGTCAAGTACTTCAAACGCCTGGCCCCCAACGGTGCGAACGGCCAGTTGCTCACCCAT
>Ga0067045_1029996_pt1 | contig 17211 bp, 14 predicted proteins | sample TerdegcTABiofilm_FD_59184 | JGI IMG/M metagenome (GOLD analysis project Ga0067045, IMG submission 59184) | Combined Assembly of (Gp0054472, Gp0054536) Wastewater bioreactor microbial communities from Singapore -Terephthalate degrading...
GTCGGTCTCGACCCGCGCGGACGCTCCGGAGCGGTATTTCGTCCGGGAGACCTCCGGGGACACGGCGAGCGGCATCGTCTACGTCCGTCCCGCCGGATCGGAGCCCAGGCTGTCCTGGGCGGCCTCGGGGACCTTCCTGCGGGACCGGGGCATCCTGCTGGCCGACCGCACCCCCCTGCCCCTGGGGAACCCCGGGGCCTCCACCGTCCCACCCCCCCTGCCCGGGTTCCGGGAGCTCAGAACCTGGTACCTGGAACTCGGCCGCGGGAACCTCTTCGAGGCGTTGGCGGCCGCCCTCGGAACGGCCGCCTTGATCTGCGGCTTGTGGCCCCTGTCCCGGCTCTTCCGCTGGCCCCTGGTGGGAACCTTCGCCGCCTTGGCGGCCCTTATCCTGCTGGGAAGCCTCCACGGGGTATTCCGGTCCCCCGCGGCCGGAGACCTTGCCTATCTCGTGGGGCTCCGGGTTCCCGGGAACCTGCGGTTAGGAATGCTGGCGGGAGCCTGCGGATTGGCCCTGGTCTTCCTGGATTTCGCGCTCTGCGCGCCCTTCTCGTCGGTTCGGAGAAATCGTGGCCGTCCGCGATAGCGAATCCCGCTCGGCGGTGACGGCGGCGGTCCTGCTGGGCTTCGTCGCGGCTTTCGCGGCCGCTCTGGTGGAGTATCGTTCCTCCGGGATCATCGGGCGGTTCGCCCTTCGCTGGGAACTGGCCCGGGCGGCCTCCCTCCTGGCCGCCTGGATGCCGCCCCTCCTCTTCGCGGCCTGCGCCGCGTCCATGAGCCTGCATCGGGAACAGGGCTTGAGGTTCGCGGAGCTGCTCCGGCCGGTTCTGGTACCCGCTCTGGTGCTGGCCCTGCTCTTCGCGGCCCTTGAGCTTACGGTGCTACCCGGTGTGCGCCGGGCCCAGACCGCCTACGAATCCCTGTCCACCCTGTTCCGGGACGCCCTATCGGACGCCGGAGCGGCCTTGGAATCCGGAGACCTGGCCCGCGCCCGGGAACGGACCGCCCTGGCCGGCGCGATCGACCCGACGGAAACCTCCTATAAGCTCATGAACGAGAGGGTCCAGCGAGCCGTCTTGATGGTCCGGCAGTCCGAGAATCCTTCCGCCTCGAGCAAGGACGCCCCACCCGCTTCGCAGGACGCCGGAGCCTCGGCCTACGAGTTCTACCAGCGGGCCCTCGCATACTACCGACGGGGTGACTTCTACAGCGCCCATTGGTACGCCGGCAAGTCCCTGATCCTGGATCCCTCCCGACGGGACGCCCGGAAGCTCCAGGCGGACGCCTGGGAGCGGATCACGCGCCCTCCGGAAAACCCCGAGGATCGGTCCCGGGCCGCATTCCATGAACGGAAGGCCGCGGCGTACGCCCTTCTCCAGGCGGAGGCCTTTCTGGAGGCCTACCGGGCCTTCACGGACTTGTACCGCGAGAACCCCGGCGACCCGGACGTGGTCCGGTATCGGAAGGAGAGCTTAGACCGTCTGGCGGAGACCGCCTTCTTCGCGGACGATTACCGAAGGGCCTTCGCGGGAGAGACCAAGGGGAGCCTGGCCGTCCGGGTCGTGGAAGAGGGCATCGAACATGTCCTGTTCGCCTCCCGGGTGGCCGCGGCGGGTCCCTTCCTGTACATGGAAGAGTTCGAGTACATGACCGTCCGGGCGGACGGCCCGACCCTCCACGTCCGGGCCCCCTACGCACGGCTGCGGGGTCTGTCCTCGGCCGGCTCCGGGCGGGGCGGAACGAATTCCGACCCCCCCGCCAGTGCGGTAAGCCTGCGGATGGTGGAACGGGATTCCCCGCTCCAGGCCTCCGCGCCCCGCTTCCTGAAGGGTTCGATGGTTCCTCCGGGCTCCACAGTCCTGGTCCTGCCCATGGACTTCGAGGCTCTCTCGATCCTGCTGGATCTCCAGGACCGGGCGGAACGGATTCCCTTCTTCCGCTTGGCCGAGGGCGCCCGTATCGCCCCGGCGTACGGAATCGACCCCGCCCCGTACAGGATGGAGACGGCCCTGAGGATCTCCATCCCCGTCATGCTCATGACCCTGGTGCTCCTGGGCACCGCCCTGGGCGCCCGGTTCCGGCGGGACGAGGAACCCGGACGCCTCCGGATGATGCTTACCCTGCCGTTCCTGACGGTCCTCGCGGCGATTCCTCTGGCCGCCGCCGGCCGGGCGGGGCAGTACCTGCTAAGCCGCCTCTTCGCCGACCTGTCCCCGACGGGCGCGTCCGCGGTCTGGGCGGGCTTCCTGGCCGCCGTACTGGCGCTGTCCTTCCTGGCCGTGGGAAGGCTCGGCGTTCATGCGTCCGACTGAGGCGGCCCGGGCGGGAGCGCCGGCCCTCCTGGGAGCCCTGGCCGGGGGCGCCCTGGCGGGCATCTACGGAGTCCCCGCGGGGGCCCTGCTGGGCGTCATGGGCGGGGAGATCCTCCGAACCCAGCGCCTGCGCAGGGAAGTATCCCGGTATCTCCAGAATCCCGCCTCCGCGCCTCCTCCCAGCTCGGAGCCCGCCCCGGGAGCGGCCCTGCTGGCGGGTCTGGCGGCCGCGGAAGCCCGAAGGCTGGGAGTTCCTCCCGAGGCCGCGGGAGAGGCCCTCAGAAAAAGCGAATCGATCGATTCCCGGTTGATCGCATGGACCGCCCGGGCCGTCTCCCTGGCCCAACCTATCGGCGACCTGGACCGGACCATAGCCCTGCTCTCAGCGGCGTTCGACGTGCGGGCGGAACGCTCGCTGCGCCCCGCCGCGGCGGACGTCTTCTTCGCCCTTCGGAGAATGAAAGCGGAAGGGCTGGAAGCCCGGGAGGACCTGGACACCTCTTCCCGGCTCGCCGCCCTAGGGGTTCCGGAAGAGGAAGTCCGGCGGGCCCGATCCCGGCTCTTCCCGGAGTATCGGGACGACTGGGACACCCTGGAGATCCCGCCCGGCTCTTCACGGGAACAGGTACGCCGGGCCTGGAAGCGGCTGTCCCGCCTCTACCATCCCGACGGCCCGGCCGGGAACGAGGAGAAGTTCCGGGAAGCCCGGGAAGCCTACGAGAGGCTTTCCCGGATCAAGGGCTAGGGACGCCTGCGGCCGGAGGGGCCGTCCCGGATGGATCCCTGGGCTTGGGGGACCGCGGAGTCCGGTTCAACCCTCCCGAACCGATCCGCCCGCTCTAACAGTCCTCGATCCGCTCGATCCGTGCGCCTAGGGAGCGCAGGCGCTCGGTTATGCGCTCATAGCCGCGCTCGATCTGGTATACGTTCTTGATGACGCTGGTTCCGTCCGCGCAGAGCGCCGCGATGACCATGGCCATGCCCGCCCGCACGTCCGGGGACACGAGTTCGGATCCCGACAGCCGGGAGGGCCCGGACACCACGGCCCGGTGGGGGTCGCAGAGGATGATCCGGGCGCCCATGCCGATGAGCTTGTCCACGAAGAACATGCGGGACTCGAACATCTTCTCGTGGATCAGGCTGGTGCCCTCCACCTGGGTGGCCACAACGGTCATGATGCTGGTCAGGTCCGGAGGGAATCCCGGCCAGGGAGCGTCGTCGATCTTGGGGATCTGGCCCCCCAGGTCCGGGACTACCTTGAGGGCCTGGCCCGCGGGTACCCGGAGGAGGTTCCCCTCGACGGTCCACCGTATGCCGAGCTTGGCGAAGCCCAATTTGATCATCCTGAGCTCGTCCGGCCGCACCCCCTCGATATCCAACTCTCCGTGGGTGACGGCGGCGAGGCCGATGAAGGAGCCGATTTCCATGTAGTCCGGGCCGATCGAAAAATCCACCCCGGACAGGCGGGGGGCGCCCTCGATCTCCAGGATGTTGGATCCGATGCCGGAGATGGAGGCTCCCATACCCACGAGCATGCGGCAGAGGTCCTGGACATGGGGCTCGCTGGCCGCGTTCCGGAGCACCGTCCGGCCCTCCGCCCGCGCCGCGGCCATCACGGCGTTCTCGGTCGCCGTGACCGAGGCCTCGTCCAGAAACACGTCCGACCCGACGAGCTTGTTCGCGGTGAAGACGAACTTGCCGTCCACCTCGATCCGGGCCCCCAGCTCCTCCAACGCAAGGAGGTGGGTATCCAGACGGCGGCGGCCGATCACATCCCCCCCCGGGGGAGGCAGAATGCACCGGCCCGTACGGGCCAGGAGGGGGCCGGCGAAGAGGATGGAAGCCCGGATCTTGCGGGACTGCTCCTCCGGAATCTCGGCGCTCAGGGGACCGGAGGCGTCGATCCTCCAAACTCCGGGACCCAACATCTCGGTCTTGGCCCCCAGGCAAGCCGCCGTCTCGAGCATGACCTGGGCGTCCTCGATTTCCGGGATATTGCGGAGGATGACGGGCTCCTCCGCCAGAAGGGCGGCGGCTATGCAGGGCAGGGCCGCGTTCTTGTTCCCGCTCGCCCGGAGCCGCCCCTTGATGGGGAAGCCCCCCTCGATCTTGTACTTGTACATGGGGCTACTCTAGCGAGCCCCCGCGGATTAGGCAACAGGACCCTCCTCGCCCTTCGCTCGGCTTCCACCGATTGATCCCTGCCCGTCCATCCGCTATAGTTGGACACGCCCCCGATAAATCGTTACCGGTACGGACGCATTGGAAAGGCGCTGACATGGCATTCAAGCTGGATGGAGCGAAATTCCCTACCCTGGAAGAGCTGATCGAAGCCCTGTACCCCCTGTACTCGGACAGGATGACGGAGGAGGAATTCCGCAAGTACGCGGAAGAACACGCGGAGCGGACCTAAGCCGGATGAGTTCCCAGGATTCCCGTACCAGGGTACGCCATGAGATACGAACCCTCCTGAACCACATCGTGGGATACGCGGACATCCTGTTGGAGGACGCGTCCGGCTCCGGAGAATCCGAGCTCGAAGCCGTCTTCGGGGACCTGCGGGGGAAGGCCCTGGCGCTTCGGGAACCCTTGCTCCGATTCTTCGCGAATCCCGGAGAAGGCGCCCCTTCCGAACGGGACCGGGAAGACCTGAAACGACAGATCTACGGATTCCTGTACGACGCCATAGCACAGATCCAGGCGGCAAAACGGGCCTGCCAATCCGAGGACTACTCCCGCTACCTTGCGGACCTGCAGAAGATCCTGGAAGCCTCCAACCGCACGGCGGAACTCTTCGAAAGCGCCCTTTCCAGAGCCCTCGACGCGGAGGACCGATCGGAGAAAACCTCGAGCGGCATCGAGGAAGCCGAAGATCCATCCCGGTTGACGGGCTCAATCCTGGTGGTGGACGACGACGCGTTCAACCGCGAGCTCCTGACCCGGCATCTGGAGCGTCAGGGGCATAGGGTCCGCCAGGCTTCGGACGGGGCGGAAGCCCTGAGCGCCCTGGAGCGGAGCCCCTTCGACCTGGTGCTCTTGGATGTCATGATGCCCGGGATGAACGGCTACCAGTTCCTGGAACGCCTGAAATCCCGGCCCCGCCTCCGGGATACCCATGTGATCGTCATCTCCGCGTTGGAGGAATCCGGCAGCGTGGCCCGCTGTCTCCGGCTCGGCGCGGAGGATTATCTTCCTCGGGAATTCGACCCCGTGGTCCTCCGGGCCCGCATCGAATCCTGCCTGGAACGGAACCGCCTGCGAGCCCGGGAACGCCTTTCCTTGCAGGCCCTAGCGGCGGCCCAGAGGCAACTGGCCGATGAACTCCGGCGGGCCGCGGAATACGTCCGGAGCCTGCTTCCCCGGAAGGTCCGCTGGCGGGAGCTCCGGACCGATTGGATTTTCCTGCCCTCCCGGGACCTGGGGGGAGACGCCTTCGGGTATACCCGGCTCGAGGACGGCCGGATCGCCCTGTACCTCCTGGACGTGAGCGGCCACGGCATCGAGGCGGCCCTCCTGTCCGTCAGCATCCTGAACCGGATCCACTCGTTGCCCCGATCGGAACCGGGGCTATGGGATCCCGGGAGGATCCTATCGGACCTCAACGCGTCGTACCGCCAGGAGGACCAGAACAACCTCTTTTTCTCCGCCTGGTTCGGCCTCTGGGATCCCCCCACCCGCGTCCTGCGGTACGCCGGAGCGGGGGCCCCGCCCGCGGTTCTGGCGGTCCCGGGCACCCCGCTAAAGACGCTCGAGTCCCAAGGCCCCGCGGTGGGCATCGAGGATTCCCCGACCTTCCCCTGCTCCGAAACGGAGATCCCCCGGAATTCCGTACTCTACCTGTTCAGCGACGGCATCTATGAGATCCGCCGGGAAGACGGCCGAATCCTGGGTCTTCCGGACTTCCTGGCCATCCTGGGGGAGCTGTGCCTCCGTTCCGGACAAGCGGGGGTGGAGTCCGTCGTCGACGCCGTCCGGGCGGCCTGCGGACGCACCCTGTTCGAGGATGACATCTCCCTGGCGGGATTCTACTTCGATGCGTGAACTCGTCCTCCGGGCCCCCGACGACCTCCATGTCCACTTCCGGTCCGGCCCCGGCATGGAAGGGTACGTCCGACGGACCGCGGCCCTTTTCGACCGGGCCCTGCCCATGCCCAACACCCTCCCGCCCCTGGCCGACGCGGACTCCGTCCTGGCCTATGCACGGGCCGCCCGCGCCGCGGCCCCGGACCTGGCCCTGGTGCTCAGCTTCAAGCTCCTCCCCGGCATGAGCGGTCGGACGGTTCGTGCCCTGGCCGAGGCGGGGGTCCGGGTCGGGAAGTACTACCCCGCCGGGGCGACCACCCATTCGGAGGACGGTATCCGGGACCCCGGGCAGATCCGGGAGGCCCTTTCGGCCATGGAGGATGCGGGCCTGGTGTTGTCCGTCCACGGCGAGGACCCCTCCGCACCCGTCCTGGACCGGGAGCGGGCCTTCCTGCCCGTGGTCCGGCGCCTGTTGGACGAACACCGAAGTCTACGGATCGTCCTGGAGCACCTATCCACCCGGGAGGCGGCTCGGTTCGTGGTCGAGGGGCCCCGGCGATTGGGCGCCACGGTGACGGCCCACCATCTCTACTACACGTCCGACGACCTGGCCGGTCAGGCCTTCGATCCCCACCTCTACTGCAAGCCCCTCCTCCAGGACGCCCTCCACCGAGAAGCCCTGCGGAAGGCGGCGGCAGGCTGTGAGCGGGTCTTCTTCGGATCCGACTCGGCCCCCCATCCCCGGGGGCGAAAGGAGTCCGGACGAGTTCCGCCGGGGGCCTATACCGCTCCCGTAGCCCTCTCCCTTGCGGCCTCGGCGTTCGAACGCCTGGACGCCCTGGGCAGCCTGGAAGACTTCCTTTCCCTACGGGGGGCGGCGTTCTACGGCCTGCCCCCGAACCCGGGCCGCGTACGGCTGATCCGGGAACCCTGGACCGTCCCGGAGGAAATCGACGGAGTCGTTCCCGCCGGAGCCGGATCCACCCTTGATTGGAAAGCCGAACGGGTGTACCCTTAGGTGCCCCTCGGCGGTTCTTGGACGCCGCCGACGTGCCGGATCGTCGAAGCGAAAAACAGAATTTGGGAATGTTAACCTTTTACTCGCAGAGGGACGCATGGACAGACCCCGAATTCTCGTCGTGGAAGACGAGCCCCTGGCGGCCATGGAGATGCAGGAAACCCTGGAGGACGCGGGCTACGACGTGCCCGAGATCATAGCCTCCGGGGACGCGGTCCTCCCGGCCGTGCTCCGATGGAAGCCCAGCCTCGTGATCATGGACATCCGCCTGGCCAGCTTCACCGACGGGGTGGACGCGGCGGAGCGCATGCGGGTGCTCTCGGACGCCCCGGTCATCTACGTGACCGCCTATCCCGGCCGGAGCTCCCAGGATCGGGCCGCCCGAACCAAGCCCTACGCATACCTCCTCAAGCCCCTGGCGCCGGGTCTTCTCCGGAGGACCGTGGAACGGGCCCTTTCCGGGGAGGCGGCGGTGCCTTGAAGGCTCCCGCCCGTTCCGGGTAAGCTCGGGCCATGATGATCCGCCTGACAGAAGCGCAGTGTAAAGCCGCCATGGCCCGGGGAGAGTTCGAGGAGGAGGTGATCGGTTCCGCCCCCTCGGTGGCCGTCATCCTGACCCAGTCCTGGTGTCCCCAATGGACGTGGATGCGCTCATACCTGGAAGAGCTTCCGGAATCGCCGGAGCGCAAAATCTTCTACCTGGAATACGACCGGGAACCCGTCTACGAGGAATTCCTGGCGTTCAAGGAGGACATCCTGGGCAACCGGGAGATACCCTATGTCCGGTATTACCGGGACGGACGCCTTTCGGCCCAGACGAACTTCGTTCCCAAGGACGGATTCCTGAAACGCCTCTAGCGCAGCTTGATCCTCATACCCATGCCTGCGTTTAGCATGGCGTGGTCGAAGAAGGACGGAGCGTCGGGATCCAAGGCGTTGAAGAGGGGAAGGAATCCCCGAACGAAGAATTCGAAGGTGAACTTCTCTTGCAGGCGGTATGCGAGACGAACCTGGGCGTCGGGATAGAACCACCGAAGGCCCCGGTAGAACCAGGTTCCGATCGATGGGACATCCCCGGAGGACCCGAAGGCGGCCCGAAGCACCAGGGCTCCACCCCCTCCCACGAGGAGATCGAAACGGTCCGAAAGGTTCACCCTCCACAGCACGGGGGCATCCAGGATGGCTCCCAGGACGAAGGCGGCGTCCGCGGTCTCCAGCTCCGTCGGATGGGCTCGAAGATCGGCTCCCCACTCGTAGCGGGTAAAGTAGAAATCCAGGCCGGGATCGAAGGAAAACCGGGGGTTCCTTCGGAATTGAAAACTGAACGAGGCTCCCAGGGTGTTCACCAGGGCGTTCGGCGCCCCGACCCCTCCGGTAATCACGTTGTTGATCAGGATCACCCCGATCCTGGGATTGAGGTACTCTAGCTCCAAAGCGAATCCGCAGACCGAGGCTAGGAGCATGGCCGCCGCCAGGAACGTCCGTTTCATGGGGCCCTCCACCAGGAACTATACCACTCAGGGGGCCGGAAGCAAGACCACCCCGGACTCCTCGATATCGGGGAAGACGCCGACCTCCCAGACCGCCAGGATCGCCCCCTCCAGGGGCACGACGTCCCGGTACACCGCTCCGGGCATCGGGACCGGCAGGCGAAAGGCGGCTTCCGTCCCGTCCCTAGCCGTCGCCGCCACGGCGTTCCAGGACACCAGGGCCGCCCCCGCGGGGGCGGCCGCCCCGCGAAGCTCCACCGTGTCCTCCGGGGGACCTTCCCCGAAGACGTAGGCCTCCCGGCTTCCGTCCGCCAGGGCGGCCGAGACGATCACGGGGACCCCTTCCGGAGCCAGGAGCCGGGCGGCTCTCCGGAGCGCGTCCGGAGCCAAGGACAGGAGACGGGGGGAGAGAGCCTGCTCGAACTCCCCCCGGGTCAGGGGCCGGAACGATCCGGATGCGGGACTATACATCCGGAAGGAGCTTTCGAAGCCCTCGCCCGCGGGCTTTCTAAACTGGAGAGCCCAGGAACCGTCGGACCGCGGGAAGAGGGCGAAGAGCCCCCCGTTTTCCGAGCCCAGCCCCAGGTCGAAGGGCTGTGGCCGGGACTCCGGGTCTCGAGGATCCCACGCCAAAAGGACCGAGGGAGGATCCCGGGGCGGCCGCGTTTCGAACAGGGGGTCCCGATAGAGAAGACAGTACAGGGTCCCGTCCCGGACAAAGAGCCCGCCCACGCTCCGACCGTCGAAGGGGTCCCCGGAATCCAAGGCCTCGATCCGGAAGCGTCGGCGTTCGGGATCGATCCGAACCAGGACCAGCCCTACACGGTTCAGGGCCAGGGCGGCGGTTCTGCCGTCTACGGCCGCGGCGGCCGCGACCGCCGGAGCGATCCCCGAGGGCAGGCCCGGGGAACGCGGCGCCGCGTCGGGGGGCAGGGAGGACAATCGCCCCTCGAAGAGCCGGAGGACGGCCCCCGGGGCATAGGATTCCGGAAAATCTTCCGGAGGCTCGGAAGCGGGTCCCCGGGAACAAGCGACCGCGGCGATGCCCACGGCCAGCCAGGTCGCCAGCCACGCGGCCGGACGAAGTGCGGTCCGGCGGAGCCGTCCGCGGGCTCGGCGCGGGGCGCCCGCGGCGGCGGGGCCGCCGCGGCCCATCAATAGTTCCTCGCGAAGATGGCCCTGAACTTAGCGGGGGCCCCGCAGAGGGCGCACTTGCCGTCAACGTTCTCCTGGTCGTTCATGGGCATGCAGCGCAGGGTCACCTTGGTCTCGGCCTTCAGCCTGGCCTCGCACTCCGCGCTCCCGCACCAGAGGGCCCGGGCGAAGCCTCCCCGGGCCGAGGCGGTTCCCTCGTTCTCCTCTCCGGCCTTTCCGTAGAAGGCCTTCATCTCCTCGTAGTCGGAGATATCCCGGGTGTTCGCGAGGCGGAAGGACTTTGCCCGGTCGTAGAGGTTCTTTTGTATCCCATCCAACAGCTCCCGGACCTTGGGCGCCGCCTCGGACGCGGCGATGACGGTCTTCTCCCCCGTATCCCGGCGCACCAGAACCGCCTTGCCGGACTCCATGTCCCGGGGCCCCGCCTCGATCCGCACGGGCACTCCCCGCATCTCCCACTCCGCGAACTTCCAGCCCGGGGAGCTCGTGTCGTCCGTGTCCGTCACGACCCGGATTCCCGCTTCCTTCAAGGAGGCTTCCATCTTCGCCGCGTACCCGAGAACCGCGGTCTTGCTGTCGGTCTTGTAGATCGGGACGATGACCGCCTGCTCGGGGGCCAGGGTGGGGGGCAGTACCAGTCCCTTGTCGTCCGAATGGGTCATGATGACCGCCCCGATCAGGCGGGTGGAGACGCCCCAGCTGGTCGCCCAGGCGTAGTCCAGCTTCCCGTCCCGGGTCTGGAACTGGACGTCGAAGGCCTTTCCGAAATTCTGGCCCAGGAAGTGGCTGGTCCCCGCCTGGAGGGCCTTTCGATCCTGCATCATGGCCTCGATGCAGTAGGTGCTGACCGCCCCTGCGAATTTCTCCGCGTCGCTCTTCTTCCCGGCGATGACCGGCAGGCAGAGATGGCGCTCCGCGACCTCCCGGTACACCTCGAGCATCCGCATGGTCTCCTCGACGGCCTCCTGCTCGGTCTCGTGGGCCGTGTGTCCCTCCTGCCAGAGGAACTCCGCGGTGCGCAGGAAGAGGCGGGTGCGCTTCTCCCAGCGGAGAACCGAGCACCACTGGTTGTACAGGAGGGGCAGGTCCCGCCAGGACTGGATCCAGTCCTTGTACTTGGACCAGATGATGGTCTCGCTGGTCGGCCGGATGACCAGGGGTTCCTCGAGCTCCTCCCCGCCCCCGTGGGTGACCACGGCCAGCTCGGGGGCGAAGCCTTCCACGTGCTCCGCCTCCTTCTTGAGGAAGCTCATGGGGATGAGGAGGGGGAAGTAGGCGTTCTGGTGTCCCGTCTCCTTGAAGCGGCGGTCGTACTCGGCCTGGATCCGCTCCCAGATCGCGTAGCCCCGGGGCCGGACGACCATGCAGCCCTTCACCGGCGAGTAGTCGGCTAGTTTCGCGTTGAGGACGATGTCGATGTACCACTGGGAATAGTCGACCGCGCGGCTGGTGATCTTCTCGGCCATGATGCTTCCTTGTACGGAGAATGGATGAGGGATGATACCGAAAATCAAGGGAGGGATTCAACCTGTATAGGAATCAGCGAGAGGCCGCATCCGCGGCCTCTCGGCGACGAAGCCCTGCGGGCTTCGTCGAACACCAGGAAACACAGCCGAGGTTCGCTTCGACCATGTTCTTGCCCGGTCTTTTCTCCGTGCCCTCCGTGAACTCCGTGGTGAGTTCCGGAAAAAGTTATGGGATCCGGACGGTCTCCACCATGTAGCGGACGGAGTCCCCGTCCTTCTCGGCCAAGCGCTTCTCCACGATGAACACCACGGTCCTTTCATCCGGAGTGACGAGGATACGCCGGATGGCGTAGCCCCGCACCCCCTTGCGCTTGATGGCCGGGTTGCCCGCCTCGAAGCGCTTGACGGTCCCGGACTTCGAGGTGATGGAAGCGGATATTCCGAACGACGAGGTAAGTTCGCCGTTCACCTCGGTGGTTACGGGGCGGAGCAGGACCTCCCACTGGGCTTCCGTCCTGTAATCCTTGAAGGAGAGGGCGTCCGAGGGAGTCTGGCCGTTCACAAGGAGATACACGATCCGGCCTTGCCGAAGGGGGTCGATCCTGTATTCCTTGATCTTGGCGGCGCCCTGATCCGCCAGGAGGGCGTAGAAAGCGGCAGCAGGATCCTGGCCCGGCTCCGGGCGAACCGCGTAGGTCATCCGGGCGGTCCCCTTCCGAACGAAATCGTTGGCCTTGGTGTCGACGATGAAGGTTTCCGCGTAGGGAGTGCCGGTCCGGGTGTCCACGCCGTACTGTCCGAACATGTAGTATGCGGAATCGGGGGAGAATCCGAGGTTTACGAAGGACGCCACGTCGCCCGCCCAGAGGGGTGCGGCGAGCAGGACCAGGATAAGACAGAGGGCTTGCATCCGTTTCATTCGGTTTACTCCTAGCGTATGTATCGGCACGTGCCGCGACAGGTTCAACCGCTTTTTTTCCTGTGCCCCTTCGTAGTAAGCTTGGAGCATGACGATTTCTTCCCGGACGCGAACCTACCGCGCCTGCTGGATCCTGGCCCTGGCGTTCGCGGCCGTCTCGGCAGCCTCCTTCCTTCGGATCGGATCCGAGGCGTTTAAGGCCCCGACCCGCCTACCGGGTTTCCCGACTCCCCGATCCCAGCCCGCCATCGCCTCCCGGTACCCCGGCGTCCTGCCCGTCGCGGCGGGCGTCCTATGCTCCGTCTACGGGATCACCGTCCTGTCCCTCCTATCCTTTCGATACTCCCGAACGGTTTCCATGGAGCTGTACTTCTTCGCCTTTTGGGCCCTGGCCCTGTCCGCCGAGATCCTCCGGATCGAGTCCCTGCGGGGAGCCCTCCTGGACGCGTCGTTCCCCGAACGAAGCCTTGTGACCCGGCTCCTCCTCACCATGAGGTTCCTGGGCACCTTCTCCCTGTTCGCGGGTTCCCTGTACTCGGTCGGGTTTTCGGAGGACAGGCAGTCCGTCCCGATCGGGGCCGTGCTCCTGGCTTCCCTGGCCCTGGGAACGGGGCTTCCGGTGAACACCGGGACCTTCGGATCCGATCTGCTCCAACGGGTCGGATACGCCCAGCTGTACGGATTCTTGTCCGGCGCCTGCCTCTTGGGAGCGTCCGCCAACTACGCCCTGGCCGCGCGCATGACCGGCGAAGGGGGATACAAGCTGGCGGCTCTGGGCAGCGCCCTTATCTTCGTCGGCGGACTGGCCCTCCGCGCCTCCCGTTCCCCCGCGTCGGTGATCCTGGGAGCCCTCGGGCTGACCGCCGGGACGGCCCTGTTCCTGCGGAAGATCAACGCGTACTATCTGTGGCTTTAGCGGGACCCTCGAATCTCCGAGGCGTTAGAGGCCCCCGGAACGGGGCGGATTGACAGCCTAGGATCAGGAATAGATCAGCCGGGCGGCAAGGCCCACGACAAGGGGCAGTATAAGATTGTCCAGGTCCCGGGTAGGCAGGGCCTCCGCGGCCGTCGCAACGGCCGCCACGGCTAGAGCCCCAGCGGGATCGCCCGTTTTTCCATACGCGGAAGCCCAGACGGCCAGGAAGCAGGTCAGGCTCCCTTCCAGGGACTTGCCCCCCGTGAAGGGTATGCGCACCGTGCCGAACAGGCGCCCCACCAGCGAGGAAAGCCCGTCCCCGAAGGCCAAAGCGTAGATCGCTATGGAGGCCGAGGGTTCCGGGAAGACAAGCAGGGAAACGAGGGCCCCCATACCCAGGGTCACGGGGCCTAGGACGAAGCGCCCCGCGTCCCTTCGCCGGGCCGCCAACGCCGTCACCCGGGACACGACGGCCACCTCGTAGCCCCGGAGTCGGAGAAGCTCGCAGTAGGTATAGAAAAGGACCCCGAAGCCCAGCAGGGTGGTCGTCACCTGGAGGTTTACGGCGGCCAGGGTCGGGACGACCCCGACGAGAATGTGGATGCTCTTGCGGACGATCTCGGTCTCGATCTTGCCCGAGAACCGGGTCAGGCCCGTCCGTCCCGCGGTTATGACAAGGGATTTTTCCATCAACGGAATCCTTTCGCGATCCGTTAACATCCAGTTTTCGTGCCAGATCCCGCCGTCCTTCATGATTATTATTCCGCCTTGTTTGACAATGAATTATGTTCGGTCCTCCGCCGCGGTTTCGGCGGATGTAGAAAAAAGCATACAGGTTGAATTCACGATTTGCTTCTCCTCCGGGGATCTCGTCCGTCCTTGACAGCCTGCCATGCCCCGGATATCATGCGTTGCGTCGGCCAAGAATCCGCGTTGGACGATTAACTCAGCGGGAGAGTGCCACCTTCACACGGTGGAAGTCGTTGGTTCAAATCCAACATCGTCCAACGCGGATTTTTCTATTCCACCCCCTTCATCCCGGCTCCTCATTCCTTCGGGAACTTCATCCTCTTGGGCAGATCCGGATAGATCGAAAGGTCGATCCCCCTCTGGGGATGAAGGATGAAGTCCAGGTTGAGGTAGCCTAGGTTCCGGGACTCGGGACGGATCATGGAAGTCGGATCCCTCTCCATGGAATCGTAGTACCTGGAGGATTCCATGAGCTGGACCATGGCCGCGGACCGGCGGCGGGGATCCCCCATGCGGTTCCCGATGCGGTACAAAGCCACCCCGAGGTTGTTCGTCGTCCGCATGAGAAGATCCACGATCTCCCCGTGGGAAGGACGGACCTGGGGCTCGACCAGGGGAAGCTGGTCCAGCTCGAACTTTAGCCTGTCCGCCAGCCGGGTGTAATAGCCCTGGGCCGCGAAGAAGTCCTCCCTCTGGAACAAGGCGTTGGCCGTCGCGTAGAGCAGGTAGGGGCTTTCCTCGGTATCCAGGCCCGCCCGGTAGAAGTTTTCCAGGGCCTGTTCCCATCGCTCCCGGCGGTAGTGGATGTATCCCAGCTTGTACAGACTGTCCGGAGTGACATAGCCGTGGTCGTGGGCCTTGCCGTACAGGACCGCGGCCCCGTCCAGGTCGTCCCTCTGGAAGAAGAGGATATCCGCAAGGTTCGCGTAAGCCTTTCCGTACAGGGGGCTTCTTCGCAGCTGGCCCAGGCTCAGGGCCCGCTCGTACCGGCGGACGGCCCGGGTGAAGAGGTCCTCGGCGGTGACGAACTCCTTGAGCTCTACGTAGCCCTCTCCGGCCCGGTTCAGGGCTTCCACCAGCATGCCCAGCCTGCGGTTGCTCGGGTTGGGCAGGCTCTCCAGGAGGCGAATCGCGTTGCCCAGGGCCGTCCGCTCCTCCGGCGCGTTCCCGATGCGGCGGAAGTACCGGGAGAGCTCGTAATGGGCTTCCGGCACCGAGGGGTCCTGGTCGACGGCCCGCAGGAGGATCCGAGACACGTCCTCCACCTCGCCGCGGTCGAGGAGGTATCCTCCCAGGTCCGCCAGGGTTTCCGACGAGATACGGGACTTCCGGTCTCCCAGGAACCGATCCTTGAGCTTCCGGATTTCCGCGTAGTTGTCCCGGCCGAGAACCCGCTCGGTGCGAAGGAACCAGCGGAGCATCCGCTCCATGTAGGGATCCTCGGGTCCGTAGCGTTCCACAAGGGTGCTGTATTGCAGGCGGGCGTCCTCGAAGAGGCGCTCACCCCCGTCGCCCTCGCTCTCCGCCCATTCCAGGTAGACGTCCCCCAAGAGCATCAGAGCATCCTTGTCGAAATAATTCCTCGCCTCGATATACCCCTTGAGCAGCCGCGCCGCTTTCCCGTAGTCCAGCCGGAAGCGGAACTCCAGGGCAGCCCAGTCGAGGACCCCCTTGCGATCGTTGGGCCAACGCTTCAGCAAGGCGTCGTACTTTCCGGCGGCCCAGACGAACTGGTTCTTGGCGGCAAAGGCTTCCGCATACCGGTAATACCACCGCTTATGGACCCAAACCTTGTCCGCTTTCTGGAAGACCGACTCGGCCTCCGGGAAGCGGTCCTGTCGGATCTCCTCGTACCCCTCCCGGTAGAGAAGCTCGGCCCGGATCGGCCTGTACACGAAACGGTAGCCCAGGAACCCGAGGATTCCAAGGCCCAGGACCACGGCCAAAACCATCGCCGCGATGGGGGCCACCGTGTGGATCAGGATGTACCGAAGGCTCCCCTTTTCCGCCTCCAGCTCCGCGCCGGTGCGCTTCTCGAAATCCTTGGGCACCGAGATCGGCCGTTTCAAAATCCGGCTGGCCAGGGAGGCGGCCTCCCCGGGCGCGGCTCCCTTGACCAGAAGGTGGACCAGGCGCGAACGCTGGGCTTCGGTTCCCCGCTCCTCCGCCAGGGCTTCCTCGATGGCAAGGCGCAGGTTCAGGGGGTACGAAAGCAGGGTGTCCTGAAGTGCGTCCACCTGCTCTTCGGTAAGGTTTACCTCGGGGGCGGACTCGTCCTCCCCTTCCCGGCCGGGTTCCTCTGGTTTGGCCCGGTCCGGGCGCTCCAGGCCGGGCCGGACCGAAGCTCCTGCGGGTTTCTTGGGGGCCGGGGCGGGAGTTTCGTAACCGGGTATGGAGAAGTCCGAGGCCCCCCAAGCGCTCTCGAGGTTGAAGTTTTCCGCAGGGGTGAGGTCGTTCTCCAGGTTGGCCAGTTCCGCGTCCAGGTTGATCCCGCCGACGCCGGCCGCGGGGGGCGGGGAGGCGGGAAGCTCGGACTCGTCCAGACGGAAGGTGTCGAAGGTGTCCTCGGGTTCCCCCTGCGCGGGCTGCATGCCCGGGGAGAGTTCCCCGAAATCCGCGCTTGCGACTTCCGAAGGCGCGGCGGCCTCGCGGGCCCCTGGGGGAACCGCGGTCTCGGCCTCCCCGAATTCAGGGATGGATACGTCGAAACCCTCGAAATCCTCGGGCTGGGATGCGGGGGCTTCGGACAGGTCCGGCAGGGGCTCCTCGGGGGGCATCGACAGGTCCTGGAATCCGGCATCCGAGGCCTCCGCCGCTCCGGCCCCCTGGTCCTGAACCTCCTCGCCGAAGAGGGATACCTCCTCGGGAGCCAGGGGGATTTCCTCGAACCCGGCCGGTTCCTCCGTCCCGGCCGATTCGCCCGGAATGACGGGTTCCCCGAATTCCTCCGGTCCGCTCCCGGGCCCCGGGGCGGATTCCGCCTCCGTATCCGGGACGGGCAGTTCGAAGGCGGACAGATCATCCACGATCCCCTGAGCCTCTTCCGGCGTTTCGGGCGTTTCCGGGATCTCCGGAAAATCGGATTCCGGAAACTCCGGCACGGATGCGGAAAGGTCATCCGTGAGGCCTCCCAATAGGCCCTCCGGGACACCCCCCTCATCC
>Ga0067045_1004134_pt1 | contig 17195 bp, 12 predicted proteins | sample TerdegcTABiofilm_FD_59184 | JGI IMG/M metagenome (GOLD analysis project Ga0067045, IMG submission 59184) | Combined Assembly of (Gp0054472, Gp0054536) Wastewater bioreactor microbial communities from Singapore -Terephthalate degrading...
CAGGCCTTCACGCGGCCCGAAGGCGATCCGGCACCACTGCCCTACCTGGACTCGGCCGCGAACCGCGAACACGGCGCCATTCACATCGCGCTGGAAGCCTGGGTGCAGACCGCCGCGATGCGCGCCAGCGGGCACGCGGGTGAACGGCTTAGCCACTCCAGCTTCACCGACGCCTACTGGACTGCCGCGCAACTCGTGACGCACCACACCGTCAACGGCTGCGACCTGCGCGCGGGCGACCTGCTGGGCACCGGCACGCTCTCGGGCCCGGCGCCCGAACAGGGTGGCTCACTGCTGGAGCTGACGCAGGGCGGCCAACGCCCCCTGACGCTGGGCAACGGCGAGACGCTGGGCTTTCTGGCGGACGGCGACACCATCGTGCTGCGCGGGCATTGCGAGCGCGAAGGGTATCGGCGCATCGGGTTCGGGGAGTGCCGGGGAACGGTGTTGCCTCGGGGCGAGGCAACGGCACGCTGAGCGGGCGCGGCAGCCCCGTCAGCGTTTCCAGCGCGCCCGCAACTCCTGCACAACGAAGTACTGCATGGGAAGCACGATCGCCAGACACAGCCCGGCCAACACCGACTTCACCAGGCTGATGTTCGCGATGTACTCCCTCACACCGGCGGCCGAACTCGGCTCGGCCACATTCGCGAACAAGCTGAAGTTCTCCAGGTAGTCCGCGCCGGCGGTGACCACGGCCAGCAGGCACAACCCGCCCATCACCCAGAACCGCTGCCGTCTGCGCAGCCCCCGCGTTGCGATGACGAAGGTCATCACGAAGGTGGCCAGGTAGGCGATGACAAGGAAGTTGTCCAGGGTCAGCGTCACATAACGAAAATCGAAAACCCGGGGCAAGGCTGCGGGCCAAATGCCCAGCAGCGTGGCCACGGCCTCTCTGCACGACGCCACACTCCCGCACAACGCTGGCACCGCTGGCGGTTGACAGGCGCCGACTATCGCGATCAAAAGCAACAGCGCCAAGCTGAAGAGGGCCGCCACCACACAATGGTCGACCAGGGAGCCGCCTCTTTCGGGCAGCTTCTCCCCCTTGAGCCGCCAACCCGTGATGAACCGCACCCAGTGGGTCGCCCACGTGGGCTCCTCCGTCGGCTCGATGGTGCCGTGCACGAACGTGGACGCAGGCACGGAGGGCAGCAAGCGCGAATGGGCATTCAGACATTGCTCGGTGATGTGCAGGCCCAGCCTTCGGTAGCTCTCGAACTGGCTCTCCCCGAAAAACTGGTCGCCGGTGGTCTGCTGCGGAAACGGCGGATTCTGCTGCGCATAGTTCAGCACATCGACCGGCTCCCTCTCACCCTCGCACATGGAGGGCTTGATCAGCACGATCTCGCCGTCTGGCGCGCCGTCGCCGTACCTGATGGTGCCCTTGACGAACCCGGCCTTCGAGCGCAACCGCAGATCGCCCTCCTTGGCCGCCAGATCGTCCAGGGGGAGGGTGATTTCCACGCCCATGTCGATCCGGCACTTGCGGATCGACTCGGCCAGATCGTTGAATGCCCGTTTGGGATCAGCCCCCGCATCCACGGCAAAGACCACATCGCAGCGCCTGCGCACCAGCTCGTACAGGCCCAGGTTGTCGAAATGCCCCCCATCGGAGAGGTAGACGAAATCGCGCTCTTCGTTGCTGTACCCAAACAGCTCCAGCGTCATCGCCACGAAGCCCATACGCGGGCTGGGCACCTTCGGCCGGGTGCCCCTGGGATTGGGGCTCCAGCGCCCCAGCCGGATGTTGAACATCGTCAGTACAAACGCGCGCGCCGGTCGGGTGGCCTGGCCCATGTTCGGACTCACCGCTGCGCCGGAGGTCGCCATGGCCATGCCGAGCGAAAAGCCCTTCTCTTCCGGATCGTCCGACGCATAGATCTCGGTCCGGCAGAAGCCCGGCATGTTCCAGCTTTCCTCTCGCTCCTTGCTCGTCGAATCGCCCTGCGTTCGGGCCAGTGAGTAGCCGCAGTACAAGGGCGTGAGCACGAAGGAAGCCGCCTTGCGCTCCTGCCAGGCCAGGTTGCTGCCCTGAGAGATGTTGAGCGCGGTGTTGAGGATGTGAAACGGACGCTGAACGCGAGCCCCTTCCGACCTCAGGTCTCGCAGCGGGACATCGTCCTTCTCATCAAGCCCTGTGAATCGCTGCTCGTCGCGCCGGGGGTTGCTGGCCCCCAGGTAACAGCGGATCAACCGGTTCTTGTACATGTTGTGCAACGAGAACTTGTTGATGTCCACGCACCACCCAAACAACAGAACGATGGCGGCAAGCACCAGCAGATCGGCGACCGGTCTTTTCACACCGCAATAGGTGGATTGAGTGTCGAGAAGCTGTTTGACTTGCGCCATCTGTTGGCTCACCCGTCCCGTGCTCCCGGTGGGTGCCGTGGAAGGCTGCCCAGCCGACGCGCCATCTGCCGTTTTGAATTCACAAACAACGACGTCCCACACCTTGATGGACGCGGGGCCGTTCTTCAGATCCTGCACCAAGACCCAGCTGGCAAACGCAGCCACCACAAACAAGAGCCCGATCACGAACACATTGGCGGCCACGTCGAGCGCCCGCTCCACGCGCAACTGCGTCTTCTCGGACGCCGATTGCGGCTTCTTGAAGAAGATCGAGGTCAGCAAGGCACCGATCCAGCCGGTGCCCAGCAGTGGAACCAAGATGTCGAGCCGGTCATGCACCCATTTGAGCAGCGGCAAGGAAAAGAACGCCAATGCGCCCCAGAGCGCCCACACCACGGCCACGATCAGCAACCACGCGTTCAGGCGGCTCCACCACTCGCGGCTGCGCTCGAAAAACACCCGCCCCACCAGCCCGGTGTAGACGGACGTGGCCACCCCCAGCGCAACCAGCAACGCGGGTGGCCCAACAGCGACCAGCAGCACCTGCCGGAGGACGGGATCGTTGCCCGCCATCATGCGCCAGGCGGCCACGAGCCCTAGAAGCAGCAACGCGCCGGCCACCATGCCGCCCGCGCCCGCCACCGCAAATCGGCCCGCCTCCTTGAGCAGGGTCAACATGGGACCTCTCTTGAGCTCGGACATGAGCAAGCGTCCGTCCCGCGCCCACGCAAGACTGAAGGCCCTCTTGAACTCGGCACCTATTGCACTCTTTTCGCTGTAGAGCGCGAACAGAAACCAGATGGCAAGGAGGATCAACATCAGGTGGCGCACATGGCGGGCGCCCTCAAGCCAGTCGCTCCATGTTTTCGTTGAATCAAACACCCAGACAGAGGCAAGAATCGCGGCAGCCACCGCGGGCAGCACCGCAGTCATGATCACACCCGGTGTCGAGACGAGCCAATTGCGCCCTTGCTTGATCCCCATGCTCTGATGCCACAGGTTCCAGCCCACCAGGGCCATCGCGACCAGACCGCCCCAGGCGGCAGCGAAGCCAAACGTCACCGCATCCGCATTCATCGCAGAGAAACCCGCGAGCAGCGCATAAGGCAGCACGAAGAGGAACCCCATGCACCCCAGAATGATGATGAGGTTCAACATCACGTTGCGCAGCCAGGTGCACACCAGCGTCAGCGAGTCGATCGAGAACAGGCCGACTCTTGGCGTCAGGTAATTGCTGTAGCGGCGCAACCAGGTGACCTGCTCGGGCTCGTCTGCAGCCGGCGCCGCGCCCAGGTGCGCGGCGCCGTGGCGCTGCAGCTCGGTTTGCACCGCGTCCAGGCTGCTGCGGTGGATCCAGGCACTGAGCCAGCTCCCGATGTAGCCACCACCGGACACCGTGGACAGGTAATCGAACGAGGCCAGCTTGTTCCTGGACGCCAGCGCCTGAAGCACACCCAGGGAAAACGTGGCGCTGCGAATGCCGCCGCCGGACAAGGCCAGCCCGACCTTCGGGGCCCGGGTGTCCGGCATGTCAGGGCCAGCACGCGATGTTCTGGTCAGCGGCTCGGGCGCGAGCCTCGCGGCCTCCTGGCCCAAAACGTCGTGAAGATTCACCGCTTGAGGGTGACCTGACGACGACGAGGCATCCGGTTTTGCTTTCATCTCCGCCACCTCCACAAGGTCTTGTCGTCCTTGTGCGTAAGGCCAGTGCCTCGACTCGCACCCCGCGCCAAGAATACGGGCAAGCGGGCGGGCACGGGAGAAGCTTTTTTGAAAAATGCACATCCATGCCCGGTGACTCGCGCCGCCTACCCCAAACGGGGAATGGCGGGCGGCTCAGCCGAGGCGGCGACGGCTCAGAGATCGATCAGCTCGGCCAGTGAGCCGAGAAGTCGAACGTCAGCTGGCGGTGATGCCGAATGGACAGCAAGTACACCGTCTCGGCCGTTTCCATCGCCACATACAGCAGCAGATAGTCGCCGTGCAGGTACTCGCGCAAGGCGTTGGCAGCACCAGCGGGGAGTGCGCCGAGTTGGGCCAGGGCCTCGGCCGATTGCGGAGGATGATCCAGGTATCGACGCCCCATGCGCGGGAAATGGGCCAGATTCGGAATGACCGTTGCCCGCAAGTTCGCCAGCAGGTCGTCGAACGCAAAGCCCGCATCTGCCTCGGTCAGGAAAAGCTCGATGGCGTCCAGACGCTCCAGAAAGCTCGCGGTCAGTTCGACCCGATAGAGGCCCTCAGCCACGCTTCTTCACGGCCTTCGCGGCAGCAGTCGAGCGGCGCGCATCGGTCTTCTTTGCCCCGGACCGGCGTTGCTGAAGCTGGGCGATCGCGGCGTCGGCCTCGTGGCTGCGACCCGCAGTGATGTCCGCCAGGCCACGCTTCGCGTCATCGATCAACAANAGATGAATGCGCTCTCGCTCCAGACGGTGGTAGTAGTCGAGCCGGTCCNCGTCGATCAAGGCGACGTAGCTTTCGCCGTTCTTGGTAATGATCTTTTCGGCACCGGCCTTCGCCTGCTCGGCCAGCTCGGAGAGGTGGGCTCTGGCCTGGGTGAACGGCACAACGTCCCTGATCGAAATGCTCATTGCTCACTCCATATAGATTGCAGAATTCTGTGCATTTTAAAGTGCTTGATTTCAACCAACGGTCGCACGGGGATCGCCCCGCCGAGGTGGCGCACCGTCTGCATCTCGCGCAACAACGCATCGGGCAGCAAGGCCCGGCCAGCAGACCGTCTAGGAACAAGGCCGCGCCCGACAGCGGACCCACCAGCAGGCCGTGATCGAGCCACCCCGGGTCGTAGGCCGGCGCGACCCCGAGGCCCGCCATATCCGCTGGGGTGGTCGCGAGACGAACACCCGCCACCCCCAGCGGCGCCAACACCCGCTGCGCCAGCGCGTCTTGCAGCGCGAGGCCGGTCGCGCGCTCGATGAGCCGCGCGACATACAGGTAACCCACGTTGGAATACCGCCAGGCAGCCCCAGGCTCATGGCGCAGGCGGGTGGCGTCCAGGCGCTGCAGCATCTCCTCCACCGGCCACGGCGCCTCGTCGCACGCCACGGCCGCGTGGTACTCGGGCAGCTCGCCGTAGTCCGCCAGCCCGGCCTCGTGCCGCAGGAGTTGGCGCAGCGTGAACGGGCCTTCGGGCAGCGCATCGTCGAGGCGGACCAGGCCGTCGCGGACGAGGGTCAGCGACGCGGCCGACAGCACCGTCTTCGTGAAGCTCCACCAGGGCACCGTCGCACCCTGCGCCGCCTCCTGCTGCGGAAGCGATCCGTTGAAGATCAGCGAGAAGGCCATGGCCGGATCTTCAGGCGGGCCGGACTAGCCGCTCTTCTTTTTCTTCTTGCGAACGGCCGGCTTCACGCCCTCGGCCACCAGCGCAACGTGCTTCACCAACTGGATCTGCTGCTCCGGGGAGCATCGCTCGAAGTCATTCAACAGCGAGCGCTGCATCGGGTCCAGCGACCAATCTGCGGAAGCACGCTTGCCCGTAAGGATGTACATCACGTCCAGCCCCTTCGCCAAGGCCAGCGTCAGGTACACGCAGTTGGGTGTGCTGCCGCCGTCCTTCTCGTAGTTGATCTGCGTTTCTCTGGAGACGCCGCCAATCTCTGCGAGCGCGGACTGAGACAGCCCAAGGCGTGACCGCTCCATCTGGATTCGCTCGTTGATAGTGGACTTTTGTACGCCAGACATGTTGACAAGTGGAATTTATTCCACTAAAATGACTACCAAAGTGTATTGTTCCGTTACTCAAATGCTAACCGAGCAGGTATGGCCATGCCTCAAACCAGAAGCGCTCCGCCTCGCAAACGTGTGCCCAACGGCGTCAACAGCTCGCGCCCCATCGCACTGCGGCTCACGCCAGCGGAACTGCAGCGCGTGAAGGAGCGGGCCGAGCGCGAACACCGCTCCATGGCCAGCGTGTGCCGTCTGGCGGTGCTGCGCGAACTGGACATGAACGACAAGGAGGCCGCGACATGAAATTCAGCAGAGGGCCGTTGCCCCAGGAGGCGGGGCACTACAAACCGCAGACCGTACCCGCACAACGCATGTCACTGACGGTTCAGCAGTGGTCAACAGCGGGGCTCAATGCCTTCGCAAGCCGCACCGCAGAACCCAACGTGTCTGCCGTGGTGGTGCTGGAAGCACGCGAAGCGCCCTTTGAACTGGAATGGAAACTCCGCCCTGCGCAAGCGCGTGCGCTCTCGGCCAAGTTACTTGAGGCTGCGGCGAACTGCAATAGGCTCGATGGCGTAACGGGTACCGCTTACATCGATTGAAAGAACAAGGCCAAAACCATTCTGAGAACGCCGCGCCAAACACAATAGCTCGATGGCCGCTAGACAGCGACGCGATCTGTGCACGCCAAAGCCATCGAGTCCGAGAAATGGCAGCGGCCCAATTCAGATCAATTGTCCAGAACATCGCTCGGGTGACTTGTCGCGAACACATGCTTTTGAGCATCCATGCCTAGAAGCGGTTGCAGACCTGGTACGATCAGAGTGCAAATGTGCGAGCTGTTCTGTGTGCAAGCTACCTGTCAGCGGCAATACAAACAGAACGAGGTCGATGGGCCAATTTCGCCTTCAGAGTCAACGGGAAACACAGTGACAGACATCGTTTCGCCGGGAAAACGCAGTGAGATGATGTCCGGTATCCGCGCCAAGGATACGAAGCCTGAAATGCGGGTGCGCAAAGCACTTTTTTCCCGAGGATATCGATACCGTCTGCATCGAAGGGATCTCCCTGGGACACCTGACATCATTCTCGCTGGGAGAAGAGTAGCGATATTCGTCCATGGGTGCTTCTGGCATGGTCACGTCGGTTGCAACTTGGCCAAAGTGCCTAGTACCCGTACAGACTTCTGGAAGCGGAAGTTTGAACTTAACCAGCAACGCGACGAAGCGGCTATTAGCGCTTTGCTAGCGGCTGGCTGGAGAGTCTTGGTGGTCTGGGAGTGCTTTGTGCGCGCCGCAAAGACAGAACAGGTACTAGAAACGGCGCTGTCTAGCTGGCTCGAGTCAGCAAGTAGCACGGGTACGTTGCAGTCGATTCCCTGAAAGCAGGAGTGGGGTGTGCAGCCTCCGGAACTTCAACAGATAGCGATCACTTACGAATGACCTACAAGATCATCGACCTCTTTGCCGGTCCGGGAGGACTCGGCGAAGGGTTCGCCGCATACAAGGACGGCGCCACATTTGAAATAGCACTTTCTGCCGAGATGGAGGCTGGGGCGCACAAGACGCTCACTCTGCGGAGCTTTTTCAGGAAGATTCGGGGAGATAAGAAGGCACTGGATGCGTACTACAACTTCTGCGCCTCGGAAGAGGCGGCTCATCCAGGCGAACTGTTCCCGCTCGCATGGCAGGCCGCGAGATCAGAAGCTCGTCAACTGACACTGGGTGACCCCGAGCACAACAGAGAGCTGGACAAGCTACTGGATCAGGCAAAGCTGGATGAGGATGAGACGGTGCTGATAGGAGGCCCTCCCTGTCAGGCATATTCGCTCGTGGGTCGGTCACGTAACAGGGGAAAGCTGGACTATGTTGCCGAAGAGGATCACCGACATTTTCTGTACAAGGAATACCTCCGGATCCTGCATCGCAGCAGGCCCGCAGTTTTCGTGATGGAGAACGTCAAGGGAATTCTTTCCTCCATGGTAGGTGGACAGCTGGTCTTTCATGACATCCTGCGCGATCTGACAGATCCGGGAAAAGCTCTCGGGCGAAGAGGTGGCGCCCGCTATACGCTCCATTCACTCGTGTCTCGTGTGCGGTTCTCTCCGGGTGATGATCCGGAATACATTGACGCCAACTCTTTCATCATCGAGGCTGAGCGGTACGGGATCCCTCAGGCTCGACACCGGGTGATCCTCCTAGGGGTGCGGGAGGACATTGGCTATGACGGCAAACATCTGTTGCGTGAAGCAGGCGAGCTCAGGGTGGTTGACGCCATTGGGAAGATGCCGCCCTTGCGAAGCAAGCTCAGCAAAGGCGACAGCGATGACGAATGGCGCGACACCGTCATTTTGCAGGCACGCGCCCTCCATGACGATGCGAAAGAGAAGGGGATGGACCAGCTGGCGCTGGAGCTCAGAGCAGGAGCGTTTGAGCTGGGCCGCAACCTTGAAACGGGTTCTCTCAGATACCGCCATCCCAGAGAAAAAAGTGGCCTGACCAGGTTCGACAACTGGGTGAGAGACACGAGGCTTGAAGTCTGGCTGAACCATGAGTCGCGGTCTCACATGCCCAGTGACCTCGCTCGCTACTTCTACACGGCGGTCTTCGGTCGCGCGCACAAGCGGACCCCGAAGGGTCATCTCGACTTTCCACTGAAAGGGCTGGCCCCTGAGCATGCGAACTGGGAGTCAGGCAAGTTCATCGATCGCTTCCGGGTTCAGAGGTATGAGGCTCCGAGCACCACGGTGACGAGCCATATCGCCAAAGACGGCCATTACTTCATTCATCCGGATCCTGGCCAGTGCCGCAGCCTGACGGTGAGGGAGGCGGCCAGGCTCCAGACCTTTCCGGACAACTACTTTTTTCAGGGGAACCGGACTCAGCAGTATCACCAGGTTGGAAACGCCGTGCCATCGCTTCTTGCCAACAAGATCGCTCATGTGGTGCACTCCATATTGAATGGAACGAGACTGGAGAAGACGCAGTTGAAGCAATCAGTCGTCTTGCGAAATTGATCCGCAGCGTTCAGCAAAGGTCATTGCGCAAGAAGACTCTCGTCCAGTGCAATAGAACATTCGCAGCTTGCGATTTGAACTCAGACAGGCCGGTGTTCATTCCTTGAAGCCCTCCAACTGGGCCTTTTTCTCTGCTGCAATCACTCTCTGACTCTGAGGTCCAGACGGTATCTTCCGGCTGGACATACTGGCAGCCACGCTGAGAAAGTCCATTTCACTGGGTGTCATGACCAGCCCCTCACTGGCCCACTTGTGCAGTTTCGACCAGTATGTCGCTCCTCTGCCTACAACATAGGTCTGCGCCTCGATGTCGTTCAGAACCTTCTGCTCTCGTCGCGCTGCGCGCTTTGCGCCCTCTTTCTCATCTGCATCGATCAGGTCCTTGTCAAGGTCGCTTTCAAGCCTGACATCAACAGACTGCAGGAGATCGTCCCAGCATTTCTCACGCTTGCACCATTCGGTCACGTTTGCGACCCTGTACGCTTCGGCAGAAGAAATGATCCTCGCCTGTACCTGCTTTGCAATGCCTAGCAAGACCTGATTGAGCGAACTGGAAGTTGCCTGCCTGTTCCATATCTTCAGGAAGTCGATGTCTTGTTTGCGGCTCTTCAGCGCATGTGTCAGCAGTGCGATGGAGTAGGTCACCGTGTTGGCCCTGTAGCCCTGCGCGTACCAGTCAGCGCTGCCGACCAGGCGTTCAAGCGTGCGGAACGCGACGGTGGCACCGATGATGCCCTTGAACCATTCTTCACCGAATGCAGCGCCTTCCTCTCCCCAATGTCCTGTCACGTTCTCAGCGAAGAACTTGAAGTTCTTCTGCGCACCCTGGCTAACCACATGCGGCATGCACATGATCGTGACCAGCACCTTTGCAATGTCGGTTTTCTGTATCAGCTGCTTACGCGGGTTCTGGACCTCGAACTCCTTCTTCTTCGCAGGAGTCATGTAGGTGGAGGCGTTGGCGTATTGACCTCTGGCCCGTTCGTAGAACCAATGGGTCATCTGCTGTGACCCCTCTGCAGCAGGAGCCCAGACGTTCCGAGAGAAGCTCTCTATGCGCCTGTGGAACGGATGGTTTGAGAAGAAGTCGGCATCACTGACTTTGTTCTGACTGTTGGCATACAGGGAGATCTTGGGAACGATCTCGTCCACCAAGTCCGGCCGGACCACAGACAGTTTCATCTGCACTCTGACCTTGTCCAGGTTCTCAGCCTTGTCCCTCTTCATCACGTTGAAGATCGAGGCGGTTGTCTGACCTCCATTGACGATCTGCAGGTTTTCAAGCCGGTTCACCAGAACCTGGTTTCCATCTGGGTCGAACTCAGCCTTTGCAGCGGTCGCAGATATTCCGTTGTTGTAGGCGAAGAACATCTGGGGTTCTTCGAGAATGGTTTTGCGTATTCCCTTGTTCACGCCCTTTGTGGCCTGTAGAAAGGTTCTGACGTTCTGCTCAAGAAGTCGTCCACCGTACAGGTCGTAGATTTCAGCCAGCCAGTCGCCCGGTATCACGGTCAGGTAGGACTCAAGTTCGGCCCCCCCTGAGTTGGCCGGAAGACAGGGCAGTCCTTTGCCAAACATCTTCACAAAGTCGATGACGATCGGTTCCGGCTCGCCGGTTGACAGGAGCCGGCCGATCGCAATCAGATCCCAGACCCTGACTGCCCATTCCCTCTCGCCGTTCTTCTTTGTCGGCAGAGCCTTGACCATGCTCGAAAGCCTGGCATCGGAAAGGATGTTTAGGCGGATTCGGACAACCGAATGTCCCATCTGGGCGAGCTGCCTCGCGAGGCTCCATACGCTGCTTCCAACGTCGACTTCTACGGAAAGATCACCGTCAACCGCCCGCTCGAAGAAGGTTTCCGCGCGTTTGAGGCAAGCATCCAGACTGGTTTTGGTCAGGCTCTGGACTTCAGGTTCACCGTGGTATTCGACCTGGAACAGGTCGAGCGTGGCCTCATCCTCGGTGTAGGCATAGCCATCAACCCGCATGCCCCTGTGCACGAAGAAGGCCGGTTCGAATCCTGGCACGGCTCCCGAGTCCACAAGTGCTTCTGCAACAACAGACGCAAAAGCAGTCTCGGAAAAATCGGACGTTGCAACTGATCTGGCAGAAACCTGCTGCTGCAGGTCTGCGAGGAATTCTCCGTCTGTCATCATTCAAGCGCCGCTCCATGGAATGGTTGATTCAAATGGGGACAGTGCGGCCAGCTGGATGCTGTATGTCACTTCCTGGATGCCAGGCATCAGTGTCGAGGGGATGATCCTGGGGAAGCCGTCAGTCACTGCGAATGCGTCCTTCTTCACCAGTGCGAACAATTGAGACCGATATTCAGGCGAGTCCAAATAGCCGAGGCTGACCAGTTTCTCTTCGAATTCTTCGGTTGCGGATGCAGATGTACCAAGGGCAGCTGTCAGTTCGTCGATCAGTACACCCAGGCATTTCCCGCCAGCGAATACCTCGGACAAGTGGTAGACACACAGGTACAGGTCCGTGCTGTCCACCCACAGCTGAGATGGTGATGAGATGCGAACAGACTGGGGTGATCCAACAAGGTGTGACTTGATCTCGAAAACCTTGTTGTCCGCTGCAAAGTCCTGAGGAAACCCGGAAGGCCCCTTCCATGCCTGCACAGCGGCGGGGCCGAACCTGGGCAGCAGTTCTTGCTGAAAGAAGCTGAGCTCCGCGAACAGGCCACGAATTTCATGCGCGTCGAGAAGACGAGGCCCACCTCTGGAGAGAAGACGTTGCCATTTCAGAAGTCGTGCACATAACAGCTCAATGCAGTCGGCATCGGACCGCGCACCAGATGTACAAGTGATCAGATCCTTGCAAAGCAAGCCAAAGAGGTCCACGTCCTGCGAGTTGGCAAGCACAAGATGCAGCTCGTGCGTCTTGTCGATCCACAGAGCCCGTAACCCCTTAAGACGCGGGAGATCTGAATTCCAGCGGACAATGGAGCTCAATTGGAGCACCAGCATCAGCTGGCTTTCTGCATTTACCGCGTAATAAAAGTCGAACGGATGGTCTGGGTCTGCCCGCTTTGCACTCAGTGTGCCAAGCTGAGGTGTTGCCAGGCCGTGCCACGGGCTTTCAGTCTTCATCCGCATCGTCCTCCGTGGTCCCATAGTTCTCTGCCCACCATGTGGTGTTCACGACGTACGTCACTTCAGTAGTTTCATAGCCAGACTTGGGGAAGGCTATTCCCCATGCGATCACACTGGGTGCCGCCGGAGGGTTGACCTTCTCCTTGTCCTTCTCCTTGTCCCAGACATCGAGCACATGCAGCATGAGTAATGGCCGTATGCGGTGTTCGATGTAATGCCTGTCAGGTATGTCGCTGGTCTTATCCCATGACTTCTCGGCTGCGTTTATCTCCTCTATGCTCATGCCTGCCTTGACCTGCCCGCGACCACCCACTCTGAGTGCCTTGCCACTTACTGCGATGTAGTCGACACCAGCGGGGCTGCGCTCCCAGAGGGACGAGCGAGCCTGGGCGGCGGGCTTGTACGCTCCAAACGATGTTGTTGCGCTCTCATTGGTTGACGGACTAAAAAGACAGATGTCCCATCGCGCTAGCTCGTCTGACTCGCGCATCTTGATGTAGTCGTTGACCGGATTGGCCTGGGTGAGCAAGGCAACGTCGTCATGGTTCTGGAATCTTGCGACAAAGTTGCGCACGAGCGAGGCAACTGCACTGTCTTTCCATATATAGCCGAACTCTTTTGCGTGGTCAGGCTTAGAAAGTTCTGTGAGAGAGGTCAGCAGGTCACTCAGGACTTCTCTGTTGGCGGCAATCGCATCCGTACGCAGACGTGTCGTCTCGATCAGTTTTCCTGCTAGGGAAATGGAGTGGTTGACCTTTTGCCCGGACCGCATCTTGTTTCTGGCTGTCACGATCAGAGATTCGGGGTGGGCTCGAACCTTCAGGCCGAAGTCGACCGGGCGGGCGCCAGCTCTTTCCATGCGGTTGAACTCGTCACGCAGCTCATCAATAGCGTCCGAGATGTGGGCATACCAGTCGATGGCTTCTTCTGTCATGAAGATTCGGCAGACATCCGCGTAGCCATCGCGATATCCGAACCACCGACCCATCTGCAGCAGGGTGTCGTACATCATGGAGTTGCGCAAGAAGTAGCTGACGGTCAGTCCTTCCAGGGTGAAGCCACGCGAAAGCGCAAACCCGCCGATAGCGATGACATGAAGGCCTTCGTTCTTGTATCGCCTGTAGTCCAGCTTGTCAGGTGACTTGCTGTTCACCTTTCTCACTTCGATCGGCCCTGCCGCGCGCACGAGCGCAGCTTGTACATCTCGCCAGGTCTCTGGTACCTGCCCCTCATAATGGTTTCTCCAGGCCTCGTTCAGCCTGTTCATCTCGGGGTCTCGGAGTGCATCCTCCACGGGCAGTCCTGCGTGTCCCGTACAGGCAGAACGGATGGTGCTCATCAGGTCCGAGACCAGTCCGGTCAGTTTGGTCTGAACCTCGTTGAACCGTGATGCATTGACCAGCATCGACGAATGGCTCTTGTCCTGACCTCGCAACACCCGGATTGCACGTGCCAGTACAAAGGTGCGAACGGCTTCCTTGAGGCTTTCCGGGATCTGTGGCAGGGGATGGGAGATCTTGTGTTTCTCTGGCAGTAGATCGACATGGTCGTCTACCGTGGTCAACGTGCCGTGCAAGTCACCGGAGTCGGGGAAAATCCGGGACGCGCCGACATAGTTGGTCGGCGCATCGAGCGAAATGATGAAATCCCTCGGGAAGAGGTCTTCACGCTCCATCGCATCCCGGCTGTCCGGGTCGATGAAGATGTTGGCAAACGGGGTGGCCGTGTACCCAAGATAGACATTCCGGTCGAAGGAATCGAGAAGCTTGCGAATACGGTTGTTGATGGCAGACGGAGAATCGTCGTTCTTGGACACATTGACCGAAGCGTTGTCTGCCTCGTCGTCGATCAGCAGCATCGGAACGCTACTGATGCGGGCGCCGGCTTGCCCGTTGCCGATCTCCAGCCAGTCAATAAGGTTGGCGAGAGTCCGTGAATTTTTCTTCATGACGAGCACCAATGGCTCGCTCAGCGACTGCAAGAAGACGCCCAGATCTCGCGTGGTGGACCTGAAATCGTCGGCGCGTGTGGTCAGGCAGATGGGCTGCCTCTCAAGGCCATAAAGACCGACACCAATCGCCGACTCTTTGCCGTTGGTTGCTTCCGAGCTTCTGCCTGTGAACCCCTCTTCGATCCGCTCCTGAGTTTGAACACGCAGATCCTCTTGGATGCCTGTGAGAATCACGATGAACTTGTAGCCGTAATCGGCTGCCTTGCAGATGACGCCTGTGTAGTTGGCCGTTTTGCCAGATTGCACATGACCGACCACCAAGCCTCTGCGTGCCCAGCGACCCGGTTTTTCCGGGTCCTGCATCAGGCCAACGATCTTGTCCGTGTCCTTGTCAAGAACGCCCAGGACGGCCGAACCGAATCCCCGGTTTCCGAGATGTTTGCGGTACCGGTCGTAGTAGTAAGGGGTCAGACTTGCTCGCCTGCCAGGTAGCCATTCCTCAAACTCCACCTGAATCGTCGATGCGTCGCTCATGCTGATCGAAAGGCGAGCCTCAATCTGACGCGCAGCTTCCTCGACCTGCCCTTCGTTGATGGTCGCAGAGAGATCCGGGTAGAGAGGCAACACGGTTCTCAAGACCAGCCGAACCTGCTCCGGAGTACGGGCGGGCATGTTCGAGAGGATGCCGATGGCGTTGTTCTGAAGATCTTGAAGCGACATTTTTCTCCCTGTTGTGAATCAGTTTGCGGTGGCGCGTTTGGTGATCACGCCAATCTGGTCTGGGTAGCGGCTGAAGGGTTCCATGCTGGCCAGTACCTTCGCCAGTCCGGTCTGATCAAGATCCGGATTGGCCTGTACAAGCATCTTGGCCAGCGCGAGCATCACATCCATGTCTGGATGCTCGGACTCGATCTGCTTGGGCGTATTGGAGTAGTCGCTAAAGAAGGCGGCTGCAGGAAACGTCTGGCCGAACATCCGGATCATCTGCCTCAGACGCTGCCTGTCGCCTACTTGGAGGTCATTGAGAAGCTCGGCCAAGAGAGGGTGTTCGTCATTGATGACGTACTCAATCCGGTCGTTGTGTATCTTGCGGACCCATACAGGCGAGGCATGCCTCTCGACGATCACTCTGCCTCTTTGCGTATAAGGCCTCTTGGCACCCGACCGTATCTGCTCGATAACCTGCCTGAGCCGGTTCTTGACGATGAGAGGGGGGTGTGCACGTGCCTTTCGGACATCGATGCCCCAGTGGTGATCCGTGTTGTTGGGGATGTCGATGCGAACCCGTGCCAGTTTCGTTAGCTCTTCCTGTTTGGCCAGCCGGAACCAGCTTCCCCAGATGATCAGCCGCCGGTTTCGGTAAATGTAGAAACCTTGATTCCTGAGGTAGCCCTCGGGCCCCGCAAGACGCTCATAGTCCTTTGCACTCACCTTGGAGTGGTGCGGCAGCACGAAGGCCTGAATCTTGACCTCGCTGTCTCTGAATCGCACGACCTCCAGCGGGAATTTCTGTGTTGCGATGTTCAGTTCTGCAAACGGGTCGTATGGCTCCACGTCCGTTTCGTTGATGGATATCCGGATCTTCTTGTGTCCAAGCTCGCCGGACAGGAAGCGGTGAAAGATCCTTGCCAGGTGCTGCCTTACGGCTGACATTAGTTCATTCAACGCTTCATGACCGATTTCACCCATTCCGGCGAGCTCAAGGCGGTCGATCTTTCTCCATAGAACCAATGTCCCATCCCCTCCGAGAGGAAGTCCGCAAGGCATGTCCGACAGCTCGGTCTGGTGAACTTCGGTGATCTCCCACTTGTTCGTCTCAGAAACTCGGTCAAGGTCCCAGCGCACCCCATTGGCCTCTTCAAATCTTCTGGTTAGGACAGTGAGTTCACGACATTGACTGAAGGATGCCGTTTTCAGCCCCAAGCCAAACCGCCCCAGATCGTGCGCAGCGCGTTCAAGCCTGGGATCTCGCGATCCGGGCCTCATGGCCTCCAGCAGTTCCACTCGTGACATGCCGCATCCGTCGTCGACAACCGCAATCCACGGAAGGTCAGCCTCCCAGCCATACCGCAAATCAATAGTCCTTGCGCCAGCTGCAATGCAGTTGTCAATGATGTCTGCCACCGCAGAGTCAAAGGAGTAGCCAATGTCGCGCATGGCTTCGATCATTACCGAGGCACGGGGTATGAGTTCTATGGCGACGTAATCTCTCGATCCCTTCACTTGCGTCCTAATCTGTGAGTTTTTAGATTCCACTGTATTTCAGTTCAGCATTCATTCAACCATACTTCCAACAGCGACGGCCTGCAAAGACATGGTCGTAGCCTCCCGAGCGGTAGCTGTGCCTAGTCAACTTCTTCAATGGCCATGGCATACGCTTAACTATTTTCGGCCAGTGTATCTGCGCACTAGAAAGCTGCGAGTCGATCACCATAAAGTGTGCATCACGGATATTTTCCTAGAATCTCTTCCGGAGGATTAGCGGTCGCAACTCAGGCCATTTATTGAACTGCATCCGCTTTGAAAAACTTCATCAATGGTCACATTGACGCCTTGAAGTGAAGCAAAGCTTATCCAATGCCTTTGCGTATTCTTGGCCATGATCTGCATTGCCAACCTGTCTCGACAGCCGTATCCATTGTTGCCAAGCAGTTAAAGCTGCTCAGTGACCACAGGAGGCGCGTTCACGACCTGGAACGCGCCATCCTTGTCAAGGTAGCCAAACTCTCGTTGTAGAAGCTCGATGACAAGGGCAAGGCCGACGTACTGCTCGCGTTCCAGGCGCTCGAGTTGAGCGGACACTGCCGCTCTCGGTAATCGGCCCGATGTCTTCGTGCAGTCTGAGCCGTTGCAGATCAGCTGAGGCAGCCTCCTCTACATCGTATTTTTCAGCCCTCTACCGCCCGCACCACTCCAGGAACCCGCCCTAATGCACCCTGCTGAAAACTGCGACGTCCTAGTCATCGGCGGCGGTCCCGCCGGGTCGACCATTGCGGCCCTGCTCGCACGCGAAGGCCGCAAGCTACGTCGACGGAGGGCAACTGGTGCAGTCATTCCTGCGCGACGGCTTGATCGCCGATC
>Ga0067045_1004264_pt1 | contig 17195 bp, 11 predicted proteins | sample TerdegcTABiofilm_FD_59184 | JGI IMG/M metagenome (GOLD analysis project Ga0067045, IMG submission 59184) | Combined Assembly of (Gp0054472, Gp0054536) Wastewater bioreactor microbial communities from Singapore -Terephthalate degrading...
TAAGCTCGCGCAGCCAACAAAAAACCCCGCAGCTTTCGCAACGGGGTTTTGGATGTGACGGCTCAGCGCTTAGTGATGTTCACGGGTCGCGCGGAATTTCACGTCTGGCCAGCGCTCTTCCATCAGCGCCAGGTTGACCCGGGTCGGGGCCAGGTAGGTCAGGTGACCGCCGCCGTCGACCGCGAGGTTTTCCACGGCCTTGACGCTGAACTCTTCAAGCTTCTTCTTATCGCTGCAATCGATCCAGCGCGCGGACCACACGGTGATCGGCTCATAGGCGCACTCGACCTTGTATTCCTCTTTCAAGCGGCTGGCGACCACATCGAACTGCAGCACACCCACGGCGCCGAGGATGATGTCGTTGCTGCGCTCCGGGAAGAACACCTGGGTGGCGCCCTCTTCGGCCAATTGCTGCAGGCCCTGGCGCAGTTGCTTGGATTTGAGCGGGTCCTTCAGGCGCACGCGACGGAACAGTTCCGGGGCGAAGTGCGGGATACCGGTGAAACCCAGGGCTTCGCCTTCGGTGAAGGTGTCGCCGATCTGGATGGTGCCGTGGTTGTGCAGGCCGATGATGTCGCCGGCAAACGCTTCTTCCAGTTGCTCACGCTCGGAGGAGAAGAAGGTCAGCGCATCGCCGATCCGCACGTCCTTGCCGGTGCGCACGTGGCGCATCTTCATGCCTTTTTCGTACTTGCCGGAGCAGATCCGCATGAAGGCGATTCGGTCGCGGTGCTTGGGGTCCATGTTCGCCTGGATCTTGAACACGAAACCGGTGAACTTCTCTTCCACCGGCTCCACGGTCCGCTCGTTGGCGACCCGTGCCAGGGGTTTTGGCGCCCAGTTGACCACGGCGTCGAGCACGTGATCGACACCGAAGTTACCCAGTGCCGTACCAAAAAACACCGGGGTCAACTGGCCGTCCAGGAACTCCTGCTGATTGAACTCGTGGCAGGCGCCTTGCACCAGCTCAAGCTGTTCGACGAAGCGATCGTACTCATCACCCAGGTGCTCGCGAGCCTCATCGGAGTCGAGCTTCTCGATGATCTTCACTTCGGTCCGCTCGTGGCCGTGGCCCGCGGTGTAGACGATGATGTAGTCGTCGGCGAGGTGATACACGCCCTTGAAGTCGCGGTAGCAACCGATCGGCCAGGTGATCGGCGCGGCCTTGATTTTCAGGACCGCTTCGATTTCGTCGAGCAGTTCGATCGGGTCGCGGATGTCACGGTCGAGTTTGTTGATGAAGCTGACGATCGGCGTGTCACGCAGTCGGCAAACGTCCATCAGGGCGATGGTCCGTGGCTCTACACCCTTACCGCCGTCGAGGACCATCAAGGCCGAGTCGACCGCCGTCAGGGTACGGTAGGTATCTTCGGAGAAGTCTTCGTGGCCCGGGGTGTCGAGCAGGTTGATCATGTGGTCGCGATACGGAAACTGCATGACCGACGTGGTAATCGAAATACCCCGCTGCTTTTCCATTTCCATCCAGTCGGAGGTGGCATGGCGGTCGGATTTGCGAGATTTCACCGTGCCGGCAACCGCAATCGCCTTGCCCATCAGCAAGAGCTTCTCGGTGATGGTGGTCTTACCCGCATCGGGGTGGGAAATAATGGCGAAAGTGCGGCGTTTCGCGACTTCGGCGGCCTGTTTGGTCATGGGAAATCGCCTGGCAGGTGATTCAAAAAAGGGCGGCGATTATAGCCCAAGTTGAACCCAGAACCGAACCGTTGAGCACATTAAGGGTGGCCAAATGCTGCCTAAGATGGGAACCTTTTAAAGCGTAGAGACGTCCACTCCCCTGTTACGACCACTCGTCAGGGGCTGAAATATCTGCAAGTCAGCCTGACGAGGCTGCGCTCATGGCTCGACCTCATGCCGTTTTGCCGGCATTGGCGAGCTGCTTTTCGCGAACACCTTCCCGGCAGCCAGGCATGGCGTTGCCACACGGGAATGTGTCCGCCGACTGAAATAAAGGAGTCCGCCTGTGGCTATTCGCTATGGCAAAGGGCTGATAGGAGGAGCGGTTGTCGTCGCCCTCCTGGCCCTGCTGATCCACTGGATCGGCATCAACACGATCGAACTGTACCGCGACGATTTGTTGTTTTACCTGCAAGCTCACCTGATCCTCGTCCTCGCTTCCATGCTGGCCGCCCTTGTCGTGGGTATCCCTGCCGGCATCCTGCTCAGCCGCCCGACCCTGGTCGGACGCGCCGAACGCTTCATGCAAATCTTCAACATCGGCAACACCGTCCCACCCCTGGCCGTACTGGCCATCGCCCTGGGGATCCTCGGGATCGGCAGCGGCCCTGCCATCTTCGCCCTCTTCCTCGCCTCCCTCCTGCCCATCGTGCGCAACACCTACGAGGGCCTGAAAAACGTCCAGGGTTCACTCAAGGAAGCCGCCGTCGGCATCGGCATGACCCCACGCCAGGTGCTCTGGCGGGTCGAGTTGCCGAACGCCGTGCCGATCATTATCGGTGGCGTGCGCGTGGCCCTGGCGATCAACGTCGGTACCGCCCCCCTGGCGTTCCTGATCGGCGCCAACAGCCTGGGCAGCCTGATATTCCCCGGCATTGCCCTGAACAACCAGCCGCAACTGATCCTCGGCGCGGCGTGCACCGCCCTGCTGGCCTTGCTGCTGGACGGTCTGGTGACACTGAGCAGCCGTCTCTGGCTGGAACGCGGGTTACCCCAGTCCTAATCCGGCTGAGCGAAGGAATCACGATGAAATTACCAAGCTTGTTACTGGGCTGCGTCCTGCTGTGCGCAGGATTTGCCCAGGCCGCCGAAAAACCCCTGATCCGGATCGGCGCCCGGGTCTTCACCGAGCAGACGCTGCTCGCCGAAATCACCGCCCAATACCTGCGTGCCAAGGGCTACAACGCCCAGGTCACCGGCGGCCTGGGCAGCAACCTGGCCCGCAGCGCCCAGGAAACCGGGCAACTGGACATGGTCTGGGAATACACCGGGGTCTCCCTGGTGTCCTACAACCACGTCACGGAAAAGCTCGACAGCCAGCAGTCCCTGGCGCGGGTCACTGAACTGGATGCGAAGAAAGGCCTGACCTGGCTCTCGCCATCGAAATTCAGCAACACCTATGCCCTGGCGCTGCCCGAGAAAATCGCCGAGCAATTTCCCGAGGTCAACAGCATCAGCGAGCTGAACACAGTGCTGCGCAATGAAGCCGAGGACAACCCGCTGGTGGCCCTGGACACCGAGTTTGCCAACCGTTCCGACGGCCTGGCAGGCATGGTCGAGCGCTACGACATGGACCTGACCCGACGCAATATCCGCCAGATGGACGCAGGCCTGGTCTATACCGCACTGCGCAATGGCCAGGTGTTTGCCGGCCTGGTGTACACCACCGACGGGCGCCTGAGTGCGTTCAAACTCAAATTGCTCAAAGACGACAAGCATTACTTCCCCGACTACACCGCTGCCCCCGTGGTACGCCAGGTGTACCTCGACGCCCATCCGCAACTGGCTGGCCAACTCAAGCCGCTGGCCGATCTGTTCGACGACGAGACCATGCGCCAGCTCAATGCTCGGGTCGACGTCAATCATGAAAGCCCGTCGGCCGTGGCCGCAGACTTCCTGCGCCAGCACCCACAGCTTTCTAACAACTGAACCGGAGGAAAAGCCATGGACTTTTTGAACGCCTTTTCCCACCTGGACTGGCCGCTTGTCCTGCACCTGACCTGGCAGCACATCACCCTGGTCGGGATTGCCGTGACCCTGGCGATTGTCGTCGGCGTGCCCCTGGGCATCGTGATGACTCGCTTTCCGGCACTGGCCGGCCCGCTGCAGGCCAGCGCCACCGTGCTGCTGACCGTGCCCTCGATTGCCCTGTTCGGCCTGCTGTTGCCGTTCTACTCGAAGTTCGGCCAGGGCCTGGGACCGATGCCGGCAATTACCGCGGTGTTCCTGTACTCCCTGTTGCCGATCATGCGTAACACCTACCTGGCGCTGACCGGCGTCGAGCCGGGTATTCGCGAAGCCGCCCGGGGCATCGGCATGACATTCGGCCAGCGCCTGCGCATGGTCGAACTGCCGATCGCGGTGCCGGTGATCCTGGCCGGTGTGCGCACCGCCGTAGTGATGAACATCGGGGTGATGACTATCGCCGCGACCATCGGCGCCGGCGGCCTGGGCGTACTCATTCTCGCTTCCATCAGCCGCAGCGACATGTCGATGCTGATTGTCGGCGCGGTCCTGGTCAGTGTGCTGGCCATCTTCGCCGACCTGCTTTTGCAATGGCTGCAACGCTCGCTGACTCCCAAAGGACTCCTGAAATGATCGAACTTCAAAACCTCAGCAAAACCTTCCGCAGCAACGGCAAAGACGTCAAAGCCGTGGACTCGGTAAGCCTGACCGTCAATGAAGGCGAAATCTGCGTGTTCCTCGGGCCTTCGGGTTGCGGCAAAAGCACCACGCTGAAGATGATCAACCGCCTGATCAAACCGACCTCGGGCAAGATCCTGATCAATGGCGAAGACACCACCGACCTCGACGCCGTGACCCTGCGTCGCAACATCGGCTATGTGATCCAGCAGATCGGCCTGTTCCCCAACATGACCATCGAGGAAAACATCACCGTGGTCCCGCGCCTGCTCGGCTGGGACAAGCAGAAGTGCCACGACCGCGCCCGTGAATTGATGAGCATGATCAAGCTCGAGCCCAAGCAATACCTGCACCGCTACCCACGTGAACTGTCCGGTGGCCAGCAGCAGCGCATCGGCGTGATCCGCGCACTGGCCGCCGATGCCCCGTTGTTGCTGATGGACGAACCCTTCGGCGCGGTCGACCCGATCAACCGCGAGATGATCCAGAACGAGTTCTTCGAGATGCAGCGGGCGCTGAACAAGACAGTGATCATGGTCAGCCATGACATCGACGAAGCGATCAAGCTGGGTGACAAGATCGCCATCTTCCGCGCCGGCAAGCTGTTGCAGATCGACCACCCGGACACCCTGCTCGCCCACCCGGCGGACGACTTTGTCAGCAACTTCGTGGGCCAGGACAGCACCCTCAAGCGCCTGCTGCTGGTCAAGGCCGAAGACGCCGCGGACAACGCCCCGTCCGTCAGCCCGCAAACCCCGGTGGCCGAAGCACTGGAGCTGATGGACGAGCTCGACCGCCGTTATGTGGTCGTCACCTGTGCCGAGAACAAGGCCCTGGGCTACGTGCGCCGTCGCGACCTGCACCGCCAGGCCGGCGCCTGTGGCCAGTACCTGCGCGAGTTCAACGCCACTGCCGCCTACGACGAGCACCTGCGCATCCTGCTGTCGCGCATGTACGAGTTCAACCGCTCGTGGTTGCCGGTCATGGATGCGGAGCGGGTGTTCCTCGGCGAGGTGACCCAGGAATCGATTGCCGAGTACTTGAGTTCCGGCAAGTCCCGTGGCGGCAAGACCAGTATCGTTTCGCCAGCTGAGACTGCGGTGGCCTGACAAAAAAACTGTAGGAGCGAGCTTGCTCGCGATGCACTCGATGGCACCACGGGGTACCAGGCTCCATGCGTTATCGTTGACGTCCATCGCGAGCAAGCTCGCTCCTACAAGTATTCAAATCTCCCTCTTGGGGGAACATCACACTGTCATGCAGGTCGGTTACATCAGTCTCTGTCCGGGACCGCACGACGGAAGCGTGCAAAAACGCGACATTTTTTGTTGATCTCAAGCCCCTCACGCCCTAAAGTTCGCGCCGAACGTCCATGCTGGAAACGATCCATCCGGCTCAAGTACTGACGACGAGACAGCAAGGCCAAGGGCAACAACACGCCCGTGGCCTTTTTGCTTTCGGCGACATGCCTTGGGAAGTAGGCGAACCAAAGTGGGGATACGGAGGACGTTCATTTGCACCCATTGTTAATTTCAGTTTGCCAGTAGGAGTTCCCAGCATGTCGATTAACGTCGAAGACTATTTCGCGCGCGATACCTTTCAGAAAATGAAGGCCTTCGCCGACAAACAAGAAACCCCGTTCGTGGTGATCGACACCGCGATGATCAGCCAGGCCTATGACGACCTGCGCGCCGGTTTCGAATTTGCCAAGGTGTATTACGCGGTCAAGGCCAACCCGGCCGTGGAAATCATCGACCTGCTGCGCGACAAGGGTTCGAGCTTCGACATCGCCTCGATCTACGAGCTCGATAAAGTCCTCAACCAGGGCGTGACCCCGGATCGCATCAGCTACGGCAACACCATCAAGAAATCCAAGGACATCCGCTACTTCTACGACAAGGGCGTGCGCCTGTACTCCACCGACTCCGAAGCGGACCTGCGCAACATCGCCAAGGCCGCACCGGGCTCCAAAGTCTATGTGCGTATCCTCACCGAAGGCTCGACCACCGCTGACTGGCCGCTGTCGCGCAAATTCGGCTGCCAGACCGACATGGCCATGGACCTGCTGATCCTCGCCCGCGACCTGGGCCTGGTGCCTTACGGTGTGTCGTTCCACGTGGGTTCGCAGCAACGTGACATCAGCGTCTGGGATGCCGCGATCGCCAAGGTCAAAGTGATCTTCGAACGCCTGAAAGAAGAAGACGGCATCGTCCTCAAGCTGATCAACATGGGCGGTGGCTTCCCGGCCAACTACATCACCCGCACCAACAGCCTGGAAACCTACGCCGAGGAAATCATCCGCTTCCTGAAGGAAGACTTCGGTGATGACCTGCCGGAAATCATCCTGGAGCCAGGCCGCTCGTTGATCGCCAACGCCGGCATCCTGGTCAGTGAAGTGGTCCTGGTCGCGCGTAAATCCCGTACCGCGGTCGAGCGCTGGGTGTACACGGATGTGGGCAAGTTCTCCGGCCTGATCGAAACCATGGACGAAGCCATCAAGTTCCCGATCTGGACCGAGAAGAAAGGCGAGATGGAAGAAGTGGTGATCGCCGGCCCAACCTGCGACAGCGCCGACATCATGTACGAAAACTACAAATACGGCCTGCCACTGAACCTGGCCATCGGTGACCGCCTGTACTGGCTGTCCACCGGCGCCTACACCACCAGCTACAGCGCTGTTGAGTTCAATGGCTTCCCGCCGCTGAAGTCGTTCTACCTCTAAGCATCTTCAGCGAGTAAAAAAGGCCCATGAAAATGGGTCTTTTTTATTTCCTCAACCACAACTCAACATGATTCAACATACCCATAAGCTCTTCAGCATTGTCCTGGACTGTCTCCAGCTTCACTTTTAGCCTGCCGACGGTTGTCATCTCCTGTGTTTGCGTGAGATCAATTCTCGCGGCATCAAAACGGAGACTGACCTCCTCAAAAAAACCTCCCATCCACACCCCCAATGACTCCCATTGCCGAAAGAGCGTCAATACGTCGGCCTCATACTCCCTGGCCTTGACCAAAGGATCCGCAGAGGAATATTCGATATCCCAGAGAGGGGCCGTGTCATTTGCCCTAAACAACTCGGGAGCCACGATCGGCTGAGCATGACATTCACAAACGCGATGCCCCATTGCCCTGGTGAATATCGATTTCAGCCCAAACGAATGTTCGCATACATCCTGAACGATCTTTTCGACCTGAATCATATCCCCCTTGCCAGCGAAAAACAGATTGCCCAGCCCATACACCAATCCGTTGATGGTCCGGGGCAGTGACGAGTTCCAGATCGGCGAGTGAGCCAAGCTGAAGTTGCTGATATCCATCCCGTCCAGCAACTCGCTTTTGGACGTGCGTGCAATGAACAGCAAAACCTCTTGCTTGAATGTCACCAGCGCCTCTATGTAAGCACTGGCTTGGTCTCTTAAGGCTTTGACCCGCGCCCACAACCCATGCAGATTTCGCTCATCCCATACGACATTATTTAAACGTGAATCGTAGGGCAAACTTGTCGGCTGATGGCCGCTACTTGCGCGCCGAAAAAATACCAGATTGACCTTGTCATGCGTTGAGACAATCGTGGACAGGAACAGGGTATAACGATCAAGTGTACAGCGCTGTTCACTGTCAAACGTATAGATAGCCATATGTTGACCTCTTAAAGTGGAGGGTCAGCAACTAGCCCTCCACTTTTTGCATTTACAGCTTCATCGGCGTCAAATAGGTTATGTCCTCTTTAATCTCGGCAATCGCAAACTCAACCCGCGCCTCGACAGGCTCCGCCTGCGCCGGGGTAAACTTGATGGACAGATCTTCATAATACGCCAGCAACCTAGAGAACTCCGCCACATAGTCCGAGCGTTGTTCATCCACTTTATCCAGCGCTTGCAGCAACTCGATTTGTCCAGCAGCACGCAGGGCATCACTGGTAAATCTTTTCGCTTGATCCTTAAGCTCCGCCAATCGGTCTTTGAGCCTATTAAGCTGCGCGACCATATTCAGATAAGAGACGGTGGTACCGATGTCCTCGATTAACATTTTCAAGGTATCAATGGCGAACATGACAACTGCAACTTGCGGCGGAGTCATTCCCAGCTCCACCACCTTATCCTTCGACAAGTCCATTTGCTCGCCAAGCTTTTCGATGCCTGCCTTGGCGATCAAGTCAATGCCATCAGACACCGACTTGATTTTTGGCTCTAATTCATCCCGCTGCTTTTCCAGGACAGCCATGCGCTCTTCGGCGTACGCCTGCTCAGCTCGCAAGCCCTTCGCCAACTGCGCCGAACTATCCCGACTATAGGACACCAGCAACTTTTGATTACTGTTCTTCAGTTCGTCGGATGACGCTGTGAGCTGGGCAGATAATCTGTTCAGCTCCTTGTGCATATCGCTACGAACCTCGTCCGCATCGATGGGCGATGCAACCTCCCCCTGCAACAACTCCAGCTTCTTGAGTGATTGTTGCAGATTAATAATTGTCGTCCCACTGAGCACCCGCAAGCTGACAGTAGCCTGGTTCGCAGCGAGGGCCAGCCCGTTGATTTTTTCAACATTGCCGTGTTGATAATCCCAGCGTTCGAAAAGCATCTGCGCGGTAACATTGGAATCCTGGAGTTGAGCGTTACAGGCACGCAATTGAACAATATTGAATGATGGAGTATCCGACGCAGAGAACGACCTGAACATTTTCACACCCTCTGCACCCTGCAATTGACCGGCCTCATACTCTTTATCCGCCTCTGCAAATACACCGAGCAATTGGTCTGCACTATTTTTTATTTGATTCCAAGGCTCGATGATGCTCAGCACTTGATTTTTAAACTGCCTGAGCGACAACGCATTATCGAGTAAGTCTGCGTCCTCTTTGGACGCTTTGACATAGAGCGCCAGCGAATTCCACACCAACATGAGATTCTGCGTCGCAACTTCTGCCTCAACAGTGACGTCCTTGAGCTCCTGAAGATCAGTACGTATTCTGTTCAATGAACTCAGCGTCTTGTTTTTGCTGAGCATTTGCAGATTGTCACGCTCCTGAGCTTCTTTCAGGGCATTTCGTTGCTTACGGATTTCTTCGGCTTTGACGCCGGTGTAAATACCGAGGATCAGCCCCGCGACATTGAGACTTGCCGCTGCCATTATCGCGTCCTTAACCATCTGGTCATACTGATTGCTGAGCTGCTCTATCTCTTCCGAGCGGTCATCAATTTTCTGTTGAAGGGCCTTGATATCACTCTGATAGGTGTTCTCCGATACGGCCTTCAATCGCAGCTTTACACTCGGCAAAACATCCTCGCGCATAGCGGTACCAAAACGATCGATCTCCTCCCTTACCGACGTCGCCTTGGTATGGGCGCTCTGTACTTTGCTCAGCATTTCATCGAGATAGGTTCTTAGTTCATATAGATCACCCGCAGACAAATCCAGGGAAGGAATCCCAGGATTCAGAAACTGTTGAGCCAGATACTTCTCTGGAGTATCGATCCCGTGTTCCTCCAGGTAACTCGATACTTTTTGGTCCTCGTAGATCTCGACGATACCATTGCCAATGCGCAGGATGCTGCCGGCAAAAATTTTCAGGTCAGTGCCCGTCAACATTATTTTTTCACGCAGTGGCGACCAACCCCTGGCATGTTCGTAGGTTTTCTTGAACGTCGCCAGGAAGTCACCCGGCGTCAGCCCCGGGCCGCCGGCATCCCCTTGACCGTAGTCCAGATACACGATGACATCGTCAATTACCACGGGAAGAGACAAACCAAGAACTTCATATCTTCGTAAGTTTACTATTTGCTCCTTGGTTAATTGAAAACCTGGATCACGATTATATTCTTCGCCTTCACCCAGTGAAACGTCCACGAACAGCTTTGGCGCCAAGACTGCCGCCTCAAGTACTTTATCATCCATCACCGAACTCCATTTCAGTGCCACTATTGGCAATAACAAATACGATATCTTCGCCAACACTTACACATGATCAAACCCAATCAAGCTCCACGTCTGGCGCCACCTAACACTAGTACCCGACTGACATAACCTCCACACACCAAATGTTAACAATAAAGACAACGCTTATTCCTTCAGTAAAAACAGTATCGCCAACCCACACTTTTTTGAGGCACAGAAAATCCGCCCACTCACTTAAGTTGGCAGTACTGATTAATATTATTAAAGGATTGATCGCCATGAGTCTGGCGACAACCGTGCGCCCTTACACTTCGGCTAATTCACTTAGCCGCATTTGATAGGCGCGCGCCATCTCACGGATTTTTGGATGATTTGCGTCGAGCAACGATTTACTGCTGGCTCGCAGGAAGTTCACATTGCCCCCGGCCAAGGCCTTCCTCAGCCACATGACCGCCTCATCGACGTGACCGTCCTGCGCCAGCAACGTTGCATGGCTGAATTGCCCGCGAAAATCCCCACCCTCGGCTGAGCGTCGATACCAGGCGCGCGCCGCTGACGGATCGGCCGTGCAGGCCAGGCCTTCTTCCAGGTAGCGCCCCAGCAGGTTCATTGATTTGGCGTGACCGGCTTCAGCAGCGCGCCGATACCGGTTCAACGCCTGGACCTGATCCAAAGCCACTCCGCGCCCGGTTGCCAGCAGATTGGCAAGGTTGTACTGCGCCCAGTCCAGGCCCGCATCGGCGGCGATTGCATAGTGCCGCGCGGCAACCGCAGCATCCGCCACACAGCCCCAGCCGTGCTCATGGCAACGACCGAGCATGTTGCGCGCCATCAGGTGTCCGCCCCGGGCTGCGATCTCGAACCAGCGCACGGCCAGTGCCTGGTCCTTGGCGATGCCCCGCCCTTCCAGCAGGATCTGCCCCAGCAGGGCCTGGCCGTCGATGAGCCCGGCCTTGGCCGCCAGCACAATCGCCTGGGCCGCACGGGCCGGGCTTTCGCCGAGCATGGCGCTGAGTTGCTCGCCGCTCAGGACCTCTTCACGGCGCAATCGAAAGCTCATGGCTCAGACCTCGACCCAGCGACGCAGCAGGTTGTGGTAGGTGCCGGTCAGGCGGATCAGCGACGGGTGATCGGGCATGTCCTGGGTCAGTTGCTGGATCGCTTCGTCCATCTCGAACAGCAAGGCGCGCTGGCTGTCCTCGCGCACCAGGCTCTGGGTCCAGAAGAACGACGCGTAGCGCGTGCCACGCGTGACCGCATTGACCTTGTGCAGGCTGGTGCCCGGGTACAACACCAGGTCGCCCGCCGGTAACTTCACGCGCTGGGTGCCGAAGGTGTCCTGGATTTCCAGCTCGCCACCGTCGTATTCGTCCGGGTCACTGAAGAACAGGGTCGACGACAGGTCGGTGCGCACGCGCTCCACACTGCCCTTGGGCTGGCGTACGGCGTTGTCGATATGAAAGTCGAAACTGCCACCGGCGGTGTAGCAGTTGAGCAAGGGCGGGAAGACTTTGTGCGGCAGCGCGGCGGACATGAAGCGCGGGTGCTTCCACAGCCGCTCGAGCATCGCGGCGCCGATTTCCTGGGCCAGCGGGTGGCCTTCGGGCAGTTGCAGGTTGTGCTTGGCCTTGGCCGACTGGAACCCGGCGGTGATCTTGCCATCGGCCCAATCGGCCTGCTGCAGCGCCTCGCGGATGCGCTGCACCTCTTCGCGGGAGAACAAGCCGGGAATATGCAGCAGCATGGGGGCGACACCTGAAAGTCAAAGGAGCGCAATGATATTGATTCTTATTGACTATGTAAAACCGGCATGACGAACGAGAACGTATAAACCGTAAGGGCAAATTGTAAAGAATGTAAATCCAATGCAAATAGCAATATTTCGCAATTGATACAAATACGTGTTTACTCTATATTCCGCCACCTCAAATCCTTGGGGAGGGGAATTCACCATGTCACGCCAGCCACAACAATCACCGGTCAGCTCACCACGTTTGCTCGCTTCTGCTATTGGCGTGGCGATCACCGCCAGCTCCGCCGGCCATATGGTCTTCGCCGCAGAAAAGACTGACGCGAAAACTTCCGGCAATGCGATTGCACTGGACGCCACCAGCGTGACCGGTGAACAAGATGACACCTCCTACAAGACCGATACTTCGGCCTCCAAGAAATACACGGCGCCCCTGCGCGAGACGCCAAAAAGCGTCACCGTGATTCCACAACAAGTGATTCGCGACACGGCTGCCACCAGCCTTGTGGACGCACTGCGCACCACGCCCGGTATCACTTTTGGCGCAGGCGAAGGCGGTAACCCCGCCGGTGACCGCCCGATCATTCGTGGCTTCAACGCCGAAAGCGACGTGTTCGTCGACGGCATGCGCGACCCGGCTTCCCAGAGCCGCGAAATTTTCAACGTTGAATCGATCGAGGTCAGCAAAGGGCCGGGGTCGGCCTTCACTGGCGCCGGCTCCACCGGTGGTAGCCTGAACCTGGTGAGCAAGACCGCCAAACTGGGTAACGCCTACAATGGTGGCTTCACGTGGGGGTCGGACCAGACCAAGCGCACCACCCTCGATCTGAACCAGCAAATGACGGACAGTTCGGCGTTTCGCCTGAACCTGATGAAGCATGAAGCGAACGTCGCCGGCCGCGATGCGGTGGACGTGAGCCGCTGGGGTGTAGCGCCATCCTTCGCCTTCGGCCTGGGCACTGATACACGGTTGACCGTCGGCTACTACCACGTCGAAACCGACGATATGCCCGACTACGGCATTCCGTTGGCCTCGAGCCCCAACCGCAGCAAGTACAACGTCGATAAACCGGTGCATGTCGATCGCGATAACTTCTACGGCCTCACCGGTCGTGACTATCGCCAGACCAGCAACGACAGCGGCACCATCAAGATCGAGCACGACCTGAATGACGACCTGACCGTGTCGAACAGTTTCCGCATGTCGCGCTCGACCCTGGACTACATCGTTACCAACCCTGACGACAGCAAGGGCAACGTGGTCAACGGCAGCGTATACCGTGGCACCAAGAGCCGTAACTCGACGTCCAGTGGCTGGATCAACCAAACGGATCTGAACGCCAAATTCAATACCGGCAGCATCGAGCACAGCCTGGTTACCGGCCTTGAGTTTTCCTATCAAGACACCCACAACCGCCCTTACGCGCTGACCTCGAGCGCCAGCGGCACTAAATGCAACCCTGCCCTGTTCAACTCTGGCGACTGCACCAGCCTGTACAAGCCAACGCCTGGGGATAACTGGATCGGCACGATCACCGACAGCGCCGCCTTTACCGATACGGACACCAAAACCGCAGCGGCCTATGTGTTCGATACGTTGAAATTCAACGAGCAATGGTCCCTGAACCTGGGCTTGCGTTACGACAACTACCAGACAGAATCCAGTGGCTACGCCAACGCTGGCCGCAACACACCCGCCGGCGCCTTCTCTCGCGAGAACACCAGCGACCTGTTGAACTACCAGATCGGCGTGGTCTACAACCCGCTGCCCAACGGTAGCATCTACGCCGCCTACTCCACGTCCAGCAACCCGGCTGGCGAAACCAGCGGCAATGGCGGCCTGGAACTGACCGCGGCCAACAGCGACCTGGATCCGGAAAAGAACCGCAACTATGAAATCGGCACCAAATGGGACTTCTTTGGTGACGACCTGTCGTTGACTGCCGCACTGTTCCGTACCGAGAAAACCAACGCGCGCATTGACGATCCGGATGGCGCCACCACTCAAGTGCTGGACGGCGAGCAGCGGGTCAACGGTCTGGAGCTGGGCTACAGCGGCAAGCTGACGCGTAACTGGAAAGTATTCGGCGGATACACCTACATGGAAAGCGAAGTGGTCAAAACCACCCTCGCCGCCGATGAAGGCAACCACATGCCGAGCACTCCACGTAACAACTTTACCCTGTGGTCGACTTATGACCTGGTGCCCGACACGTTGACCGTCGGCGCGGGTGCCACCTTCGTTGATTCGCAGTTCGGCAACGTCGCCAACTCGGTAGAGATCCCGTCCTACTGGCGCTATGACGCGATGGCCAGCTATCGCCTGACGAAAAATATTGACCTGCAACTCAACGTCCAGAACCTGGCTGACAAGCGTTATTTCGACCAGGTCTTCCAGACGCACTACGCCCATGTGGCGGCGGGTCGTACCGCTCTGCTGAACGCTAACTTCCACTTCTAAAGGAAGCGTGCAGCCCAAGGCCCCGCTCATCCCGATGAGCGGGGCTTTTGTGCGTAAAGCACCTGGCTTACCGATCACACACGGCATAATGCGCGCCGTGAAAATACATCTCTGAACGAACAAGGCGGTCGACGTGTTGAAGAAAACCCTGTTCCAGCTGCACTGGTTCTTCGGTATCAGCGCGGGGCTGGTCCTGGCGCTGATGGGCTTTACCGGGGCGACGGTGTCGTTTCAGGACGAGATCCTGCGCGCACTCAACCCCCAGGTGCTGCAGGTGGAAAAACGCCCCGCCGGGGTGTTGCCGCCCGCTGACCTGGTGGCCAGAGCCGAAGCCACCGAGGGCAAAAAGGTCTCGATGCTCTGGGTCGACATCGACAGCGGTTACGCCGCCCGCCTGTCCTTCACGCCACCGCCGGGCGAACGACGCGGGCAGATGCGCTACGTCAATCCCTACACCGGCGAGTTCATGGGCGATGTGGTTGGCCAGGACTTTTTTGGCCTGATGCTGCAACTGCACCGCTTTCTGGCCATGGGTGACGTCGGCCGACAAATCACCGGTGCCTGCACCCTGATCCTGGTGTTCTTCTGCCTGTCCGGCCTGTACCTGCGCTGGCCACGCCAGTGGCGCAGCTGGCGCGCCTGGCTGACCCTGGACTGGCGCAAAAAAGGCCGAGCCTTCAACTGGGACCTGCACTCGGTGGCCGGCACCTGGTGCCTGCTGGCGTACTTGCTGGCCGCGCTGACCGGGCTGACCTGGTCCTATGAGTGGTACAACAAGGGCGTGACCCGACTCCTCTCCGACGGGCCGCAACAGGAACGCGTGCGCCCCAAGCGCGGTGCGCCGCCCCCGGCCGGCCCGGCGCTGGTGGTCGACTACAACGCCGTCTGGAGCAGCATCTACAGCGTCGCAGGCAAGGACCTGAGCGCCTACAACGTGCGCCTGCCGCCGGTGGCCGGCCAACAGGCCACGGTGTTCTACCTGCTCAAGACCTCGCCCCATGACCGCGCGCTGAACCAGATCAGCCTCGACCCGGCCACCGGGGTCATCAAGCGCCATGATCGCTACAGCGACAAGAGCCTCAAGGCGCAGCTTCTGACCAGCATCTACGCGCTGCACGTCGGCAGTTATTTCGGGCTCGCCGGGCGCATCGTCCTGATGGTCACGTCGTTGCTGATGCCGCTGTTCTTCATTACCGGCTGGCTGCTGTACCTCGATCGGCGGCGCAAGAAACGCCAGGTCCAGCAGGCTCGCAAAGACCTTGCGCCAGCCACCAATAATGCACCGGCCTGGCTGATCGGGTTTGCCAGCCAGAGTGGTTTTGCCGAGCAACTGGCCTGGCAGACCGCCAGCCAACTGCAGTCCGCTGGTTTGCCGGTCAAGGTCCAACCGCTGGCCGCCCTCAGCGAACAGGACCTGCGCGACTCAAGCAATGCATTGTTTGTGGTCAGTACCTTTGGTGACGGGGAAGCACCGGACAGTGCCCGCGGCTTCGAGCGCAAGGTACTGGGCCGGGCAGCGAACCTGTCCAGCCTCAACTACGCGGTGCTGGGCCTGGGCGACCGGCAGTACCAACACTTCTGTGGCTTCGCCCGGCGCTTGCATGGCTGGCTGGCCGAGCACGGCGGCACGACCCTGTTTGCCCCGGTGGAAGTCGACAGCGCCGACCCCTACGCCTTGAGTCACTGGCAGCAGCAACTCGGCCAACTGACCGGCCAGGCCCCGGCAACCCAGTGGCAAGCCCCCAGCTACAACCATTGGACCTTGAGCAAACGTCAGCTGTTGAACCCTGACAGCAGCGGTAGCGAAGTGTATTTGCTCGGCCTGACCGCCCCCGACACCAGCAGTTGGCTGGCCGGCGACCTGGTCGAAGTGCTGCCACGCAACTGCCCGTGGGCCGTCGAACACTTCCTTGAAGGGCTGGGTATCCCGGGCGAAACGGCGGTGCAACTCGATGGTTTGCTCGAGACCCTCGAACAGGCCTTGGCCAGCCGCCAACTGCCGGACAATCGTGCCCACCTGGTGGGCTTGCATGCCCAGGCCCTGGTGGACGCCTTGGTGCCCCTGGCCATGCGTGAATACTCGATTGCCTCGATCGCCGCCGACAGCGTGCTCGAACTGATCGTGCGTCAGGAACGTCGCGCCGACGGCAGCCTGGGCATCGGCTCAGGCTGGCTGACTGAACACGCGCCTGTCGGTTCGGCGATCAGCCTGCGGGTGCGGCGCAACAGCGGCTTCCATCTGCCGGCCACCCCGGTCCCGATGATTCTGTTGGGCAACGGTACCGGCCTGGCCGGCCTGCGTAGCCTGCTCAAGGCCCGGATCGCCGATGGCCAGACCCGCAACTGGTTGCTGTTTGGCGAGCGTAATCGCGCACATGACTACCTGTGCCGCGATGAGCTGGAAAGCGCGTTGATCGAGGGTGACCTGGAACGCCTGGACCTGGCCTTCTCGCGGGACCAGGCGGAGAAAATCTACGTCCAGGATCGCTTGCGTGAACACGCCGGCGTGCTCAAGCAATGGCTGGCCGACGGCGCCGTGATCTACATCTGCGGCAGCCTGCAAGGGATGGCTTCGGGAGTGGACCAGGTGCTCAACGAGGTGTTGGGCGCCGAGGTGGTGCTGCGATTGATCGAGCAAGGGCGTTATCGGCGCGACGTCTATTGAGGACATCGCCAGTGCCTGCTCGCGAGGCTGCGTTCGGCTGCGAAGCAGACGCCAAGCCCCCCGCCGACCCGGCGGGGACTGCGTCC
>Ga0067045_1029998_pt1 | contig 17195 bp, 18 predicted proteins | sample TerdegcTABiofilm_FD_59184 | JGI IMG/M metagenome (GOLD analysis project Ga0067045, IMG submission 59184) | Combined Assembly of (Gp0054472, Gp0054536) Wastewater bioreactor microbial communities from Singapore -Terephthalate degrading...
CAATCGTATGTTCTACTCGGATGTGGTGAACCTCCGACGAGCAGAAAGCGAAGGAAAGCAAATTACAACTTGGTATTTATCAACGCTGTGGAGGCTAATCAACTCAAGGGTTACAGACTCTGATACCGCATTGCGGCTTAGTAGAATGTTCCGGGACAACCGACACAATGCCATGATGATGCTTGCTGAATACATGAAAGCCGGGCAGTTCTTATTTCTGTACACTTTCCTGAATTTAGGGTATGCCGATTTCAATTATGAGATAGAGAAGGTGGAAGTGGCCAACCATATCGTCACAGCGGCATTTAAAAGAACTCCGTCAGACTTGAAATATGTGTTAGAGCAAAAAGCGCGAAGAGTTCGTGTTGCTTTCTCTTCTCTTGTTGAATACAGCGCCAAGGAAAATAGAAATGCTTTGCTTGTTGATCTTGAGGAAAATAGAAAATTGTTTGATGCGAGCCTTGGAGCGTTACAGGCTGCCGGTGATGAGTATCAGAAGTTTAATGGCACTTTGCGTCGTCTTCTTAGCCGTGAGAAGGTATCTGAAGAAGAGTTGCGTGCCCTCATTTCTACTATCCCGGATTTCAGTCGGAGTGAGAATGTTCTTTTTGCACGCAAATGCATACAGGATATGATTGACAATATCGCACGACACTTAGCCTCGAAGTGGGATGATCCAAGATATTCAAGAGATGTAACAGAGTAAAACAAAAAGCCGGTTTATGAACGGCTTTTTGTTTTATACCGATTTCAAGTAATCAATATAATCTTTTGCGGAAATTTCTCCCCGCATGAAGGATTGGTAGGCATTACTGGGAGCCGTAGCGTATGGTTTATCGCTTCCATCTTCCCCAGGCATTACTTGCGGCAAATCAGAGAGAGCATCCTTAACACTCGGTACCGTAGGAAGCAGCCGGTCAACCAAATCAATCGTGATTTGAGATGAATCTGTATTTGGGATTCTTGTAATAGGTGGCAGTGCGAATCCCTCCACAAGTTCCTTATCCGCGCCAAGGATAATAACCCTTTCACGGCGTTGCGGAACACCGTACTGGGCGCAATTGAATTTGAAGGTCCGGATTGACTCCACGCTTCTGCTAAGATCCTTTTTTATCATCTCAAAGAATTGCCCTTGCTGAAAGTTCAAAATTCCGGTTACATTCTCAAACACAAATCCACGAGGCTGAATCCTGCCAAGCACATCGGCATATGCCTTGAAAAGCCAATTTCTCTGATCATCCATGCTTCTACTCCGATTTGCGGTTGAGAAGCCTTGGCACGGAGGACCGCCGAGGACGAATAAAGGCAAACCAGGATTTTTCATTAACGCCTGTTGGCATTTTTCAATGATGGCTTCGACAACGGCATCGGTGGTTAAGTCTCCGCAGATGATTTCTTCTTGGATGTTTGCTTTGTGAGTTTCCACTGCGCTGGAGTCAATGTCATTCCCAACAATTGGCAGCCACCCTGCCCATGTGAAGCCTAGTGATAATCCTCCTGCTCCGCAGAACAAGTCGATGAATTGTCCCTTGAAAGGTATGGCTGAAGCCAATTGATATGCCAATAGTGGCGGTACCGCATTCCCGATCTGATTATTGATCGCAGTAAGTGAGCCCTTGAAAACAAAGCTATCGGGAAACGATTGTAAACGTGCCGCTTCGCGCTGTGTGAGTGTTCGATCTTGCCCATAATGGATGTTGCACCCATTACCTGGGCGAGGGAAATATGTGCTGATAGTATATGCAGGCATGTCTTCCCGAAGGCGTCCATAGTAGGTCGAGCGGCTTCCTTTTCCGGCTTTGAAGCTTTCACGGATTTGCGCCAAACGCTGTGAAGGTACCGTCTCAGGGATGTTCTTCCAATTGCCACCTTGTGGCACATGAGATATTATTGTCCGGTCAAGTTCGGATAATTTTGATGCATAATGATTAGGTATCAATGGTTGTCCCCCTCTCCCCAAATTTTGGTGGCAACGCTCGAGAGCTTTGCCCATTCTTCCTCACTAAGGGAGAATGTTTTTGCGATACGGAGGAATTCGTTACAGGACAATCCGTATGCGAATCCTACCAAGCATTCTAATTCATTTTCTGTATCAGCATGACCACATATTATGTCGTCAACAAGTGGAGCGATTTTCTTAATATAATGCTCCTGCACTGCCGGGATTGGAATATTCTTTAATACGCCGCTCGCAACATGATTGGTTACCAGTTGCCGTCTTGCTTGAAACTCAAAAACCATGGAGTTCATTACTGCAAGAAGAAAGCATATTACTTCATGAGACGCATTTGGTATGTAGACGATACCGAGCGAATTACCTGTTATTGTACCTGCAGGTAGAATCGTAGCCTGCATTCTGCGTTTTTGGGAGGCTCGCGACACATCCCGCCATGCAATGCGCTCATAATTAGTAGACATGGGGATGCCTTCAATCTTGTCCTCAACTAAGTATTTTATGGGTTCTGTCAGACAAGAGTATCTTCCAACCATGAACCCTTTAATAAAACGCAAGTTCCCTTTATCAGATAACTTTGAATCAATACGCGTTTCATCGATTTCACGGCCGATTTTTAAACCTGGATAATCGGCCAGTGTATTGAGCTTCAGTAGTTTTTTTGCAATTGAAAAAAGTTCCTCGTCATAGCCAAACGGAATCGCATATTGTGTGGCTCTCATAAAGGAAAGGCTTTCACCATCCAAAATGGAAACGTAGCGCCTTTTTTCCCTATCAAATACCGTTGAAGAAAACTCACGCGTCGTTTCCGGGCCGTTGCACAGCACAACAGTAGCACTTGACTGATCGACGGAACCGAACAACTTCAATTCTGCTGGATAATAAGCGATTGCTTTTATATTATAATCTTCAATTATCCATTTCCGTAAGGGTGCGCTAACCTGATCCGAAAAAAACGATGCGGGTAAAACGATACCACATACACCACCAGAAGCAAGCAGGCGAATCGCACATTCCGCACCACAGCGCGAGAGATTAATCCCCCATCGCCCAAACCGTTTTGCGGGCATCGAATATTGATATAACTGCTCCAACGTTCTGCAATAGTCTTCTGTAGTAACTTCATAATAATGAGCTTCTTTATTTGGCAATGCCTTAATATCATCAGCCGATGGTTTAAGGATGCACCAGGGAGGGTTTGTAATACAAATATCATAGCTCTCCGCATATGGTAGTGCTTCTATAAATGAGTCTCCGACATGGGCATCAACAATCAGCGATATTGAAGGGTATTTTTCAGATAGTTTCAAAATACTATGTCGAGCGCTTTCTATTGCAACCTCATCAATATCCCACAAAGACACAGAAACTGTTTGAACCTGGCTTGATTTTTCAGACTTTAAAAATTTGTCTAGAAAATGATGAACCAGTCGTCCATCTCCACAAAATGGGTCAATTATACGTAGAGCAGTATAGTCTGTGGTAATGTGGTTAATCATGGTTTGGATTAACTCATTATATATAAACTCATTCGTATAAAAACGACCAATGAGTTTTGAATAATTTCTCTCGTCTACCGAGAACTGCTCTTTGAGGAAAGAGTAGTATTTTTTACTTGTATCGGATTCTCTTTGCCATAGGTCTGTTAACATCATTCTGATATCCTCATCTTTATATTTTGCATAACGTGAATCTCAGGCTTTTCTTTCTGAATCATCCGGTAGGATCTCCATAATATCGTCAATACTACAATCCAACGCTAGGCAGATCTTTACCAGTATATCGGTGTTTACATTTTCACCCTTTCCTAGTTTTGCCAAGGAAGTTGCACTCACGCCTGCTTTTTCGCATAGATCGCGTTTCTTCATATCACGGTCGATAAGTAGCTTCCATAACTTTTTGTAACTCGCGCCCACAGATTTCACCTCTCATGCAATCTTCATCAAGAATTTTCTCGTCCAAGTATACCATTAGTGAAAAAGAAAAACAAGCAATAAATTTAGCGTTTGCTAAATTTATTGTCAGATTGCGTTGTAATTTTTGTTTTACCGTGATATAATTCGTGTATGGATAAAATTTCCTTGTATATAATCTAAAATTAGCAGACATGGGCTACGCTAAAGGTGATTTGTGGGGGTATCGGTATGATTCTGTCAGATAATGAAACAAAAATTGATATGCTAAACAATCGAGCTATCGCTAAGACAGTTGCTGAGCTAATTAGAGAGTGTGACGATCGTCCTATTTCTATTGGGGTTCATGGGGACTGGGGCGCAGGAAAATCGAGCATCTTGGCAATGGTCGAGGATGAGCTTTCAGAACAAAAAGATGGTATCGAGTGTATTCGCTTCAATGGCTGGAAGCATCAAGGCTTTGAAGATGCTAAAATTGCTTTGATGAGCGCGATTGTATCCGAATTAGTAGAAAAACGAAAACCCTCTAAAGAAGCAAAGGCCATATTAAAAAAGCTCTGGAAGAACATCAATTGGCTCAGCCTTGCAAAAGCCGCTGGTAGTGTAGCTTTTTCTGTCGCTACAGGAATCCCCCCGATTGGTTTATTAACCAACATAATGGAGAATTTGAAAGGTTCAGTATCTGATAAAGAAAAAGTAGCAACTGCTATTGAGAGCGTCAGCGAATATCTCACGGATGCTAAGGTGTTTGAAGACAATTCCCTGGCAAAAGAATTCTCTGAATTTCAAAAATCGTTTGCTGAGCTGTTAGAAGAATCAAAGATAAAGAAACTTGTTGTTCTAATTGACGATTTGGACAGATGTTTACCCAAGGTCACTATCGAAACATTGGAGGCAGTACGCCTATTTATGTTCTCAAAGTCCACAGCTTTCGTAATAGCCGCAGATGAAGCAATGATTGAGTACGCAGTTCGTAATCACTTTCCTGACTTGCCTGATGATACCGACATTAAAACTGGGTTTGAATACTCAAAGCGTTACTTGGAAAAATTGATTCAAATTCCATTCCGTATTCCTGCATTAGGTGAAATTGAGTCTGGAATGTACATAACATTGCTTCTGATAGGGTCGCGGTTGAAAGAGGATAGCACAGAATTTGATAAGCTCTTGACAGTTGCGATTGATAAAATGAAGAAACCATGGGAGAATTTAGGATTTACTATTGAGCAGCTTAAAGAGGCTCTTGGAGATAAATATGCAGACGTATCAAATGAGATAGCTGTATCCAATCAGATAGCGGATATATTAGCTAAAAACACCCAGGGAAATCCGCGAAAAATCAAACGTTTTATTAATATGTTACTGCTTCGATATAAAATTGCCGGAGCAAGAGGTTTTGGCGATTCTATTCAAATACCCATCTTAGCTAAAATGATGCTTGCTGAATACTTTTTCGTAGACGAATATAAGAAAATAGCTACTTTAACGGATGACAATGGAAAGTGTTCCTTGCTTCACACCTTTGAAATGCAGATATTGGAACTTTCAAAAGAGGCAGAAATACCGGATGAGGATTCAGAAAAATCTAAAAAAGAAAAAACAAAAACCCCTACTGTTATTCCTAAGCTTGAAAAAAATAAAGACTTAGAAGCATGGCAAAATAATGCTGATTTTACTGCATGGGCATCCAATGAACCCTTATTGGGCGATATTGACTTGCGTCCCTACTTTTTCGCCAGTAAAGAAAAAGAAGACTTTTTCTTTGAGCAGGTTAAGTCTGATCAGCTTCGATATCTCATCAGTAAGCTCATGGGTGGTACAATGAATATAGCCAGCGCAAATGACGAGATTAAGGCACTGTCCCCATCGGACGCAAAGAAAGTCTTTGAGGTTGTGTCCTCAAAAATTCTAAAGAATGGCGATATTGCTACGATGCCGAAAGGTATAGAAGGCATAAAGGCACTTGTCTCACATCACAGTGAATTAGAGCCATCCCTAATTGGTTTAATCGAAGCGTTTGATTGTAAGAGAGTTGGAGCATGGATTTGTAGCGGATGGGACAAGTGCTTAACTACTGATAATTCGAAAACAAGTTTGAATAAGTATTATGAAAGGCTGTCAAGAGAGGGCAATAGTTTTGTGAAGGCAGCTTTGAAAAATACTTGGAAGTGAGGTGCAGAAAATGGGAACATCGACAAGTAACCGAGGCCAAAACGGCAATACACCGTTGGTACCTTCATGGCTGGGGGATAATGATGGAGATCAAAAGCCAGGACAACCTCAGTCAGTTCAACCCCAGTTGGCGGACCCAAAACGCTTTTCAGCGCCTCGTAGTAGCTTTACGCGCTATGTAAATAGCGGTGGCAGCGGGAGTGGAAAATTACATCGGGCTACGTCTAATTACATACGGCACTCATTAGGAGGCTCTCAAAACGCAACTACCCGGTTAGGTTCAGCTCGAAAAAGCACCACTCGCCTTCTTTCTGTGTTCAACAGTTTCGCGAGTCGCGGCGTAGCGAACACCAGTAGAGACTATAAACTTGGAGATATTATCGGGAAAAGCGCCACTGAGGTTTTGCTCCGTATAATGGACTTTGTTTGCCCTGACGGAGGGAGCACTGATGAAGGAATTGCCAGAAACTCTTATATTGAAGCACTTTCTACACTGCCTGATTGGGAGAACAAGCCAATTGAATCTCTTACTCCACCAGAATTTCTTGCTTTTGCGGAAATCTACATGGCTAATGTTATTGAGGGGAGGCTTGTGAATGATATTGGTAATAAATTATTTGCCCTTCCTAAAGATATTGCCCAGGTTGAAAGCCTTCAAGGGCAGCTTAAAGAGTACATAAAGGGTGCTGTTTCGGATGCTGTTTCAAAACTGAATATTGATATCCGTTCTATAGAGGCATCGCAAACAAAAGTCATAGTAGATTCAATTTACCGTACTGCTTATGATATTCTGTCTGGACTGGAGGAATAACATATGAACAAATACCTTATTGTCGGTGATTATGATCACAAAGAAGTCGAATCTTCGAAAAAAGATGATTACATGGAGGTTACCATACCTTTCAAGGCTAATGATAATTCTCTTCGGTTTGGTATAGGCCATGCTCTGAAAAAACTTAAAGAGAATGGTATATATCCAACCGAAGACGGCATTGATATTCTTAGTCTTGCTGGTTTGGTTTATCTTGCTGACACACGAATTTCTCGAAGTCTCCACTCACAAGACAGCTGGACAAGAGAAATCGCTATTGAAATACCCGTTTATCACCCTGAAAAATGGGCGCCTCTTGGAGAATTGTTCATAAGAATGCTCAATTTCCTGACGGGAGACCGTTGGACAATATCGTTCAAAAAAAGAGATGTAGAGCTTTCGGAGAAACCCAAAGACGATGCCAAGACGCCGGAATTTGATGCGGTTACTCTTTTTTCTGGTGGAATGGATAGCTTAATCAACACAATCAATCACCTCGAAAGCCATAATAAAGTAGCCCTTATAAGCCATGCAGGCGACGCATATACAAAAAACGCTCAAAATAAGCTGTTGGCCTGCTTTCGCGAAAAATATCCTGATATTTATCTGCTATATCTCGACTTATGGATGGTATTTGAGAAAAACATGATTCCTGGCGGAGGAATAGAAAACTCAACAAGAAGCCGATCATTTCTATTTATTGCTTTTGGTATATTCGCCATAAGTGGTATGAAGGGAGTATCAACCTTGCAAGTGCCTGAAAACGGCTTGATAGCATTGAATGTTCCGTTGGATGAACTACGCACCGGTTCCCACAGCACAAGGACGACACATCCCTTTTACTTGGATTCGTGGAATCAGGTATTGAAAGGCTTGGGAATTGAGTTATCTGTTCAGAATCCATACTGGAACAAAACAAAAGGTGAAATGGCTGATGAGTGTTTGAACAAGGAATTTCTTCTTCAAGTGATACCAGATTCAATTTCATGTTCATCTCCACAGAAAGCTCGTTGGAGTGGTTCTGCTCCTCAGCATTGTGGGTATTGTGTACCTTGCATAATCCGTAGGGCAGCAATGAATAGGGCTTTTAGGGAAGAACAGGACTGTACTCCTTATCTAATAGACAGTGTTTCAGAAATAATTGCCAATCATGCAAAAGGAAAAGGAGTGCAACTTCGTTCTTTTCAAATTGCTATTAAAAAAATTAAGGAGCAACCAAAGCTGGCTAAAATTCTAATATACAAAAGCGGTCCCCTTTCTAGAGATAGTGCTTATCTTCAAGAGTTATCGGATGTGTATCGAAGAGGACTGTTGGAAGTTGATGATTTCATAATAAAAAATTCCGGAAGTGAGAGACAGACACAAGAAGGAGTATAAAGGAGATATGGTGTGGTGACCGGTTATGGATATTTATGATATGCACTGCCACATAGATCTGATGCAATCCATGGATGAATTCAGCAAAGCGGCTCTGGAAGAAAGAATCAGTCTATTGGCGATGACAACAACGCCAAAGGCGTATGAAATTGAAAAGAAAAAGCTTAGTGATTTCTCTAATGTTCAAGTCGCATTGGGCTTACATCCACAGCTTGTTTTCAGCAGATCTCAGGAGCTCGCTATCATTGAGAAACATATACAAACAACAAAATTTGTCGGTGAGATCGGCTTAGATTTTAATAAGCAGTTCTATCATTCCAAAGAACTTCAGATAGATGTATTCTCACAAATCATCGAGTGGTGCCAAAGATCACCCATGAAGATTATATCAATCCATTCAGTCCGATCAGATAAGGATGTACTGGATATTTTAGAAAAATATGATATTACAAAACGCAATAAATGTATTTTGCATTGGTATTCTGGGACATTAAAACAGCTTGATAGAGCTATCGAACTTGGCTGCTTTTTCTCAGTCAATGAGTATATGCTTAATTCTGCAAATGGGCGGTCGATAGTACAGAAAATACCTGTCGGCCGATTATTATTAGAATCTGATGCTCCGTTCATATCAGATATAAAGACGGTTGATCAACTCAAGCGAAGTTTAACTCACTGTCTGAAGGAGTTAAGTAAAATAAAGGGAAACGAAGTATCGAGGTGCATTTATGAAACAAGCCGTCAATTACTTGGAATATATTGATGAAGCGGACTACGCGAAGCTTGCTGTTGGCAGTAGTATAACGCTTGTTAGTTTCCTTTAGGATACTCATGAAAGGAGGGACATTTGAAACTGTGAATCGAATTAGTGAGATAACAAAACGTGATATCCTCGATGTGTTTAAAAACGGGATTGATATACCCGATCTTTGGGAAACACAAAGAGTTACCTATAAATATTTTGGTCGGCTAGAAGAGATTGAATTTCTCAAACGATTATATGACTTAAAAAACCTGCCTAGTTTGGATTCAAGGTTTCCAGATGCTGAAAGCGACATCTGGCAACATACAGTAAACAATGATGATTATCCCTTTTGTTGGGTATTTGAAGATGAACGTTTCCAACTAAAAAACGGAAGCGATGAAGTGTACTTGAGCTTTATCTGTGAAATATTTCATCCCGCAGTCAGGTTCGAAAAAGGGTATTGGAAAGAGTTTCTTGATGAGATAAACAGATTGTTACAAAACGACGGGTACGAACTCTATCCCGCAGGAAAAATATCTAACCGCGATGTCTATGGGTGGCGAATATTTAATCCGGCAGAAGATAAACTATTTATTCCTTACTCTCAACGCAATCAAAAGTTGATAAAAGAGAAAAAAATAATGCTATCTATCAAACGGAGGGCAAGGAATCAAATTTATCAACTTTTAGAAAAATACAATAAAGTTTATCGAGAAACAGATGAAACTGGCTGGAACTACGATATCACAACAAGCGAAAAGGTTTTTAACGATATTTGTCAGTTCTACACGCCTAAATGCTATAATGATCAAAAGCAGTACGTTGAAACCGATAGCTTACAGGATTTTATATGCTACAGTTCGCCTTATTGTGTGATAGATGTTATAGAGTTTTTCGAGAAATATAACCAGGATACCGATTTTGAGACACAAATTAACGCAATACTAAAACTGAATGATTTAGCTTTGAAATTTGATAATGGAAAAATCGTAAGCACATATGATAGCCAAATAAGAAACGGCACATTTGCCCCGATTCAAGAGTCAGGACTTAAAGAATTGCTTCAAGAAGCCACTAAATATTATGATGAAGGTAATCTCAGAATTGCCGTTGAAAAAGTCTGGGATGCTTTTGAAAGACTGAAAACATATTATTCTCCAACTTTAGATAAGAAGAAATCTATAAATAGAATTATCTGTGATATGAGTGGAAACAAAGAACCTTATAAAGAACTATTTGATAAAGAATTCTGTGAACTTACGGCAATTGGTAATAACTTTAGAATTCGTCACCATGAAACTACAAAAACAGACATCGAGGATAACAGGCACTATGAGTATTTTTATAAACGCTGCATATCATTAATTTCTGTTGCTATTCAATATTTGGATAGTGGAGGATTGGTCTAATATTGAGCTGTTTAGCATGAAGAATAAATGAGTAAGCAGAAGCTTCACTAAGGTAGATTACTATACTGAATTGGTACTGGATTTTATAATGACGAAGAAGAAAAATGTCTTATGATGAGTATTATAGATGCGAAAGCTTACACGATCTTTTACATCTTTTTCTTTAGCCCATCTTAAGACTAAAATGTACAAATTATTAAAGTATAAATTTTTAAATTTTTAAATGAAAATTGTAATGGATAAAGCCTTTAAGAAGGGCAATACGCTTTTGAAGGTTTTATTGCTTACAATTTACTTTTGTTGTAAAGCAAGCGCCGAAACACAAAAAATTGGCCTATCCAGGCGACTGTTTCTGAAATATACCCCGCCGCCAAGGGGATACCAGCGTCATACGGCATCTTTTTTGTATCCTCAAGGCACGTTGAGTGCATAGTTCTGATAAAACGTGCCGAAAGCCGCATGAAATAAGGCTTTCCGGCGATTTTGAAAGGTAGTTTTTGAAGAGCAAAAACGATGATAAACCACTGATAAAAATGGTTTTTCAATCAGTCATATACCAATGAGGGCTTTAATAATAGGAAATGGAGCGGAGGCGGAAACTCAAAGGTGTTACCGATGAAAACCGCAGCAGGCACAGCAATAAATATGCCTTTTCAGGAAAGATTATCTGCGGCGAATGTGGTTCAATTTTTAGAAGAAATCGTTGGGGGCAGGGAGAGAAATATAAAAAGTATGTCTGGATATGCAAAAATCGTAACTTAAAGGGGCCGGAAGGCTGCAGCATGAAGGCGGTGGATGAGGAAAAGTTGAAGAAAGCCTTTGTAAGGATGGTCAACCGGCAGATAAAGGATCCGGAAAGGTTTATCTCAAGAATGCTTGATAACATTGAAAAGGTTTTTACCGAGAAAGCCAATTCCGTCGATGTTGCTGCTATTGATAAGGAAGGCGGGGGTTGAGGTAAGGGAGGTATTGGTATAAGTGAAGGATTTGAAAGATTACCGGTTAAGGTGGACAACTACCTTGACCGGTTTTTTTATTTTGAAAATTAGAAACGATTGACAACTGCATTTTAGCTGTACTATAATAATAACTAAATACGATAACGAAATACGATAACGAAATACGATAACGAAAATAGATAATAGAATCGATAATGAGGTGAAAACAATGACTGGTTTTGTTAACAAGCGGTTGTTTCAAGGTTTTATCTGCCTGCATATTTTGCACCATGCGAACAAAGAGCCTGTTTATGGAAGCTGGATGATTGAGGAATTATCCGAACATGGATATAAATTGAGCCCGGGGACGTTGTATCCTATTCTCCATAACCTTGAAAAAGAAGGTTTGCTTGAGCATTATGATGAAAACGTTGGTGGTAAAATCCGTAAATACTATGTTATTACAGAAGCAGGGAAGAAAGAGCTTATTGAAGCCAAGAAATATCTGGCTGAGTTGGTTGGTGAGATTGGAATTGCAAAGGAGGATGACAATGTTTAAATTTATTGACGTAAAATACAAGGATGTATTAGACCTGCCAACGCTTTTTATAGAAAAAGAGAGAATTACAACCCTTGTTGGTCCAAGCGGCAGCGGGAAAACAACAATTTTGAAAATGTTGAATAAAATGATTTCTCCCACGCAGGGCAGGATTTTATTTAATGGTATGGATTTGAGACAGATAAATTCTGTTGCTCACCGTAGACATGTTACCATGCTTTCTCAAAGCCCTGCCATGTTTGAAGGAAGTATCAGGGACAATTTAAATGCAGGGTTAAGATTTCAGGAAAGAGAATTGCCAAGCGATGAAGTACTGAATCGGATTTTAGAGCTGGTGAAGTTAAAGAAGCCGCTTGACAGCTCAGTAAATACTCTTTCGGGAGGAGAAAAACAAAGGCTTGCTTTAGGCCGGGTGCTTCTCCTTAATCCTGAAGTATACCTCCTTGATGAACCGTCTTCGGCGCTGGATGATGAAACGGAAGAAATAATTATCCAAATGCTGACAGAACATGTGAGGATAGAAAAGAAAACAATTGTAATGGTAACCCATTCCAAAGCAATTGCTGAAAAATACTCCGACACAATAATTGAAATATTGGAAGGCAGATGCTTAAGCAGGAGGTGTAATAATGAACAGAATAATTGATTTAACAATCTGGCAGGTTGTGCTTGCGTATCTTTTTGTTTTAATTGTGCTCGCAATTGTAAGGATACGAGGAATAAAGAGAGAAAAAGAAATTGTTATTTCCTCTGTCAGAATGACTTTGCAGCTTGTTTTGACCGGATATATACTGGTGTATGTATTTAACAATCCCAGCCCGTTCATTACCGGAGGAATCATTTTGCTGATGGAAGCCTTCGCAGTCTATACTGTACTTAAAAAGTTTAAAGGCAAATTATCAAATCCCTTAAAGAAAGTCATTGCATTTTCCATGAGTATAGGTACGCTATCCTGCCTTTTGTATTTTTTATTTGTCGTAGTTCATATTTCTCCTTGGTATGATCCGCAATATTTTGTGCCAATAGCCGGAATGCTTATTGGTAATTCAATGACAGGAATATCACTTGGCGTTAAATCCCTGCTCGAAGGAATGACAACACAAAAAAATCTGGTGGAAGAAGCGTTGATACTTGGAGCAACGCCACAGTATGCAACAAGAAGCATAATCAACAGTACTTTTGATGCAGCGATTATGCCAACCATCAATTCAATGGTTGGAATGGGAATCGTTTTTTTGCCGGGGATGATGACAGGACAAATTCTTTCCGGCACTTCACCGACAACAGCGATTGCTTACCAAATTGCCATAATGTTTGGAATTCTTGGCGCTGTCGCACTTACAGTCATCATCATGCTGCAGTTGGGCTATCGCACATTCTTCAATAAAGAAGATCAACTGTATTAAAGTGTAGTTATAACAATGCAAGGAGGGGTCAAAATGTGGATGTATTTGCTGATTTGTCTGACAGCTCTTGGAGCATCATTTTTGACGCTGTTTTCAGGTTTTGGGCTGGGAACAATTCTGATGCCTGTATTTGCAATCTTCTTTCCGGTTGAAACTGCAGTAGCCATGACGGCAATCGTTCATATGGCAAATAATGTGTTCAAGCTTGTGATGTTTGGGAAAAAAGCGAATAAAGATGTTTTGCTTAAGTTTGCTTTGCCCGGTATTGTAGCGGCTTTTGCAGGAGCATGGCTTTTGACTTATATTTCAGGTCTTCCAGCAGTTGCAAGCTATACAATAGGGCAAAGGGAATTTCAAATTACAGTGGTAAAGATTATAATTGGGGTTCTTATGATTGGTTTTGCACTGTTTGAACTGCTTCCGCGCTTTGAAAAAATGGAGTTCGATAAAAAATGGCTGCCGCTTGGCGGTATCATCAGTGGATTTTTTGGAGGCCTGTCGGGACACCAGGGAGCCATGCGTTCTGCTTTCTTGAGTAAAGCAGGTTTGGAAAAAGATGCATTTATAGGAACAGGAGTTGTGATTGCTTTTTTAATCGATATTACAAGAACATCAGTGTATGCGGGCCATTTTTCAACCTTGGGAGTGGATGCAAACTGGACTCTTATTATTGCTGCAATATTGGCTGCTTTCACAGGTGCCTTTGTTGGAGCCCGGCTGATGAAAAAGGTAACACTCAGGTCAGTACAAATAACGGTAGGCATCATGCTCGTAGCCTTGGGCTGTTTGCTTGGAGCAGGACTGGTGTAAAGGAGAATGAATTTGGAACAGTTAATTAAAGCAATAATTCTTGGCATCGTAGAGGGAGTAACCGAATTCCTGCCGGTTTCTTCAACTAAACTAAATAAGTGAAAAATTCTATTGATATTATTTGCAAAAATGAAAGGAAGGTATGAGCTGTGAAGGTTGGATTGATAAGATGTATGCAAACAGAGGATATGTGTCCTGCAACAACAGATTTTAAAGTAATGTGTTGCTGCTAATCCATGATGTCCAGAAACTGACGGCGTAAGCTGTCCATAAACTGACGAAAAAATTGGCCAGTCTGGCCAGAGACCAGGGAGAACTAAGAAAGCTCCCCCTGGATAACTAGTTTCACAATATGATCATCAATAATTCTTTTTCCGTTTTGTGAGCCATATAGCAGGCAGTGGGTACAAAGTTTGTTAATGAGCCGTGCTGAGCCGCTGGAATACTGAAAAATTAAATCCAGGGCATTGTCGGAAAAAATGTCATGCTCAGTTCCGGCATAACTTAAATGGCGTTTGACGTATTCTCCAACCTGCGCCCGGTCAAATGGCTGAAGTTTGCATTGCAAGTCAATTCTCTGCCGTATGGCTGAATAAGACTGCAACTGTAACTTTCCCCACAGTTCATTCTGGCCAACCAGAATAAGCGCCATAGGGCTTTGGGCATCCATTTTGAAATTAAGTAAAAACCTTACTTCCTCAAGCATTTCTCTATCCAGCAGATGCGCTTCATCCACAATCACCACCGGTTCCAATCGATGAATACCCTTCATAAGTTCAATTTCCCGGTGTAATTGTCGTTTGGCATCTCCCCGGTAGAACTTGGCTTCGACTCCCAGATGCTCCAGCAATCCTTTGTAAAAGTGACGTGGAGTTAGTCTGGAATCTGCGATATACAATACCATATATTTGCCGGGATCAAGCAAGGCTTTAAGACGGCGGATAGTGGTGGTTTTGCCGGTTCCGCATTCTCCTGTCACAACGGCAAACAACTGCCGTTCTGCGGCATAACTTAGTCGACTGATGGTTTCCTCGGCCATCACGCTGATATAAAGTTCCGAAGGGGGAATATCTCTCGCAAAAGGTGTTCTGGTGAGGCTGTAAAAAGATTCATACATTACGCTCACCAGCCTTTCCTGCATTTCTGTAGCTCACAGCAGGTAACTGGCGGGTTATCCGTTGTTCGTGCTGTTTGGCAGCACCCTGTAACACTCTCGAAGATTCTGCCGTCACCGGTGCAAGATGTTCAGGCAGTTTAGGTCTTGGTCCGGTGCGCTCACCGATAACCAGTTCCCTGGCCTGCCAGGGAGCATGGCCCGGATATTCAATTGTGAGTTCGCTTATGTCTGCGGGGTCGTATATTACCTCCACTTTACAGCCAATAAAAGATACCCCGACTTCATATTTTCGCCCCTGAAAGCTGATACACCCTGCTTTATCAACTTTGCGTTCTTCACAGTGAAGGAAGGCGTTTGCCAGCATCTCAGGTTCGATATATCTTAAAGCTTTACTGTCACTGCGGTAAGCCACATCAGGACTCATGGAATTTTTCAGAGCTGAATGGGGTTTATGCTGATAGCACTCATCCAGCCAGACCTGAAACAAAGTGTTTAATGCATCCAGACTTTTCGGCTTTTCGAGGGCAGCTTCACTAAGGAATGAATCAACGACTCTGTTAAACCTTTCTACTTTTCCCTTATTACGTTAATCTTTACGTAATAAGGGAAAAGTTGAACGTCCGTTTTATTATGTTCAGGAACAACTGCTGCGTGGCCTGGAGGTGGACAGTTTAAGTGATTTTGCCGTTAAACTTAGAGAATTCCAGGATGAATACAATAAAAGACCCCACAGCAGTTAGAGGAAGGAAATGTTTGCTTGCTAAGGGCATTTGGAATTCCTATAGATATAGATTTTGATGGTATACATCATGGTCATGAAGTCGCTGACATTGTATATACAGATCAAATTAATGGAAGGAATGTGAGAATCGGCATCCATGCAAAGAGTAAAGCTAATAGTTACCCAAGAAATGGTCTTGGAAGATCTGAGAATAAAATTAAGGGACTATATGCACAGCTTTATTATACTTTATATCAAATATCACATGGACAACAACAATTTGATATTTTAGGCATCAGTATTCCTAACAGAATATCTGCTGATGTACTTAATTCAATGGAATCAATACTCTTAAGATTCGGTGTTTCTTTTATAGCTATAGATCGTGACTGCTGGGTTAAAATAATAGGGCTTGTTAAAGAGAAACTTCAGTTTAATAATTAAAGGAATATTCGTGAAAACGATACTCAAGAGGTAACATAAGGTAAGGTAAAACTAGTTTTAGAAATTTTCATAATAAATCTTAAGGGGCAAGGAATATAGCAAATTATTATAGTGGCGGGTGTCAAAAAGCGAATAAAATAAATCTGATCGGGTATTCATAGGTTGTCTGATAGCGTAGCTTCATTATATATATACAGCTTAAACCAAATAAGGAATCTCCTATTAGCAAATTAGCGGTGGCATTTTAGAAATAAGATGCTGCCGCTTTTTTTATGCCCTTTTTAGGGCGAAAAATCACAAACGATTGGAGGAAATCAAATGTCAAACATCAAGCAAACCCTTAAGTTTTTCAGTCCCCTGTCGATTATAGCGTACTCTTCTCATGAATACGGCGGATGCGGCGCGGACGATCTGCCAGAAGAACTGTCGCCATCAGAGGCGGTACAGTATATGGATGAAATCCTTGCCGCCATCGAAAAAGAAAAGCTGCCAGGCGAAGGTGACCGTGGCCTGATGGTTTACTTCTACGATGACCAGGAGCTATCCCAAGATGACCAGGAGCTATCCCAAAAAATCTACAGCCTCCATCCGACAGTTGAAGAATGGAACGGCAAGTTATGGGGCGTGATGATAGCAGAGGTTTATGGTGAGCTGACCGAAGCGGAAACAGCCAAACTGCTTGATTTTATCACTGGTCAACTATCTGACGGTTATGTACCGAAAAATAATATGCGACGAAGCGAACCTAAAAGTAAGTTAATACCTGTACTTACGGCACCGTCAACATCGCATATGATTTTGTTTTTCACACGAGCTTCG
>Ga0067045_1029999_pt1 | contig 17193 bp, 12 predicted proteins | sample TerdegcTABiofilm_FD_59184 | JGI IMG/M metagenome (GOLD analysis project Ga0067045, IMG submission 59184) | Combined Assembly of (Gp0054472, Gp0054536) Wastewater bioreactor microbial communities from Singapore -Terephthalate degrading...
TGCCAGCCGGCCACCCTGCCTTCTGCCATGAACAACAGGAGGCTGCCGTCCGCCTGGATCGTGAAGCCGCCGATGGGCCGGTCCGCCTCGAAGCACAGCTCGTGCCGATCGCGCGCTGGCTCGTAGCGAAAGAGTCGACCTCGGGGAATGTCGAGCCAATACAGCCGCTTCTCCAGGGGATGCCACAACGGTCCCTCGCCCGTCTCGCACGCATAGTCGGCGACCATCTCGGGTGCCGACCGGGTGGCTTTCAGCGGCGTGGGAGCTGGTTCCGCTGGGGCCAACTCGCCGCGCCAGGCACGCCAGTACCCCTCCATGCGGCCCGCAAAGGCCTGCGGCCGCTCCACGTACAGGCGCTGGCCCAGCCAGATGGCCTGCGCCCGCAATTGGCGCTGCCGGTCGCCGATGAGTTCGACCAGCGACTGCAGGGTGGAGGCTCGAATCGGCCGGGTCAGATCCGCCAGCACCGCACCGCGGAGCACAGCTAAGTCATGGTCCTGGCCCAGGACGTCGCCCAGCTCGTCGAGCTGATTCGCCAACGGCGACATCATCGCCGGCCACATGTCGTGAAGGACTTGGACATGATACCAGAGGTACTTGGCCCACTTGCGCCACTCGTGGAAGAGGGCGTCGTCCGAGCTCGCCGAGGCCCGCTCGAACCCAGCGCGACCCCGCGCATACACCCGACGCAGGCCGGCGCGCAGGGTCTTCCACGTGGCCTGCGCCAGCGGCCACTCGTGCACACGGCGGCGGGCCCAGCGCAGATCGTCCAGCGCCTGCTGGCGTCCCGCTGCGGCAGACGCGGCATCCGCGCCCACAGCCTCCCGGCGGTCCGCCAGCCACCTCGCGACCGTGGCGAACCTCGATCGCCGCACGCCTCTTCCAGCATGGGCCGTAAGCGCGTCGAGGGCTTCCGGCAGCGCGGTGGCATCCCGGGCCCCGGCCAGTCGGCAGGCTGCATCGCGGTAGCAGGCGTTCTCCAGGCGAAAGACCTCCTCGCCCACAGCGACGCGCACCAGCCTGAGCACCGCCCGCAGGCGCTTCAAGCACTTGCGGGTCTCGTGCACGTGCTCGTCGGGATCCCCGCTCTGGCTCTCCAGCTCCGCGATCGCCAGATCGAGCTGCTCGGTGGCGATCCGGCGGATCCCGTCAGCGACGCTCTCGGTCTGGGTCAACAGGAATGCCATGGACGCTCCATCCGGTGGCTAGGCTCGACCGGTGCCGGCCGTCCCGGCTCCAGGTCGGCAACCTTGCGAGTTCGCGTCGTCTCTCCCCTATCGACCCTACCCGCGCCCGCCACGTCGAATATAGCCCGGCTGAGCACCCCCCTCAATCGAGTCGGGGCGTCGGCGGCACGGGCCCAGGCCCGCGGGCTCCAGCGACTCCTCCCCGCCGCGACAGCGCGCGCCCGGCGAGCCCATGCCGGGGTCGTACCGCCGCGCCAGCAGCGCGTCCCAGCGACGTTGTCGCCGCCGACACTTGCTCGGCGGACGGGATTTCGATATACTACAACCCGCATAAACACAATAGGTTAGGGCCTCGACACCAGCAGCGGAGCGCGGGTCGACCACAGACCAGCCCGCGCGGACGACAGAAGACCAGGCCCTGGGGCGTGGAGGCTCTGTGGCGGCGGGCCCTGAGCGCTGGCCAGCGCCCCGGCGGCGCGCAATGCGATCCGGAGAGGTCGCTTATGGGCACGATTACGAAGAAGGATCTGGCGCGCACAGTGGCCACGGCCATCGGCTGCACCAACAACCTCACCCTGCAGATGGTCGACCACCTCTTCGACGCGATGCGCGCCTCGCTGATCAGCGGTGATCGGATCGAGATCAGGGGCTTCGGTGTCCTGGAAGTCAAGGACACCAGACCCAAACCGGCGGCCCGCAACCCGCGCACGGGCGAGCTGGTGTATGTCCCCGCGCGCCGGAAGACGCACTTCAAGCCCGGCAAGCAACTCAAGGAAGCGCTGCACGCCGCCGGTCCGCCAGCGGCGTCCGGGACATGAGCACAAGGCCGTCCGCCGCGGTGCGCTGGTGCCGCCGGACGGGCGCCCGCGCCGGAGCGGCCGCGGGCATCTGCGGAGGGGCCGGTCGGCCATCCATGGATCAGCGCACCAGGCGGCGGAACAGCTCCTGCTGGACCGGGCAGTCCAGCAGCCGATCTATCTGCCCCCGCCGCAGTCCCTGCGCGATCACCTCCATGGTCTCCCGCACCGCGTGCACGGTGCGCTGCACCGCCTCCTCGTCGTGCGCGCAGTTCAAGAACGAGCCCGGGTGCAGGATCACGCCGCGCCGGGCGTTCTCCTGGATGAACAGCGTCGCCACCTTCTTGGCGAGGAGCGGCTCGGCGACCGCGAAACGGATCGCCGGGTGAGCGGCCACGCCGACACACTCCGCCTCCAGGCCGGCATCGCGAGCCGCCTGGTTGATGCCGGCCTGGAAGAGCCGGCCGATGCGCTGGAAATGGGTCACCGCGTCGCGCCGCTCCAGCTCCCGCAGCGTGGCCAGCGCCGCGGCGATGCCGATGTGATCGTCCCAGTACGCGCTGGACACGAACATCCGCTCGACCTGTGCCATGATCTCGCGCCGGCCGACGATGGCCGCCATCGGGTACCCGTTGGAAATCGCCTTGGCGAATACCGACATGTCCGGAGTCACGCCGATGAACTGCTGCGCCCCTCCCAGCGCCACGCGGAAGCCGGAGGAGACCTCGTCGAAGATCAGGATCACCTCGTGCTGCGTGGCCAGTTCGCGGACCGACTCCAGGAAACCGGGCGGCGGCAGCTCGCTGCGCATCGGCTCCATGATGATGCAGGCGACGTCCCCGCGGTGCTGGCGCAGCAGATCGGCGAGCATATCCGCATCGCCATACGCAAAGGGAATGGCGGTGCCCTCGAGGGCCCGCGGCACGCCGATAGGTTCGATGCCATTGAACAGGTGTTCCTGCAGTCGCTCGGCGCCTAGGTTGGCAGCGAGGTACCAGTCGTGCCAGCCATGGTACCCGCAGAACAGCACTCGATCGCGGCCGGTGACCCCGCGGGCGATGCGCACAGCCACGGCACACGCTTCGCCACCGCCTTTGGCGTAGCGCACCATCTCGGCGGACGGGATCAGCCGCACGAGCTCTTCCGCCAGCGTCACCGCTGACTCCTCCACCAACGAGCAGATCGACCCCCGCTGGATCTGCTCGCAGACCGCCGCGTCGACCACGGGATCCGCGTATCCCAGGATGATGGGTCCGACTCCGCTCATCCAGTCGATGTACTCGTTGCCGTCCACGTCCCAGATCCGGCAGCCCTTGGCGCGCCGCGCGTAGATCGGGCTGACCCCGAGCGCAGCGCGCGTGGGCCGCCGGCTGATGAGCTGGGTCACGCCTGGGATGAGCTGGCGGGCCCGCGCATAGATCTCCATGGACCGTGCCACGCTGTGGGTACTCATAGGGCCTCCACACCTGGTGATAGATCGGACAGCGAGGCAGCCAGACTGGTCAATCCGGGCAGCTCTCGCGGACCCAGCGGATGTAGTCCCGCACTCGGGAAACCGGCGTCGCGGGGGTGACCGGACTGCCGATGCTCATCAGGAAGCGACCTCGATTCAGCTCGGCCGCCTGCAGCTGCCGAGCGATCTCGGTGCGCACGGCGCTGTCGGTACCGTCCTGCAGCACGCCCACGGCGTCCAGGTTGCCCAGCAGAGCGCAGCGCCCCCGAAGGCGGCGAGCCACCGCCACGATGTCGATCGTGAACCCCTTCTTGCTCTCTTCGAGCGCCAGGGCGTCGGCGCCCGCCTCCAGCAGCAGATCCCACTTGCCCTCGGGATCGCCGCAGAAATAGTAGATGGTGCGCAACCCCGCGGCGCGCGCGCTCGCCACCAGGGCCCGGACGCCTGGCAGGTTCAGCTCGGCAAAGACCTGGGGACTGACCATGTCCGTCAGGCACTCCTCGATCCAGATGCCCGCCGCGCCCAGCGCTGCGGCGATGCCCACCTCGTGCTGCGCCAATTGGAGCGCCCGGGCACAGGCGTGCGCGACCAGCGCGGGGCGAGTGGCGACGAGGACCATCAGCTCTTCGAAGCCCCACAACTGGTAGCAGCGCCACAGAGGCGCGGCCACGTGCACCAGCGGAAAGCGCGCCGCGCCGAATTCCCCCAGCAGTGCCGCCGCCAGGTCGCCGCTGCCGTCGGTTGCCGGATCGGGCGTGGTGTCCGGCACGGGCCAGCGGGCATCGATCTCGGCTGCGCTGGCCGCGGGTCGCGCGGGCCGGACGGAGTGCAGGCCGGTGCCGGTCCACCCACCTACGCGCGGCGGCACCAGCAGCGTGCGCTCGCCGGTGAAGCGGTCCACCCGGTACACGTTCCGGCCTTCGATCTGGAGAGCGTGCCGCTGGCGCCACGCCGAAGTCCGATCGCGGTGCAGCGCGAACCAATCCAGCGGCAACCGCTGCAGCACCTGCCGTCGCCACTGCAACTGGCAAGCGATGTTCTCCGACTCGCGGTACCACCACGGGCACGCCGTCAGCTCGTCCCAGTGGTCGCGCACCAGGATGTCTTCGTAGCACAGGACGGCTGGTGTGCACGTGGTTCCAGACGAGGACAGCGCTGCCTCCACCCGCTGTCGTCCAGTCATGCTCTGCTCCCCCAGCGAACCCCCCGGGCACATGGCGCAGTCGCCAGCGGTCCGCCCCTTTCGGCCATCGGCACCGATCCCTTTCCGGCCTAGCCGCGCATCCGCGCCAGCAGTTGGCGGCGGTACGCCTCGCTGCCCAGGGCATCGAGTCTGGACAGCTCTTCGGGCGTCAGGTACCGCGGGTCCCCCACCTGCAGCGCGGTATGCTGGATCATCGCCTGCTCCTCCATGGCCAGCGTGCGGAAGTAGGCCTCCTTGACGCTGGTGCCCACGGTGATGGCGCCATGGTTGCGCAGCACGATGCCGACGCAGCCCGGAATGCCGATCGCCTGGTCCACCGCGGCCGCCAGCTCGGGCGTGGTGACCGTGATGTACGGCAGGTGCGGCACGTTGGGCCCGAGATACACGTAGTAGTCGGCATACATCGGCCGCAGGTTCTCGCCGGTGGCTGTCAGAGCCACGACGAATGGCGGATGGGTGTGGATCACCGCCGCCAGCTCCGGCCGTCGCCGGTAGATGGCCAGGTGCATCAGCACCTCGGATGACGGGCGCTTGTCGCCGCAGACGATCTCGCCCGAGCTCACCGAGATGCCCGGATAGTCGTCTGGCCCCGCATCGAGAAACGAATACCCGCTGGGCGAGATCCACATGCAGTCGCCTGCCCGCACGCTCACGTTGCCGCCGGCGCCGCGCACCAGGCCATTCTCCACCAGGGCTCGGGCCGTGCTCACCATCTGGTCGAGCAGCTCGTTCACGGCGTACCTGCTTTCGTCCGGAGGAACTGCTGCTGCAGCAGCGCCCCAGTCTGCTCCAGTGGTGCCGCGAAGTCCGCGACGATGCGCTCCAGCGCCGCGGGCGAGTCTCCCTCGAAGCGAAAGGTCAATTCCGCTGCAGTCACCGACGGCCGGACGAGCGCCCAGCCATCCCCGAACGCGACGCGAATGCCGTCGGTGCGGTCGAGCGGCAGATGCCCAAAGGCCTGCTCGACGCGGGCAAGGATCCTGTCCTGCTCGTGCGCTTCCGCGGGCAGGCGGAGATCACCGCTGGCGTAGATCGGTGGGCACTCGCGCCGCAGCTCGCTCAGCGGCCGACCCGCTGCAGCGAGCAGGGCGACGAGCCGGCACGCGCTGTACAGCGCATCGTCTGCGCCCTGGAGTTCCTCGTAGAAATAGTGGCCGCTGATCTCCGCGCCGAACAAGCCCTCCAGCCCGAGCATCGAGTTGCGGATGAACGCGTGGCCGCTGCGCTGGGCGACGACGCGCCCGCCGCGGGCCGTGACGGCGCTGCCGACCCGCGGTGACAGCTTGATGTCGTGCACGAATACCCGGCCCGCCCACGCGCTGCCGAAACTGCCGATGAGGAGCCACGCGGTCTCCTCCGCGGACAGTGCCTCCCCGTGCTCGTCGAGGACTGCCAGGCGGTCCCCATCGCCGTCGAAGGCGAAGCCAACATCGGCCCCTTCTGCCTCGATCACCCGTGCCAGGGCCAGCAAGTGCGCGGGCCGAGACGAATCCGGGTGACGCCACGGGAAGCGCCCGTCCGGTTCGTCGTGGATGGCGGCCACCGTGCTGGCAGGGAATGCCCGTCGCAGCAGTCCGGCAGCTCGCCCGGCCCAACACCCGTTCCCCGGATCCACCCAGACGCGCAGACGAGCGGCCGGCCGGTTCCACCGCGCGCACAGCCATGCCGCGTACGCCTCTTCGGCTTCCTGTTGGCGCGCCTCCAGCTCCGCCAGGTCCGGTGCGTTTTCGGCCTGCAGGGCCGCGTCCAGAAGGCTGTTCTGCCGCGGGCGTTGGCCCCCGCTGCCTCTGTCAGTCGTCGCCTGCAGGCCTCCGGCCTCGACGCAGCCGCGCAATGCCTGGACCTCGCGCTCGGTGGGCGGCCGTCCCCGCACCGTCCACTTGAGGCCGTTGATGTCCGGCGGGCTGTGCGAAGCCGTCACGACTGCCGCCAGCTCCGCAGCCCATCGGCGCTGGGCGAAGTACACCATTGGCGTGGGCACCGACCCCAGGTCCACCACTCGTCCCGCATGGCGGCGTGCGCCCGCGATGAAGGCCTGCTGGAACACGGGCGTGGAGAGGCGCACGTCGCCACCGACGAGCACGGTGCTGCCGGGGGGCAGTCGAGCAGCGAGAGCCGCACCCCAGCGCGCGTACAGGTCCGCGCTCAACTCGGCCACCGGCCCGCGGATATCGCAGGGCTTGTACACGCTCACAGCCAACCTCGAGCGCGCAGCTGTCGGAGCAGGCCCGCGTAGACCTCGTCGTACTGGGCGGCGCGCGTCTCGTCCGGCACGAAGGTCGCCTGCAACCGGACCATGCTGGCGGCCGTGTCCCACAGATCGGCTCGGCACACTCCCGCCGCGGCCAGCACCGCGCTGCCGAAGGCCGACTCCGGACAGGCCGGCCGGTGCACCGCGCGCCCCGTCACATCGGCACGAAGCTGCATCCACACCTCGCTGCGGCTTCCCCCTCCGGTGGCGAAGACCTCGCCTCCGCTCAGACCGGCGGCCTGGTCGATGACGTCGTACGCCAGGCGCTCGACGCAGGCGGTGCCCTGGAGACAGGCAGCGTAGCGCGTCTCCAGGGGCAGCTCGAGCGGCGGGAACAAGCCTTCGGCATCCGGCGCCAGGAACGGGAATCGCTCGCCGCGCCGGGCCAACGGATACGCAGGCACCGGCACCGGCAGGCAGTTGGCAGCGGCCGCATCCAGCCGTCCGACGTCGTGTCCCGGGAAATGCTGCAGGACCCACTCGCCGCCGGTATTGCTGGCTGCACCTGGGAGCCAGCGCTGTCCGGGCAGCTTGTGAGAGTAGATCAGTCCCCTAGGGTGGCAGACCAGCCGCTGGCTGACGGCCTTGAACACCAGGGTCGTGCCCAGCGAAGTGTTGTAGTCCCCGATGCGCCGCACACCCGAGGCCAGAACCGCCGCGGTGCCGTCCGTGGCCCCGGCGATGACCGGGGTCCCGGCGCCCAGGCCGCAGGCTGCGGCGGCTCGGCCCGAGACCACACCCAACTGGTCTGCTGGAGCCACTACGGCCGGCAGCCGTGCAGCGATCTCCCCCAGGCCGGCCAGCCAGCCCGGCCAAGCATCGGCGAGCAGGTCATAGCCGGTCTTCAGCGCGTTGCTGTAGTCGGTGGCCGGTGTCTGCTCCAGCAGACGGCCAGCGACATAGTCGGCCTGATGCAGCACGCGCGTGGTCCGCGCGAAAATCTCCGGCTCGTGCCTCTGGACCCACAGGATCTTGGCCAGCGCGTACGAAGCCGCGAAACGGTACCCCAACCGGGCGCAGAAATCGCCGGCGCACGCGTTGAGCATCTCGGCCTCGGCCGCCGCACGCGCGTCGTTGTACATGATCGCCGGGCGCAGCGGCCTGAGGTCGTCGTCCACGAAAACGACGGTCCCCGACGTGCCGTCGACGGCGATGCCGGCCACCTCGGCCGCCGACAGGCCGGCCGCTGTCAAGGCTGCTGCCAGCTCGCGCAGCACCGCGCACGTCGCCTCCCACCAGGCCGCAGGATCCTGTTCGTGCCGTCCCTGGCAGTCCTGCACCACTGCGCCTGCCAGATCGCGCGCAGCGCTGGCCAGGACAGCGCCATCCTCGGCCGCGGCGATGGCGCGCACACCGCTCGTGCCGAGATCCACTCCGACGACTGCCAGCCGGCCCGATCTCACGTCGCCCTCCGTCCGGATCGCAGCGGATTGGTGGGGCTGAATTGGGCACCGGGGACACGCTGCATCGGCAGCCACGAGCGGTAGGGAGTGCCCGCCTGACCGGCACTGGCGAAGTCGCACAGGCGCAGGTGCCGACCTCGGCGGTCCCTGACCTCCAGTTCCACCATCACCGGCAGCCAGGTGTCGCTGCCGCAGAGCTCGCCTTCGAGGGTGGGCGCGTCCAGCACCGGCAGGCGATCCGGGTCGACCGCGCCGAGGCGGCGGTCGTATGCCAGCAGCACGGGACCTCGGTAAACCGAGACCAGCCGCTGGCACTCGCGCTCTCCCTTCCAGAAGTGGAACCGCATGTCCAGATCGAGGCACACTCGATCGCCGTGCTCCCAGCGGCGCTCCAGGGACAGATAGGTACCGGGATGCACGTCCGGCACCGGACTTCCGTTCAGCGTCACCTGTGTCCTCTCCGACCAGTACGGGATCCGCAGGTCCACACGAAAGACGCGCGGCTGCGATGGCTGTACCTGCAGCAGGACGCGTCCGTCGCGCGGATAGGTCGTCTCCTGGACCAGGCGCACGGTGGTTCGCGCGTGCCGGACGCTCATCGTGCTCGGTCCGTACCAGTTCAGACGCAGGGCCTGGGCAGTGCGCATCAGGGCCCAGTCGCTGATCAACCCCAGCCCTCGAGGTCCGTTGACGCTGCAGCAGTTGAGCTCCGGGCTGCCCTCCCGTGCCTGGAAGACGATCTCGTGGGCGCTGGCCTTGCGCACCCCGTCCATGGGCGTGTTGTAGGTGACCCAGCGGCCACTGGGCGACATCAGGCCGAGCGCCGAGTTCACAGTGGACAGCTCCAGTTCGTCCGCGACCACCGAGTTGCCGGTGAGCCGCAGCATTTCCACGCTGGCAGCGATCCAGGCGACGGTGCAGCAGGTCTCGATCGCGCCCCGGTGGTAGGGGTTGCCCTGAGCCTGCTCACCCGAGGAGAACCCGCCGTTGTTGTGGCGGTCCCACTTGACGATGCTCCACCATGTCAGCTCGAATGCGCGGCGCAGCTCGGCCGCGCCTGTGATCCAGTACAGCTCCGCCAGGCCCATGATCGGGTGCAGGCTCTCCCAGCGCGGCTTCGGACCTGCGAAGAACTCGCCGCCCCGCAGCGGGTGATGCAGGTAGTCGCCGGCCAGCGGACCCTCGGGCCCAACCGCCGCGAACTCGCCGACGATCTGCCACGCTAGGTCGAGGTACCGCTGCTCCGGACAGCGACGGTACAGCAGGGCCAGCGCGTGCACGGGGGCCAGGTTCATCTCGGTGCTGCCCGTGTCCACCAGGCGACGTCGGTTGCGCCCGAGGAAACGAGCGCACAGCAGATCGGCGATGCGGCGGACCGCGGCCAGAGCCGCCGCATCGCCCGTCTCGTCGAACCAGAGCAGCAGCCCCACCATCAGATGGTAGTGGCCCCAGGCGTCCCAGGTGCGGCCGCGTTGTCCGCCCACATTCGGAGCCTGGCCGGAGAGCCGGTACCGCCGTGGCCACGGCCCGAGATACCCGTCCTCGGCTTGCAGACCGACGAGCTGGGACACGAAGGCTCGCAGGCAGGCCGCCAAGGCCGGATCGCGGGTGAGGCGCAGGACCTCCACCGCGCTCGTTAGGTATTTCCCCGCGAATTCCCCGGCCCACGGGACCAGATCGCGGTACGGCCGCCGGTCGCGGTCGCGGAACATCTCCAGCATGGCCGGATTCGCATGGGGCGCCACCAGCAGCCACTGCCGCGTCACGGCTTCGAGACGCTGGCCGACAATTCCCCCCAAGCGGAACCGAGTCCCCGGGACGCGAGTGCATTCGGCCTTCATATCCTCGCTCCTGCGCAACCGTTGTCCGCTGCGGATCGCCCACCGGATGGCGTCCGGGCTACCATCCCTGCGGGTAGCGCTGACGCCGATACCCTCGGGCGAACAGCGCCCCGTCGTACCCGGGATCGTCCAGGCGCAGATCGCTGAGGCAGACCTCGGCGCCGTGGGCCAGCCAGGACTGACGAGCCGCCAAAGCGCACAACTCGGGCTCCAGCAGTTCCGCCATGGTCAACTCCGCCGCCGTCTCTTGGGCCATATACGGCAGTGCGTGCCGCAGCAGGTTTCGGTACAGGGTCCCCGTGGCGCAGGTGATCTGCCGGACGCCTTTGGTGGTCACGGCGGTCAGGTGGAACGGCAGCCACGCGCCCTCTCCGATGCACAGGAAGCCAACGCGGCCATCCTTCCAGGTCACGCGCACGTGCTTCTGTCGGGAGGCTCCCAAGTACTGCGCCGAACGGATGCCGGGCCCCATCAGGCCGCACAGCAGTGCGTACGCGTGGATGCCGTAGTTGAACTCGTCCGTGCCGCAGCCGGCGAACGCCGTGTGCACGCGGCCGCGCTCCGCTTCGGGCTCCGCCAGGTACGCCTCCACCTCGGCCGCCACGCGCAGGCTCGAACCACCGCAGACGCGGTGGCCCTGGGCCGCCCAGTCCAGCAACTGCTGCGCGTCGCGCATGTTGCCCACCATGGGCTTGTCCAGCAGGACTGCCTTGCCGGCCTCGACGAATGGCCGTGCCTTTTCGATGTGCGTGTCCCAATCGCAGCCATGCACGATGACCCCGTCCACGTCCGGAACCATGTCCTCCAGACGCTCGTAGACCTTGGGCACCCCATGGTCGGCGGCGAACTTGGCCACGTAGGTTCGAGGATGGACCGCGCCGCCGTCGTAGATGCCCACCACGTCGTGACCGAGTTCGCGCTCGATCGGTATCCAGTTCTGGGGATGCGAAGTGTCCAAGTCGACGATCCCGAGTCTCATGCTCGCTCTCCGTGGGAGTTGAGGTTCGACGCAGAAGGTGTGGCACGGCCCTCCAGGCGCAGATGCGTCGCCAGCCACGATTCGGCCCGCGCCAACGCTGCCAAGGTGTGGGCGTGCGGTCCCGAATCGACGTGCACCGCGAACGCCTCCGCCGCGCCCAGGTCCGAGTACGCCTGCCACGCTGCGGCGGCAAACTGCTGGACACCCGCCAATGGCATGCCGCGGTCTTCGCTGGTGGCGCACACGAGCAGCGGCCGCGGTGCCAATCCCGACACGAGCTGCGGGTGGTCCAGGCCCTCTGCCAGCAGTCCGGGGACGTGGTAGTACACGGAGTGGAAGCCCCACTCACCCGCCCGAACCAGCGCCGCCACCGAGCCAACGCCCCCGCAGAAGATAGCGGCGGCGCGCAGGCGGGGATCCACCACGTGGCTGTAGAAGGCGGCGATGCCGCCCAGCGAGTAACCCGCCACCCCGATGCGAAGCGGATCCACCGCCGGCATGGTCTGCAGGAAATCCACCGCGGCACACACGTCGGCTACCAGCCGGCCCATGGCACTCTGGTCGAAGACTTGGAGGAGCTTGGGCCACTCCCAGGTCCACGGCTCCGGGCGCGGCGGGTGACTCAGTTGCGTGAGGGCGAGCACGGCAAATCCTCGGCGAGCCAGCCGGCGCCCCCAACCCAGCAGGCTGCCGTGGTGGGGTCGCAGCTCCGCTTCCATCACGTCCTCCCAGCACCCGCCAGTGCCGTGCAGACAGATCACCGCTGGCAGGGGCCGCGCAGGCTCGGACGGCATGGCCAGCATGGCGGGCAGGCACGGGCTGGGTCCCCCTTCGAGCCAGAGCTCGCGCAGTTCCAGACCGTCATCCGCCTGCCACACCAGACGCGCACTCGCGCGCAGCGGTCCTGGGCCCCGCCGGACGTGGAGGCGGCGCACCAGGCGCTGCGCCACGGGATGGCGCGCCGGCAGCAGCTCGCCGCGGTGCGCTCCCAACGAGCTGATCCAGGCCCCATGGTCGGGCAGCCACTGACTGGCCACGGCCCGGGTGTCGGCGCTGACGAGAAAGAGCGGATCGCTCCGCAGCGCCCGCATGCCCTCGTCGTACAGGTCGCGAGCGCGGCAGGCGCGGATCCGAGCCGCCCCGATCCGCGTGCGCCGCACCTTCCCTGCGGCTGTCAGCAGGCGCCCCAACGGCAGGAAGTCGTTCTCCACCCCCGGGTGGCGACGGTAGAACCGGTACGTCTGTCGTGTCGCCACCCCTTCGTCCACCACGGTGCCGCACAGTTCCGTCCACGCGCGGTACGGCACCGCTGCTCTCTCCTCCAACAGGTGGATGAGCGTGCAGCAGGTGAACTCCACGCCCAGCAGCAGGATCCAGGCGTTCAGTTCCAGCAAGCGGGAGAAGGGACTGTCGAAGCCGAAATCGGTGCGATTCCGGCGCGCGCTCAGCGCCACTGCAGCCGGTCCGACAGCGGCCAGCGGATGGGGCGCGTGGCGGGTAGGAACGGCGCCGGGCCACGTGCGCACGGCCTCCGAGATGGCTCCCATCGAGGACGGGCTGTGCTGCCGGTCCCAGACCTGCTCGGGCCCCTCCCAGAAGAACGCGCGGAAGATGGGCGCCACGAGCGTTCCGCCACCGCCTAAGAGCCGCAGCAGGGCGCGGACCACCGTGGCGGCACCGCCTTCCACGTGCCCGAAGGACCGCAGCGAGCTGTGGACGAAGACCACGTCTTTCGGTCCGATTCCCAACCGCTCGAGCCCGCGGACCACATCGTCCTCGTCGACCACCGTGTGCGTCACCGTGCCTCCAGTCAGGGGCCACCGCGTGGAGCGCGCTCTCGCTGCCGGCAGCCTCGGCTCACGTGGCCTGCCTGCCGCCCTCGCCCGCCGTCCCGGACCGACGCTGCATCGCCTCGACACGCTGTGCGCACAGCAGCAGCGCGCGGGGAACGTGGAAGAAGCCCTTGTAGCTGCCGCCCTTGCAGGTGTGCGTGAGCGCACCGCGGCGATCGCAGTACCCGAACCATTCGCCGTGCAGTGGATCGACGAAATGGTCCCAGGCATACTGCTGCACGCGCGCCAGCCACGACAGCCAGCGGGCCTCGCGCGTCAGATCGTAGGCCAGCACCAGCGCGTACAGCGCCTCGGTGTGCGGCCACCACAGCTTCATGGACGACTCGAGCTGGAGGGTGGGCGCGCCGTCCACATCCATGAAGTAGAACAGGCCGCCGAATTCCCGATCCCAGCCCAGCTCGAGCGACCCAGCCAGCGCTTCCAAAGCCATATGCCGGCAGCTGGGATCCGGCACGTACTCCAGCAGATGCAGCAGGAACCAGGCTACCTCGATCGAGTGGCCCGGATTGAAGAACCGGGCCTCGGGCCAACCCGCGAATTCGGTCCGTGCGCTGGCGTCCAGCAGGACGTTCTCCAGCAGGATGCGCCGCCGCGGGTCAAAGTGGCGCCGGGCGCCTCGAACCGCGCTGGCCATCGCTTCCAGATAGCGCCGGTCCGGATCCACGCGGTACAGCTCGATGGCCATGCTGGCCAGGACCATCACGTTCGCCAGACTGCTGGTCGCCGGCTGCCCGGCCAGGGCCGGTCGCCCCAGCAGCGCCGGATTGTCGATCCACTCGCCGATGCGCCAGAACAGCGCCCGCGCTTCTTCCAGACAGGCGCTGTCACCGGTCGCCCGGTAGTACTCGACCAGACCGAGCAGATAGAACACGGCCGCGTACGGCTTGCGCTGGTAGAAGAACGGGGCTCCCGCACGCGTCAGGCTGAAGTAGAATCGCCCCTGCGGATCGCGGGCGTGAGCGCGCAGAAACTCCAATCCAGAGCGGGCCGCCTGCAGCCACTCCGGACGGCGCTCCAACTCGTTGTACAGCCGCGCGAACATCCACACCGCGCGGCCCTGAAGCCAGACGTATTTCCGATCGTCGTACAGGCGGCCGTCCCGCTCCAGACAGGTGAAAAACCCTCCGTAGGTCGAATCGAGCGAATGCTCCTCCCAGAACGGGATGACCCGTTCGACCAAATCGGCGCGACAGCGCCGGCCGAACTCGTTCAGGTCGACATCGCGCGCTACAGAGCCGTCCATCCCCCGTCCACCATCAAGCAGGTTCCGGTGACGTACGCGGACGCGTCCGATGCCAGGAACACGACCGCTCCCTTGATGTCCTCGTTCCCCAGCATGCGGCCCAACGGGCACCGCCGATTGTACTGCTCGACGAAAGGCTGCGGTTGGCCGGCCCAGTAGCCGCCGGGGCAGATGCAGTTGGCGCGCACGCCCTGCTTGCCGAAGTAGTTGGCCAGGTAGCGCGTATAGTTGACCATCCCCGCCTTCACGAAGGTATAGTCGGGAGGCTGCTTCATGTCCGTGCCCACGTACAGCGTCGGATCGTTGGCCACCACGCCGTAGATGCTGGAGATGTTGATGATCGAGCCGCGGCCGCGGGCCAGCATGTCCGGCAGGAACGTCCTGCACATGTGCATGAGGCCGACCATGTTGCCCTGAGCGCTGAACGACCAGTACGCGGGGTCCTGATCCCAGAATCCGCCCCCACGCCCCACCACCGCGCTGTTCACCAGCACATCGATGCCGCCGTAGCGGGTGTGGATCTCGGCGTGCAGCTCTTCGATCGACGCCGCGTCGGTGATGTCCAGGCGCATGGCGTCCACGCGGCAGCCGGCGGCGCGCAGGCGAGCGGCCAACTGCTGGTTGCGCTCCAGGCTGCGCGAGGCCGTCACCACCGTGGCCCCTGCTTCGGCCAAGGCTTCGGTGATGCTGCTGCCGAACATGGGTCCGGCGCCGCCGCTGACCAGGGCCACCCGTCCATCGAGCGAGAACTTGTCCAGCACCCCCATGGCGATCTCTCCTGGCGCGGCCCGTGGCCGGGGCTGCCGCGCTGTGGCGTCTCGGTCTCGACAGCCCTCGTCGGACCCCGACCGCCCGAAGCAAAGCGTCCGGCCGGTCTCCGGTCAAGGTGCCTGCGGGCAGGTGCGCGTCACCCTCGGTCCCCGCCTTGGGCCCGGCTTGGCTAGATCACCGGATCGACCAGCTCGGGATATCGCGCTGCCTCGCTCTCGACGTCGGGATCGGTCTCCGTCGGCGGCAGCGGAGCAGCGAGAATCCCGTACAGCTCGGGTCGCCGGTAGCGCCGCAGATACCGGCCGGCATCGACCCAATCCGGCCGGCCCCAGTAGCGCCGATCCTGCGGGCGGTCATCCAGATCGATCGTTCCCTGGACCACGCCCTCGCCGAGCAAGCCCCCGGCCACCACCTGACCGAAGGCGTTGAACACGGTGGCGGCCATGGGCCGACGCAGCGGCACCTGGTGGCGCGTGACGTAGGTCGAGACGCCGAGTGGCAGCGAGTGCTCCCAACACCGTCCTGGCAGGACCGCCCGCCACAGGATCTCCTCGCTTTCGACCTGGCGCATGCTCGTCCACAGAAGCAGATCGGCGCCCTGCAGCTCGTGCACGCGGGTCAACTCGGGAAAATGGATGTCCCAGCAGATCAGCAGCCCGAGGCGGCCGAACGGCGTGGCGATGGTATCGATGCTCTGCCCCGCCGTGCACATCCTGGCCTCGCCGGGCGCCAGGTGGGTTTTGGCATAGGAGCCCAGCAGCGTCCCGTCCGGACCGTATACCAGCGCGCTGTTGGTGGCGGATTCGCCGCAGAGCAGCAGGACGTCCGGGATCACCACCATCGCGTACCGAGCGGCCAGTCCAGCGACGAGCTCGAGCCAAGGCGAATCCAGCTCCAACCCCGCCACGCGCCGCACCGCCGCGGGCCCGGCGGCCGCGGCCTGGCCGGCTTCGAAGGTGCAATGATGGTCGGCGAACTCGGGCAGCAGCACGATCTGGCACCCAGCGCGGCCCGCGGCCTCGATCAGGGCCGCCAGCCGCTGCCGCCGCTGCGCCAGCGGCTCCTGACACAGCAGCAGGTTCACCATGCCGAGCTTGATCGGTCGTGCCATCGCGGTCCCCTCCTTCGGACATTGCGCCGCTGTGCCGCATCCGCCTGGCCGACGATCCGCATCCTGGACTCAGGCGCCGATGGTCTGCCGCAGCACGCGCAGGAAGTTGCCGCCCCAGATCAGCGCGATCTCGCTCGGGCTGAAGCCGGCCGAAAGCAGTTCGGCCGTCAGCAGTGGCAGGCCGGCGACATCGGGGATCACAGGCGGCGTGTCGCCCAGACCGTCGAAGTCCGTGCCGACGCCCACATGCTCGACGCCCACGAGCTCGGCCACATAGCGGATGTGCGCCGCCACCCGCGCGATCGTCGGCGCGCGCACGTCGATGAACATCGGCGCCAGGGCGATGCCCATCACGCCGCCCGCGGCAGCCAGGGCCCGGATCTGGTCGTCGGTCAGGCACCGCCAGTGCGGACACAGGGCGAACACGGCCGTGTGACTCACGATCGGCGGTCGTGCCGAATGCTCCAGAACTTCGTAGAAGGCGCGGTCATCGATATGGGCCAGATCGGTGACCATCCCGACCCGGTTGCTGGCCTGCAGCACCTCGCGACCGAAGGCGGTGAGCGGCCCTGCCTCGCGCCGGGCACGCGCGCGCTCCTCGGCGGAGCAGGGACCGAAAGGACTCCGCGTGCCCTGCACCATCCCTGGCTCGGGGCCCCCCTCGCCATGCGTCAGGCCCAGCAGGCGGATGCCCAGTCGGTGCAGCAGCGACACCACCTCGACATGGCCGCGCAGCCAGCGCCCCGCCCCCTCGATGCCCAGCAGCACGGCGATGCGGCCCGCAGCCTTGGCGCGCTCCACGTCGGCCGCGGACAGCGCCAGCGCGAGGACCTCCGGGTGCGCGTCGATCTGGCTGAGCACCCTCTCGGTGGTGACCAGCAGGTCCGCCGCGGCACCGTTGCCGACGATGAACACCCCGCCGTCGTACCCGCCCGCGCGCATGCGCGGGATATCCACGTGGTACGATGGGTCGGACGCCATCCAGTTCAGCGGCGACTCGCCTCGCGCCACGCGCTCCACGGGCGTGTCGTTGTGCCCGTCGAACACCAGTGCCTCGCTGTGGATCCGCGCGATCTGCGCCGAACTCCACGATACCATGG
>Ga0067045_1030000_pt1 | contig 17191 bp, 13 predicted proteins | sample TerdegcTABiofilm_FD_59184 | JGI IMG/M metagenome (GOLD analysis project Ga0067045, IMG submission 59184) | Combined Assembly of (Gp0054472, Gp0054536) Wastewater bioreactor microbial communities from Singapore -Terephthalate degrading...
GGTGTTTAATGTGCAGGGGTTGGGGAAGGGGATCTGGAGCTGTGAAAGAACATGCCGGAAAAATCCGATCTGGGTGCACATGCGTGGATCCTGGAAATCAATGAAGACCCACAGGTAGCGGGCAGATTCTGGCAACCACCCTTGAAATTGCCCGGGTCGCAATTGTGCTGGCAGGGCGGATGAGATGTTCTTGATGTAGTGCAGCAGAGAGGTCTTGCCGCTGCGCTGTTTACCGACAATGGCCACATTTTGCAGGGGCGGGCCGCGTAAAACGTTGAAGATATGTTTGAGTTCCATTTGACGGCCAAAAAATTGGCGCGGCAGCAGGGTTGGTGGCCCGACTACGAAAGGGAAAGGATGAGGCTGACCCCTTTCACCGGCGGCTGGGGTGGCATCGGGATCATCAAGCGGGAGAAGGCGATTGGCAAGCTGGCGGGCGTTGGGGTGTCCGGAGGCTTCGAGGAACGCCAGCAGGTTGGACGGATTTTCCCACCCACCGCGCTGCGCAATCACCTGGGCAAGGTTTTCGATATCATCAAGATGGGCGGGGATGCGTTTGCGATAGATCCAGTAAGCGATGGCGGTGCCGCCAGAGCGTCCCATGGCGTACCCCAGCTCATCCTGCACCGCCTGGCGGTTTTTGCGTTGCCGGAAGGCAATCCATTGGATGGCGTCGGCCAGCAGGTTTGAAAAGCGTTCAGGCGAGGCAGGAGGCATGGCGGTTACTCTAAATATTTATGAGTAAAAAAAGAGTTTGACTACAAACTATGATTACTCTATTACCTGTATACTCATTCTAACACAAGTTATGATACAGTTGATGCTGGCTGCACGGATTTCATAGCAGGGGGCCGGCAGGTGGAATACCCTCGGTAAAATGAAAATGCCGAGGGTATTCCAATATTGTTGAGATCATGGCTGCCTGCCGCCGTTATACTATATTATTATTGAGAACTGCGACTAAAAAGAAGAGACCCTTGTGGGCGATTAAGGCTTGACATCCCGCTCCAAGCTGTTTACGATGGTATAAGAAATTAAAATCTTCACAATACTTGCCTTTTACGGCGAGACGGTGATTTTATGGGACTTAGAGATCTTCAAACAACGGGATTGTTAATTTTATTGCTCATTTTGCCGGCTTGCAGCCGATCGGCGACGCCGGGCTTCGAACCGACGGCGAGCGTATCTCCTGCGCCTCTCCAGCCGGAGACGGCAACTTTTCCTTCTGCCACGCCGTCGGTGTTAGCTTCTCCTACGCCTGTGTCATTGCCAGGCGAAAGTGAGCCGGTTGAGCCAGACAACGCGGTGCTGCTTCGCCAGACTGTGGAGGCGTCGGTCGAGAATCCTTCCAGGCTGGTCTGGTCTCAGGACGGGAATTTGCTGGCGCTGATGAGCGGTTCCGGTCTGATGGTGTTGGACGGCAAAACCCTTGCGGTTGTGTCGCGGGTTGAGGTCTCTGAGCCGCTCTATTTGTTGGATTTTTCGCCAACTTCCGGCAGTATGGCTACCACGATTAACCAGCAGCAGGTGGAACTGCGGGAGATTGTAAGTGGGCAGGTGATGCGCACGCTTGGGCTGGATTTTCCTCTGATTACTGCCAGTTATTCGCCCGATGGCACTCTATTGGCGATTTCCATGTCCGACGAAATTGCCGTGGGGTTGTGGGATGTGAGCAGCGGACAGTTAAAAAAGGAACTAAGCGGTTTCGAAACGGCCGCGCCGGTGTATTCCGGTTTTATCGGCCCAGACGGCCGGCATTTTGTCTGGCAAGCGCGCGGTACAGTCCAGGTTATGGACATGGAAACGAATGAGTTTGGCCCTGCCCTTCAGCACGAAGATTTTGTCGGCGCTGCAGCGCTCAGCCCAGATGGCCGGACGCTCGCCACAGCGGCGGGAGGCACGTTAAATGGCTTTTTCCAGCCGCTGATTAAACTATGGGATGCAGCCAACGGCGAGGAAGTTGCTGTTATGCCGGCTGGGGATTCTGTTCCAGGCAGTATGTGTTTCTCGCCGGATGGCAGGTTGCTGGTCAGTCATGATGGCAGCCGCATCGTCTTGTGGGATGTGAGCGCCGGGCAAATGATCGGCGCAGTGAGTGGGCATGAGGATGCCGTTTCTTCCGTGGCGTTCTCGCCCGATGGCATGCGACTTGCCTCGGCGGCTTATGACGGTACAGTGCGGCTATGGCAGACCGGGCCATGAGAAGAAAGCTGACGGGCTGAAAGGTTTCAATGAATGCGAAAAGCTGATTCTCCCTTTCTAGCAGATTGGTTTGTCATCTCGTTGCGCTGGCTGGTTTTGCTGGGCGCGGCGGTAAGGTTGGCCGAGAGCGGCGCAGCCACGCTTGCCCTGGAAGGCGTCTTTGGAATCGGCGCGCTCTGGAATCTATTCGCTTCTATCCTTGCTATTTTGAACCGCCGTCTACCCAATCACCGCATCATTTTTGTGACCGGCGACCTGGTTCTTTGCATGCTTCTTTTTGTTTTCAGCGGCGGTTTGGCTGGCCGGTTGTGGTGGATCGGATACCTGGTTATCTTTTCTTCTTCGATTTATTATGAGTGGCGCGGCAGCATCATCATGGCGCTGGCTTTAACATTGCTGCAGGGCGTCTTTAGTTTCTGGGTTGACGCGGATTTTTTTAATGTACAAAAAGGCCAGACCCTGGCGATTTCTAACCTGCTGGCCGGGCTGGTGTTTGGGTTTCTCGGCATCAAGTTGATGGATTTTATCCGGTCGAGTTATTTTGCGCTGGTACGAAAGCGCCGCGAAGCGGATTTTCGGGTTCAGCTTCAGGAACGCAACCGGCACAGCGCCATGTACCGCATGATCGAGGAACTCAGCGCGACCCTAAACTACCAGACAGTGCTCGAAACTGCCCTGGATTTATGCGTAACGGCGCTTGGCGGGGGGCGCGCCCAGGTGAAAGATCTTGTGAGCGCGGTATTGCTCTTTGATGCTGAGGATCAGCTGGGGGTGGAGGCGGCCAGGCGCTTTCCGCCGCCAGACCGCAGGGTTGTCTTCCCGGCAAAGGCGGGCGCCCTGGAAAAAGCCATCCAGTCTGCCGAGCCCTTAGTCGTTCAGAACCCGACCCATGATCCGGAGCTCAAGAAACTGGTTGTGCTTTATGGCTGCAATTCGGTTTTACTGCTGCCTTTGAGACGGGGACTGGATGCTTATGGGCTTATTTTGTTGGCGCACCCGCAGGCAGATTTCTTTACACCAGAGCGGGTGAATATGGTTGAAGTGATCAGCCACCAGGCAGTGATCGCCATTCAGAATGCGCTTCTCTTTCGTGATCTTGAGGCGGAAAAAGAACGAATAATCGAAACCCAGGAGGAGGCTCGCAAAAAACTGGCGCGCGATTTGCATGATGGACCCACGCAATCAATTTCTGCCATTGCGATGCGCCTGAGCGTCATTCGCCAGATGGTGGAGAAACACTCCGCTGAAACCGCGCTGGAGCTTGAAAAAGTGGAAGACCTGGCGCGCCGGACCTCTCAAGAAATCCGCCACATGCTGTTCACCTTGAGGCCGCTGGCGCTTGAGTCGCAGGGGCTGGAAGCCGCGCTGAAAGCCATGGCAGGAAAAATGGGGGATACTTTTCAACAAAAAGTGGTGGTGGATATCGAGCCGCGCGCCGTGGAGATGTTAAAACCGGAGAAACAAACGGTGGTCTTCTACCTGGCGGAAGAGGCGGTTCATAACGCGCGCAAGTATGCCAAGGCCGCCGAAATCCGCATACGGCTTCAGCGAGCGCCGCAGGATGATTCTTTTGTCCTCTTGCAGGTTAGCGACAACGGGGTTGGTTTTGACGTCGAGTCTGTCCAGCGCGCCTACGAAGGGCGGGGCAGCCTGGGTATGGTGAATTTGCGCGAGCGAACGGAGTTAATCAACGGTTTGCTGCGGGTCGATTCTGCGCCTGGCAAGGGAACACGCGTGCAGGTTGTCATCCCGGTCACAGAAGAAGCGACCGATCGTTTGCAGCGAGGGATGTCCCCACCAATAAGTTTTGTCTAAAAAGAATATGCCCACTGTTGCCGGCTTTTACTTTGCAGAAAGCAATCTTGCCAAAACCCCCCGCATTCCTGTTTTGCTGATTCATGGAGCGGGGAGCGATCACCTCTGTTGGCCGCCTGAAATTCGCAGAATAGCGGGCGAACGCGTTCTGGCATTCGATTTGCCAGGGCATGGCCGCTCTGGCGGGATTTGTGAGCAGTCTGTCGGGGGCTATGCCGCCCAGACGCTGCGGTTTTTGGATGCGCTCGGCATTTACCGGGCTGTTTTTGTGGGGCATTCTCTCGGCGGGGCGATTGCCTTGTGGTCAGCGTTGAACAGCCCCGACCGGACGGCGGCGATTGGATTGATCGCCAGCGGCGCTTCTTTCAAAATTCCTGATGGCTTGCTCAATGGGTTGGTGAGCCAAACGACGCTTCCGGAGGCTTTGGCTCTTTTACGGGCGCACCTGTTCAGCCGGCGGGCAGAAAAAAGCCTGGTTGAAAAGGTGATGCAATCCTTTGGGAAAGCGCGCTTAAGCCAGTTACAAAGCGATTGGAAAGCTGCCGCCGATTTTGATTTACGTTGGCAAATTTCGGGCGTGCGGGCGCCGGTCTGGGCAGCGGTTGGCCTGGAGGATAACCTGTCCCCGCCTGCTTTGATGCGTTATTTGGCCAGTCAGCTTCCTCAAATAAAGGTACTGCAAGTGGACGGGGCCGGCCATATGGTGATGCTGGAACAACCCGGAAAGGTGGGGCAAGGGTTGAACCAATTCCTGAAATCGTTGCCGTTGAACCTTCCTGAGAATTGGCCAGTTGCCTGACTCGAGGGGCGTTAATAAAACCGCGCCGAGGCGAGTCCGGCCGGGTGCAAGAAGATCCTTTATGTTGAATAGAGGACATATTTTTGCAGAAATTGCTCGGTGGCGTCGAAGACATCACGAATCGTTTCTGTTTTTTTAAATCCGTGGCCTTCCCCCTCATATTTATTGTATTGGTGGGGGATGGCCTGTTGGAGCAAGGCCGCAACAATCTGCTCCGTCTGTTCAGGAGGCACGGTGCGATCCTCGCTGCCATGAAATAGGAGCAGCGGGTCGCGAATTTGGGCGGCGTGAAAGACGGGCGACCGTTCCTGGTAAAGCTGGGAGGCCTCTGGTAACGGCCCTACGAGGGTTTCGTGGTAGTGTGCTTCGAATTTGTGGGTTTTTTGAGCCAGGGTGAACAGATTCGAAACACCGTACAGGCAGATGCCAGCGCGAAAACATCCTGGAAAGCGGATCAGAGTATTCAAAACGGTAAAGCCTCCCGCGCTGCTACCGCGCAGCGTCATGAGGTTTTGATCTGCCAGTTTTTGGGCGACCAAAGCCTGGGCGCCGCCGGCGGCGTCTTCTACGTCGAAAATCCCCCATTTGCCTCGTAGTTTCTGAATATAGCTGCGACCATATCCGCTGCTGCCGCGATAGTTTACATCCAGCCAGGCATATCCACGTGAGGTGAAGTAGGCCGCTTCGGCGTTATAACGAAAGCAGGCCTGGGTGGTAGGTCCACTGTGAATGTTGACGATGGCAGGGGGCAAGCCCTCGGCAGTGCAACGCGGGTTGGCAGGGGGCGCGTACAGGCCGTAAACTGTGGAGCCATCGAGAGCGGTCCAGGCAATGGTTTGAGGGGTCGGCAGGTATTCCGGCGGAATTTCCTCTGGATCGCTATGGCGCTCCACTACTAAGCGGTTGCCGTCCCAGCGCACAACCCGGTTGGGGATAGATGGTGAAGAGGCGATAAAAGCGAGCTGATCATCGTGCGGGGAGACCGCCAACTGAGCCAGCCAGGTGTAAGGCGCGGTATCAATCTGGCTGCGACGCTCGCTTTCGAGATCTATCTGCCACAGGGAAGATTGGCCAGTGTGGTATTGAAAATAAAAGATACGTCGGCTATCGCGACCCCAGCCATAAAAACGCAGCCCCTGCACCCAAGCGGGGGTAGAAAGGAGCAACCCCCCGGCGGAGAGGAGCGTTTGCTGGCTGCCGGTTTCCAGGTCGAGCAGCATCAATTTTTCCCAATCCCCATCGGTGGAGATATAAGCCAGCCAGCGGCCATTTGGCGAAAAAAGCGGCTGGCAAACCGGGGTACACGAATCTCCGGCAATGACATCTTGTTCGACGAGCCGAGGTGGGTTGCCGGCCAGTCTGCCGAGTTTGAGGCGAGCGCCATCCCACGGCATGTTGGGATGATCCCACTCGATCCACGCAATCCATTCTCCGGCCGGGTGCCAGGCGGGCTGCATGTAAAAATCTGCCTGACTGGTCAAGGGGATAGGCTGGCTGTGGCCCTCACTATCTACCAGCGCCAGGCAGTCCTCAGCGCCATCGCTGGCGATGTAGAGCACCCGGCGGCCGTCCGGCGAGATTTGTGGGGATGCAACAGCGCCCGAAGGCGGGGTGATGGGGTTGGAACGGCCGCTACCCAGACGGCGGCGGTATAACCGGCCATCTGCTCCGGCAAATACCACCCATCCGTTCTGAACGGTGAAATCACCACCGCCGTAGCCAACGCTGCCACGCGGCGATGGCTCTGCGACCAGGTCGTATACCGCTTTGCTGGGAGGATGGACGATGATCTTGTTCTGGTCAGAATGCCCTTCCAGCCAGAGGAGGGCGCCGCTCTGATCCCAAAGAACGTCTTCCAGGCGCAGGCGCCGGCTGGTTTGAATGGCGCCGATTGGGCTGGGCCAAAGCCCATAGGGGATGATTTGTTTCTGGGGCATTACAAAGTGGGTTGGCTGGAGAGGAAAGGTCCAAATTTTTCCACGATCTTGTTGCGCGGTTGAAAACCGGTCATTTGCTGTACGGGTTGGCCGTCAATATACAGAAACAGCGCTGGCACGCTCATGATCGAATGGCGAACGACCAAATTGGGGCAGTCATCTACATTGGCTTTTGCCAGCCGTACCCTGCCATGCCACTCTTCGCTGGCCAGTTGGATGAGGAGCGGCTCCAGTCTGTGACAGGGGCTGCACCATGGCGCCCCGAACTCCAGTAGCACTGGCTGTTTGTAGCCCAATACCTGCTGGTCAAAGTTGTCTTCGGTGATCTGGATGAACTCGCTCATCCTTTATTTTTTGTGCTTGTGTTTGAGATCGCGGGGACGCCACAGGTCAATCAGCTCTCCGCTGGTCTCGTCGTTTAAATCCGCCCAACTTTTAACCGGCAAGGCGATATGTGCGATCGCTGCTGTTGGCAAAGATTCAACCTGGTGGCTGAGGATTTGCAAAAGACCTTCAAGACCCGGGTTATGGCCGATGATCATAATCCGTTCCAGGTTGTCGGAGAGGGCTAATAATCCTTCCAGGTATGCGCCTGGTTCGGCCAGATAGAAAGAATTTAGATAGGTGATTTCGCCGACAAAGCGGCTGGTTTCTGCGAGCAATTCGGCTGTCAAGCGGGCGCGCAGGGCAGAGGAACAGAGGATTCGTTGTGGAACCAGTTCTTTTTCAAAGAGCAAATTTCCCATCATGGGGGCATCTTTCTGTCCGCGCTTATTCAATGGGCGCTCGTGATCTTCTACGCCTTTTTCTTTCCAACTTGATTTCGCATGACGCATGAGTAGCAGAGTTTTCATCGCAAAACCACCCTGGCAGAGAACTTGGGATTTATCGTAATCTTCATCGCTATTTTGACCAATGAGAGTATAACATAATTCAATCTCAAAAACTTCAGCGGTCCGGACGGTAGGGCATTATTAACCCAAAGTTAACATTCGCAGAATTTTTACCCAGGCTCGAATTGGCAGGGGCAGGATGTTCTGTTCACAAGGGGTTCTTTTCTATATATAAAAAATAGTGGGATGAAAATGAAAGGAAAGTATTATAGTGTTGTTAATGGAAGAGATTCAAACCCAGCAATATGTTTTTGTCACCGAGGCGCTGGCGCGTTTGTTTCATGCGACGCCGCAGGAGTTCTTTAAATATTTACAGCAGGATGGGAACGTCTTTTTGCGATATTATTGGCACCGGGTTGGCAAAGAACTTAAACTTTCTACCCAGGCACCGCCGCAGGGGTTGAATTACCAGATCCGACAGCCTGCTCCTGACACTGTGATCGCGTTAATTACCCTCCCGCCTCCGCAGGTAGAACGAGAAGCTTATTTTGCCGCCATGATTTACCGCCCTTTCCGGGTTACGCCCTTCCTGGGGATTTCGGATACAACAAAAATGCTGGTGTTGGAGTATCGGCTTAACAAGGAAGGCCAACCCATAACGGCGCTCAGTGAATGGTCCAAGAGGCACCAGTATGAAGTGATTGGCAAAGGGCCAGCGCCAGAACTGGAAGCTTTTTATGCGGCTGTTTTGGAACAGCTTTAAATCCGGCGGGCTGAAAGATAGGCTACAATTATTCTATGCCTGAAAACACTACTGAAAAACTGTTGAAACGTTTGGCTGCTTTGGAGGCGGATGTAATCTACCGCCAGCCAACCCAGGCCGGCGAAGAAGAATTCCGCTATTTGCCTGGCAGCCGCCGTGTGTTGGTCTCGGCGCCACACGGCGCTGCCCATATCCGTAATGGGCGGCTCAAGGAAGAGGATGAATATACCGCTGCGATTGCCCGTTATCTGGCAGAGGTCACCGGCGCCCACGCGCTTTACCTGCGGCGGCAATCGGCCACCGATTCCAATTACGATCCTGAAACAGAGTATAAGCGCGCCTTGAGAACCATCATCCGGCAGGAGAATATCCGGTTTGTGCTGGATTTGCATGGGGCGTCGGACGATCATTTATTCGGCATTGCGCTAGGGACGATGAACGGAAGGAGCTGCCCGGAGCAGTTCCCCATGATTCTGGAGGTCTTCGGGAAGTATGGTTTCCGCCAGGATGCGCGTGGTTCTTACCGGCTGGATGTGGACGGGCGTTTTACCGGGGCAGGGGGAGCGCGGCAAGAAACAATCACCCGTTTTGTAAGAGATACCCTGGGGGTGCCGTCGCTTCAGATTGAACTGGCTTCTCATATCCGGGTGGTTCAGGTTCCCCTGGATGGAAAACTCCCGCAGGTTTACCGCGGCGACCCGGAGTTGATCGAAAGGACGATGGCGGCGCTGACGGAATTGGTGAGCCGCCTGTGAACGGCGGCGCTGCTATTGCGACAGCTTGAAGTGATTACTTAAGGTGTAATACATGAAGTTTTCCCACAAGGGGACGATGTGATCGCGACGGTAATCGTGGGTGGCGTATGTTTGCAGGATCACGCGCCCGCCCATACAGGTCGCCAGTACGCCGTTAGAGGATTTCTGGTCGGGATGTTTTCCGGCTAGCAGGATGGCGTCTCCGCCTGAGCCAAGCCTGAGCAGGTCCCCGGCGTCGCCTTCCCAGTAGATATTGGGGGTTGTGAGCGCCCCGACCTGGTTTGGATAACTGAAGACCTCATGGTACTGGTCGAGCCAGAAGATGGAATAATCCAGTTGGTCATATCCGGCCGGATCGCGCCACCAATCCGCCTGAAAACTCACGCCGCATTTTCCCAATAACGGCGCGATGCGGCCGTTCGCAATTTCATCCAGGTACCAGACTTCGGCCACCAGCGCCACGCCGTTGTCGACCTGATTCATAATCAAATCCCAAAATTCGCCGCGCACCGCGTTGCGGGCCTCAGCGGAGATTACGATCAGGTCCCAACGGGTTGATGAGTTCAGTTGCTCCATCAGGTGGCCAAGCGCATCACCAACTTCGACGACCCGCCCACCTGAGAAACGCATGTTCTGGACAGCCGAATGAACGCGGGTATCCAGATCGTAATAGCCGCGAATATCCTCAAAAACCAGAACGTTAGCCGCGCGGATCTTTTGGGCGATATCCTGGGTGGGTTCAGCGGTGGGCTCTTCGGTTGGCGGTACAGGAGGAGGGCTTTCGAGGGAGGGCGCCGGTTGGGTGGGCTGTTCGGGCGTGGGGGTTGGCTTCGCTTCTTCGGGCTTGTTCTTTTCCGCTTCGGCTGTGGCTTTTTGCAACGCTTCGAGGGTCCCTTGAAGGCGAATGGCCATGACTGTTTCTTGCATACCGTCGGATTGATCGCTACCGGTATTCAACTGCGGCGCGCTACATGCCAGCATAACCACGAGAACAGTGAACAGTAAGAAGATCTTTTTGTGGTTGGTTTTACCTCGGCGCATTGTTTCCTCCATACTATGAGCAAAGGGATAAAAGGTCGTCACCCTATTTTGTTTCTCATTATACAATTTAGATTGAAAAGGATAGCACAGTGGTTTATGCCAATTTCTGACGATGAAAAATCTCAAATCGCAGTAAAATGAATAAGAAAGCAAGGATGTGTAGGAATGAAGGAGCGCTTGACAGTACGACCTTCTCCGATTGCCGGCAGTTGGTACCCCGATGATGCTGCCCGGCTGGCTGAGTTGGTGGATTCTTTTATCCAACAGGCGGAAATTCCAACGTTTGAAGGGGAAGTAAAAGCCGTGATCGCCCCGCACGCCGGCTATCGGTATTCGGGCAGGACGGCGGGTTACGCCTTTCGCGCCGTCAAGGGGCTTGAGGTAGATCTTGTGGCGGTGGTTTCGCCATTTCACGACTATCACCCAGCGCCTTTTTTAACCACCGTTCACGGGGCGTATTGGACGCCGTTGGGCGAGATATCGGTTGATCTGGAGTTGATTGCGCTGCTGGATGGGGCGTTGCGAAAAGAATGCGGCGTTGGGATGACGGCGCTTGCGAGGGATAGGGAACATTCGCTTGAAATCGAGCTACCCTTCTTGCAGCGCTCGTTGGGGAGAGACTTCCGCTTGTTGCCCGTCATGGTGCGGCCGGTGACGCCGCCGCTGGCGCGATCCCTGGGCATGTGCCTGGCTTCGATATTGGAAGGGCGGAGAGCGCTGCTGGTTGCGAGTACCGATCTTTCCCATTTTTATCGCGAAGCAGATGCCAATTTGTTAGATCGCCAGATGCTTAAACAGATCGGCGCTTTTTCGCCCGAAGGCGTGCTGGCAGCCGAAGAAACCGGCGCGGGGTTTGCCTGCGGCGCTTACGCGGTTGCAGCGGTGTTATGGGCAGCCCGGAGGATGGGAGCAGATACCGTAACCGTGTTGCATCACAGCACCTCGGCGGATGAAACGGGCGACCGTTCTGCGGTAGTAGGGTATGGCGCGGCGGCGGTTTTCAGGAGGGCGTGATTCTAGCGAATTTCCTGGTAATCTTCATACTGGTGGCGTTAAACGGCTTTTTTGTCGGGGTGGAATTTGCCGCTGTGGCTTCACGGCGCGCCCGGCTGGAGACGCTGGCCGGCGCAAACAGCGCTTCTGGTCAAATTGTGCGAGGGTGGTTGGAAAACACGGCCACGCGCGACCGCTTGATTGCGGCGACTCAACTGGGTATTACCCTGGTCAGCCTGGCGCTAGGCGCGGTGGGTGAAAACACCTTCGAGGCGCTGCTGGCCCCGTTGTTTGAACGAATCGTCCTCTCTGAAGGCTTGATTTTCCTGGAAAAATTGATCGCTTTTTTGCCGCTGGCCGTTTCGTTAACTGTGGTGACGGCGATTCATGTCGTGTTGGGTGAACAGGTACCCAAAGTCGCAGTACTGCGCGCTCCCGAACGGTTTGCCCTGGCCAGTTCACGGGTGATGACCGTCTTCATAGCTGTGTTCAGGGGCTTTATTAACCTGCTGGATTGGGCTACCCGTGCCATTTTATCCCTGGCCGGTATTCAAGATGGCGGCAGTCATTATCATACGGTATCCGTTCAGGAATTTAAGGAAATGGTCAGCGGGCCCGAAATGGATGGCGTGATCCAGAAGCCGGAGCGCGAAATGCTCTCGGCGGTGATTGATTTTGGCGAACTGGTGGTGCGCCAGATCAGCATTCCGCGTACCGAAATGGTTGCCGTCGAGGCAGACCAGTCGCTGGATACCGCGCTCCATCTGATGGTGGAAAACCGGTTGACCAAACTGCCTGTTTTTGAAGACAACCTGGACCATGTGATCGGCATTTTATTCTTGCGGGACCTGGCCGAAGCGCTGCAAAAGCGACATACCGCTGGCCGTTGCGCGCGCGAGCTGGCGCGCGAGGCGCTCTATGTCCCGGAGACGATCTCGGTCAACCATTTGCTGCACCAGTTTCGGGCGCGACGGACGCACGTTGCGATTGTGTTAGACGAATTTGGCGGCACCTATGGCCTGGTGACGCTGGAGGACCTGTTGGAAGAAATTGTTGGGGAGGTGCAAGACAGTTTTGAGACTGCGCCGCCGACTATTCAACCCCTGGCCGATGGAGCGGCGCTCATTGACGGCATGGCCACTATTGAAGATGTGAACGAATATTTTGGCGTTCATCTCGTCGAGGATTATTACGACACGATCGCGGGTTACCTGTTGAGCCGCCTAGGGCATATCCCTCAGCCTGGGGAGGAGTACCTGGATCTGGAGAACAAGATCTCGTTAAAAGTCGAGAAGATGGACCGGCTGCGGGTTGCCCAGATTTTGTTCCGCCGGCAGGTGTGAGCGTGTATGTACAGGTTGCTGTAAACGTCCCCCGTGTGAGCGGCGTTTTTGATTACCATCTGCCAGCGGAACTCGCCGGGCAGGTTGCGCCCGGCTGCCTGGTTCTAGCGCCTTTTGGGCGGCAAACGGTACAGGGAATCGTCCTGCGACTGGTGGAACACCCGCAGGTGCAAGAAACCAGGCCAATTTTAGAGCTGTTCGATCGGGAACCGGTCTTGACGGAGCATCAAATCCAGTTCGCAGAGCTGCTTTCAAAAGAGGTGTTGGCGCCGCTGGCGACTTGCCTGTTTCAGTTCTTGCCGCCGGGATTGGGCCAGCAAGCCGATACTCTCTATCGTCTAAGGGAAGGGCTGCAAGCAAAGGAAGAAGCGCTCTCTCCCTTGCAGGCAAAGATCCTGGCGCGGCTTGCCGAACGCGGCCCGCTGCGAGGCAGGCAATTGGAGGCGGCTTTTCCGCGCCGCGCCTGGAAAGAAGCCGTCAAGAAGCTGGAGAGACTTGGTTATCTGTCCTCACAACCGGTGCTGCCGCTGCCAGCCGTCCGGCCAAAGACAGCACGAATGGTACAACTGGCCGCACCGCCGGAAGAAGCGGATCAGTTTCGAGACCGGCTGGGCCGCGGCGAAAGCGGCGCCCGTCGCTGGCGGGTGTTAGAGTTCTTGAAAAACGAACCCTGGCCGGTTTTGGCTTCTTGGGTTTACGCTGCCAGCGGCGCGAATGCCCTGGACCTGGCCCGCCTGGCGGAGCTGGGTTTGATCAGCCTTTCTGAAACGGAGGTGTGGCGTGACCCGCTCGAACAAACGGAGTGGATTCCCCAATCGCCGCCGGTTTTAACCCCCGACCAGGAGGTTGTCTGGGAGCGCATCTGCTCCTATTTGGGCAGAGCCGCAGAGGACCGGGCTGTTCCGCCATTGCTGCTGCATGGGGTGACCGGTTCGGGCAAAACCGAGTTGTATTTGCGCGCTATCGCAGAAACCATTGCGCAAGGTAAGCAGGCGATCTTCATGGTGCCAGAAATTGCCTTGACGCCCCAGACGGTCCGGCGGGTGCTGGGGCGGTTTCCAGGGCGTGTCGGGTTGGTACATTCCAAGCTCTCGACTGGGGAGCGGTATGATACCTGGCGGCGGGCGCGTGCCGGGATGCTGCCGGTGATCGTTGGCCCGCGCAGCGCGCTGTTTGCTCCGCTTTCCAAACCGGGTCTGATCATCCTTGATGAGTGCCATGACGATTCTTATTATCAGGGTGAAACGCAGCCAAATTACCATGTGGTGGAGGCAGCGCTGATGTACGCCCGGAAGACCGGGGCGCTGATAATCCTGGGTTCGGCAACTCCGCCGGTTAGCCTGTTGTATCGCGCCCGGCTGGAAAACTGGCCCATTCTGACGCTGCCAAATCGCATCCTGGCGCACCGGGAGGCAGTGGCGCATCAAATGAGCCGGTTGGGACGCTCCTTGCCGCCGCTGTCAACCTCTGACGGAGAGATTGCTACGCTGCCGTTGCCGCCGATTGAAGTGGTGGATATGCGGGAAGAGTTGAAAGATGGAAACCGCTCCATCTTTAGCCATTCCTTGCAAAAGAAATTATCCGATGTGATTGCATCGGGCCAACAGGCTATCCTGTTCCTTAACCGGCGCGGCAGGGCTACCTATGTCTTTTGCCGGGTGTGCGGTTATGTGCTGCGTTGTTCGCGGTGCGATTTGCCCATGACCTTGCACCTTGACCCCGACGGCGGCCGGGGCGAAGTTTTACTCTGCCATACCTGTAATTCCAGGCGTAAGTCTCCCACGACCTGTCCTCAGTGCGGCAGTGGTCATATCCGCCAATATGGGGCTGGAACCGAAAAGGTGGAGAGCGAAGTGCAAACAATGTTCCCTCAAGCGCGCACCTTGCGCTGGGACGCCGAGACCACCCGGCAGAAAGGTGCTCATGAGGTTATCCTCTCACATTTTGTCAATCACCGCGCTGATGTTCTGATCGGGACGCAAATGCTCGCAAAAGGATTGGACCTGCCGCTTGTCACGCTGGTGGGGGTGGTGCTGGCTGATGTCGGTTTGAACTTTCCCGATTATCGCGCGCCGGAGCGTACCTTTCAACTTTTGACGCAGGTGGCGGGGCGGGCTGGGCGCAGTCCACTGGGCGGTCAGGTGGTCATTCAGACATTTCAACCGGATGCTTACCCTATTCAAGCAGCATCCAGGCACGATTATGCCGGTTTTTACAAACAAGAGCTGGAAAAACGCCGACAGATCGGGTACCCGCCGTTTGCGCGCCTGGTGCGCTTTGAAGCGCGTTCTCTAAAAGCCGAATTGGCCGAGGAAGCAATCAAGAAGCTTGCGGGGCGCCTGTCCCTATGGATCACCCAGGACGGTTTAGAGGAAACCGCCAGCCTGATCGGCCCTGCGCCGTGTTTTTACCAGCGCGTCAACGGGCGCTATCGCTGGCAGGTTGTGTTGAAGGCGCCCGACCCACTCGCGATCCTGCGCGAACGAGATTTGCCTGCGGACTCCGAGCTTGTAACCTATCGTGTGGAGGTAGCCCCTCCTACGCTGCTCTAACGGTGATTTTGCGCCCAAAGGGGAGATACATGCGGCGCGGGGGAATGGCCTTGGGGGGTTTTTTCTTCCCTTGAATTTGTTTATTCGGTGTAAAATGATTCTTAAGGAATCGAAATCATGCAGAGTTTGCCGGTCAATGAAATTATCCACGGCGATTGTGTTCAGGTTCTGGCGGATTTTCCAGAAGGATCGGTTGACCTGATTTTCGCCGACCCGCCGTACAATCTTCAACTTCAGAATACGCTGTTTCGCCCGAATATGACGCGCGTAGATGCCGTTGATGATGAGTGGGATAAATTCAGCAGCCTGCAGGAATACGACCGGTTCAGCCGCGCATGGTTGAGCGCCTGCCGCCGTGTGCTCAAAGATACCGGTACGCTGTGGGTTATCGGCTCGTACCATAACATATACCGGCTGGGGACGATCATACAAGACCTGGGCTTTTGGTTCTTGAACGATATCGTGTGGATCAAGACCAACCCCATGCCGAATTTTCGCGGGGTGCGGTTTACCAATGCTCATGAAACGCTGATCTGGGCAAGCAAGTTCAAGGGAGCAAAGTACACCTTCAACCACCATGCCATGAAAGCTTTGAACGATGAAAAGCAAATGCGCAGCGACTGGCTGCTCTCGATCTGCTCCGGGTCTGAACGGATCCGCAGCCATGGCCAGAAAGCTCACCCAACCCAGAAACCCGAGGCGCTGCTTTACCGGGTGATCCTGGCTTCCAGCACTCCGGGAGATATTGTGTTGGATCCATTCTTTGGCAGCGGGACGACGGGGGCGGTGGCCATGCGCCTGGGACGCCGGTGGATTGGGATTGAGAAGGAAAGCGATTACGTTTCGGTTGCCCGGCAGCGTCTTTCAGCCATCACGCCGGAGATCTTTCCTGATGCAGCATTGGTGGTGCGCAGTGGCCGGCGAGGCGAAGACCGCATCCCGTTCGGGGCGCTGCTTGAAAATGGTCTGCTCAAACCGGGACAGTTGTTATACTTTCGGCGCGACCGCAGCATGGCGGCTTGTGTTAAAGCAGATGGCACGCTGGCGTTGAACGGTTACCAGGGCTCAATCCACATGGTGGGTCGCCAGTTGATGGGTGGGAGCCCCTGTAACGGTTGGGAACACTGGTACTACGAGACTGAGACAGGCGAATTACACGCGATCGACGATTTGCGCCGTGTGGTGCGTGAAAGCCGATCTTAGAATCATCATATACGCCAACAAAAAACGTCTGGCGGGTTATTTCTGCCAGACGTTTTTTTCGTCTTCCGAGTCGCTATTGCAAGACGTACCAGGGGTTGATAAAACCGCCCAGATAGCGCACTTCGAAGTGAAGGTGAGCGCCGGTGGAATTGCCCGTGCTGCCTGCCAGTCCGATCAATTGACCCTGACCGACGCCCTGGCCGCAGTAGACAGAAATCTGGCTCATGTGGGCGTACAAGGTATGATAGCCGTTCTGGTGATCGATCATCACCATATTCCCATAACCGCCGCCTATAGAGCCTGCATAGACGACCACGCCGCTATCCGCAGCATACACGGGGGCGCCTTCTCCGGCAGCGATATCAATGGCGAGGTGCCCGGACCAGTAGTCATTGCCGGAGAGGAAATGCTGGACAGCAGGCCAGACGAATGTTCCGCTGCCCACCGGGCCGCCAGCAGAAACCTGGCAGCCGCCAGGTCCGCTGACCCCTTTGGTGACGCCCGATTTTGGAGCGTAAGCCACCGGGACAACCCATTGCTTGAACTCGCGTGAGCCGCCGGGGATCATGATCATCGTACCCGGCTCGATCACCGGGTTGGTGATATCCAGTTGATTACCGGGCCATTCAAGGATGGATTCCGGATCCACTTTAAAGGTCGCGGCCACTTTTTCGATGGTGTCGCTTTCTTTCCATTCATAATAGACGCCATCGGTAGGCGGGATCTCAAGCTCCATTCCAACGGAGATCATGTGCGGGTCGTCGTTGAGTATGGTGTAATTGGACCAAAGGATGGATTCGGGTTTGATCTTGAACTGGTTGGCAATCCCAAAGATGGAATCGCCTTTTTGGATGGTGTACTTGGTTGGTTCGCTACGGGGCCGGGTAGGGATCGTAGTGCGCGGGTTGGTGACCCGGACAATGGCTTCTACCCCTACGTCGGATTTTAGCGGCGG
>Ga0067045_1030001_pt1 | contig 17189 bp, 16 predicted proteins | sample TerdegcTABiofilm_FD_59184 | JGI IMG/M metagenome (GOLD analysis project Ga0067045, IMG submission 59184) | Combined Assembly of (Gp0054472, Gp0054536) Wastewater bioreactor microbial communities from Singapore -Terephthalate degrading...
TTTTTTAAATTTTATTGCACATTATTTTAGGTGAATCGGGCAAATACCTTGCAGTTTGAGGGTAATTCCAAAAGGTAAAACAAGTACCCATGCCGAAAAAGAATATGGGTTTTTAAGCAAAAACTATTTAGAACTATTATAATATCAAACTTTACGCATTCACCCTGAATTCGGGGTAATCATAGACGAAGACGGGATTCTCGACACCCAGAAGACGCAGATAGACGTAAATCTGTCCCCGGTGATGCCACAGGTGTTCGTAGGAACTGTTGACATGATGGAAGAGAGGCATTTCTCCCCAGGGGGTTTTGACGGGCTTGAAGAGATCTTCGGCGGTCATAGATGCAAAATACTCGTTGGTGAGGTTATGGACTTCCACGGCGTAATTATAAATATCGTCCAGGGTTTCCAGGTGGGGGGAAGGGATATTTTTGGTAAAGTCCTCGATAACCAGTTCCCCTTTTTTGCCGGTTTCATCAAAGACTTTTTCACAGTGATAAATATGGGTAACCAGTTCCCGGAGGGTGAAGTTTTTCTCGGTGGGTTTGAAATCCAGTTTATCGGCGGGAATCTGCTTTATGAGCCGAAGGGTTACTTCCTGTACCCGATCCCAGTGTTTGAAAAATCCTGCAAACATGTTTTCCATAAAAAAATCCTCCTTGTTGATCCTTGTTTAAAAACAAACAGTACAAGAAGATCTATTATGGAAGGGTTCCCGAAAAACCTTTTGCCCTACTTATTTTTTGCCGTCGGAGGAGGACTCTGGGAAGAGACGGGCTTTTCAGAGGGAGTGGAAGAAGGGGGGGGGTCAGCGGCAGGTTTTTCGTCAGGGGTGGGAGCAAATAATTTAATCGTCTGGATGTTTTGTAGAGTTTCCAGTTTGGAATTAACTATCTCCACATAGGGTTGTGCCATGGAGGAAGAAGCCTGTACCAGTTTTCTCTGCTGGGGTGAGAGTCGGGAATTAAGGGAACCGTAAGGGGTTCGTTTGTTGGTATCCAGCACCACGATATCCACCCGGCGGTTTTTAGCCCGGTTCTTTTCCGAGGTATTGGGATGAAGAGGTTTATATTCTCCGTAGCCGATAATCGACACCCTTTCAGGCACCACTTTTTCCCTGGTGATGAGGAAGTAAGCCACATTGGTAGCCCGCATGGTGGAAAGTTCCCAGTTGGATCGGAATCGGCTGGTAAAGACGGGAAGATTGCAGGTATGCCCTTCGATCCGGATGGGATAATTATATTCATTTAAAACCGGTGCGATGATATGCAAAAGTTCCTCGGACTGTTTGGTCAGTTCCGCCTCCCCCACGGGAAAGAGGTATTTGTCGGTCATCATGGAGATTACCAGGCCCCGTTCCTCCATCTTGAGGCTGACCATGGAATCCTTCTTTCTAAGAGACAGGGCGGTGTTGATCTTCTTGCTGATGTCCACCAGGTCAGGATTATCTTTTTCCTCGACTCTGGGAACCGGATCTCCCATTTTCAAAGGCGGTGGGGTCAGATTTTTTTCGTCGGTTTTCTCCTCGCTGTCGGTTCTCTGTTCCACCACCGTTTTCTTGTTTTGAAAAGCCTCCGCCAGTGCCTGGGAAACCGCTTTGAACTTATCCTTGTCCATCTGGGACATGGCGTACATGGCAACAAAAAGACAAAATAAAAGAGACATCATATCCCCGAAAGATACGACCCAGGCTTCTATGGGGGGAGGACCGGTTTCCTCTGCGTCAAGACGCCTCCGGTTGAACTTTTTGCCCAAGGTTTCCGTTCACCTCCTCGCCGGATTTGGCGGACTTGCCTTTATCTTCATTGAGAATATCCCGACAGAAAGATTTCAGTTTTTCCTCGATAATAAAGGGATTATCCCCTTCCTGAATCGATTGCAGGCCGGTAAGTACCATTTCGTAAAAATCCGACCTCTCCTTATTAATCTTCTTGGCCTTTGCCGCCAGAGGGTTAAAGAAGAAGTTGGAATAGACAATGCCGTAAAAGGTGGTGATAAAAGCCTGGGCGATACCGGAACCCAGTTTTTCGTAGTCGCTCAGGTTGGCCAGCAACAGGATCAATCCGGTGATGGTCCCCAGCATACCGAAGGCGGGAGCCAGAGCCCCCATGAGAGTGAATATCTCCTCGCCCAGTTTATCCTTGTTTTTCTGCACCTGAATTTCGGTCCCTACCACAAAAAACAACACATCGGAGTCGGCACCGTCCACAATCAGTTGCAAGCCCGTCTTTATCAGGTGATCCTTCTGTTCCTCCACCTTGTTTTGAAGGAATAAGACTCCTTCCTTTCTTGCCGCCGTAGCCAACTCCACAAAGAGGGATATGGTATCCTTCCATGGAAGTTTTTTGGGCATAATGGTATTAAGAGTTATGGAAAATATCTGTATTCCTTCTTTGAAGTAAGTATTGGTCAGAGTGGCGCCGATGAGTCCTCCGGTAACAATAACCAGGGACGAAATATCAATATAGGCCATGGGACTACCCTTGCCTATATAGATACCAACAGCCACACTGCCAAAGCAGACCAGCACTCCTAATAAAAAAGATATATCCATATACGTTACCCTTTTCTAATCATTTATAGAATATAAATCCCTATAATCAAAAATTGCTATCCATGCTCCTTGTCACAGAAGATTTTCCTCTTGTAACTTACCACCCGCTCAATAACCTCCTTCATGGATTCGGATACCACATACTTCTTGCCCGATGTCAGGGTTATGACCAGATCGGGAGTCTCCTCCATCAATTCTATAAGATCGGCGTTGAGCACAATAGCCCTCTGGTTTAACCGGGTCAACCTTATCAAAAAAATCGCCTCCCATAAAGGAAATCAGATTGTGGCAAAACCGGAGGTAAAGGATCCCATCAGACCTCCGGTTCCCAATCTTCTATCTCCGATTCTCGGCTTCCGCCCTTCTGTCGCCAACATCTTACCGTTTCAGATTGGCCATTTCCTCCATGACCTGATCCATGACGCTGACCACCCGGGAGTTAGCCTGAAAAGCCCTCTGGGCGATAATCATCTTGGTAAACTCCGAGGAGAGATCCACATTGGAAAGTTCCAGGGTTCCGCTGCTCATACTGCCGAAGGAACCCGTGGTGGCAGTGCCGATCTGGGGGATGCCGGAGTTGCTAGTAGCTCTTAAAATTCCACCGTCGGTAACTTCCAGTCCTTCGGGGTTGGTAAAGTCTGCTACCGCCAGTTGTCCCAGGGTCTGGGTCATACCGTTGGAGTAAGTGCCTACGATGATTCCGCTTTTGTCCACCGCGAAGCTCTGGAGAACGCCCGATTCGTAACCGTCCTGCTCACTGGCGACGATAGAATATTCACCGTTACTGGAGAGTTGGGTGGTCTTGGTAAAATCCAGACCGATGGACAAATTCTCGGCTCCGTTGGTCAAAGTGGCGGTCAGGGTGGGATCGGTAGTGCTGTTTGCCTCGTCCATTTTACCGTTGGTATCGTAGGCCAGGGTTCCTGTGCCGGCGGCGGTTCCGTCAATGGTGGCGGACCAGTCCCACTGGGAGGAAATGCCCGTGCCGGGTGTTACCTTGGTATAGGTCATCTCCACGGTGTGGGGATTTCCCAGGGAGTCATAGACGGTGGATTCGGTGGTATATATGCCTCCCGTCTCCGGAGGTCCTGCATTATATACGTCCTGGCTGGCGTCCAGATTGCCGTCGAAGGTGATATTCTCGGTGGCTTTGGCTATGCTGGAGCCTCCCAGGGGAATGGTGATATTCTCCAGGGTTCCCTCATTGTTGACCGTTCCGTTCTTGGCCATCCAGCCCTGGACGTAGTAACCGTTACTGTCCACCAGATTTCCCTGATTATCCAGTCCGAAGGAACCGTTACGGGTATATCCGCTACTGCCCCCGTTTTTGACTATGAAAAACCCTCTGCCCGTTATGGCCAGATCCGTGGCTCTTCCGGTGGTTTCTAAGTTACCCTGGGTATAGGTCTTGGTGGTGGAACCGATGGCGGAACCCAGTCCGAATTGAATGGGGTTGGTTCCCCCCACATCGCTGCCCGCCGCCGAGGCTCCTTTTATGGTCTGGCTCATGAGCTCCTTGAAAGTTACCGTGCTTTTCTTATAACCGGGAGTACTTATGTTGGCGATATTATTTCCTACCGTATCCAGAACTTTCTGAAAATTGGACAATCCGGTGATGGCATTGAAAAGAGCAATACTCATTAAAATTTTTCCTCCTTGCTATCCTTCTTATTCACTGCGGTTTTGTATCCGGGCTTATTTGCGGTTTTATTGAATTGCGGTTGTATTTGTATAGAATATGGTTAGTCTGATAAAAAATCTCCGATTGGGAATTCCATATATCCGGCAGACCTGAAGGTCTGAACTGGAGGGTTTTGGAAATTTCTATTCAGAATTGTATAATTGCCTACTTGGAACTGACGGCGGTGATGTCGGTATAGTCGTAACTGACACCGTTGACCACTACCTTGGGGAAGCCGCTCTCTATGCGGATGCCTTCCACCTTGCCCGTAATGGTATTGCCGCTGGAATCGGTAATGGAGACCTGCTTGCCCATCATATCGATGGAGTTCATCAGATTATTGTAGATCATCATGGCTCCCACACTGTCATTGAGTTCATCAAGTTTTTCCACCGTCTGGAAGGATGCCATCTGCTGAACCATTTCGCTGTTACTCATGGGTTCCAGGGGGTTCTGATTGGTAATCTGGGTGATGAGTAGTTCCAGAAAATTTGAGGTATCCAGAGCATTGGCGGTACTGGTGCTGGTGCTGTCGGATTTTAAAAGGCCTGAGATTCCCTTGGTTAGGACATTGGCTATATTCATTTTGATTTGACACCTCCGGTTATTTTGCGATTCACCTGTAGTATCTTAAATGAAGCGATCTAACTTTCCAGAAGTCGCTTTCTTTTTCTCCGTTCCGGTATCGGAAAGGGATGAAACCGTTTCATTGACTTCATCTCTCCGGTATGGGGAGTTGTAACTCTCACCTTGTCGGTTATTTCCCGTCTGCCCTCCCTGCTGGGAGTTGACCCAGCTCTCTCCCAGGGAGATGCCCGATTGACTCAGGGTCTCCTTTAACTGGGGAATTCCCTCCCGGATGAGTCGGGCGGCTTCCCCTTCGCACTGGAATTTGGCATTCAGGGTGGATTCCTGCATGGAAAGGGTTACCTGTACCTTGCCCAGATGAGGGGGATCCAGGGTCAGAGTTATGGTCTTTTCGTCTCCTTTGGGACCCAGGACGAAATCCTGGGTTATTCTCTGGAGGGTCTCCACCAGACGGGATGGTTGCACCGACACAGCTTCATTGACGGCGACGGCGACGGTTTTTATTTCCTGTCCCGGAGTGGTATCGGAAAAAACCGGGGTTGAAAACCGGGCTTCATTCTTTATTGTTGGCGCTGAATTTTTTTCGTATGTTGATTTTATTTTAATTCCGGTACTGGTTTCCTTCGCGTCTCCTTCCGGCATGGAGGTTCTGTTTTTCGCACTCAAATTAGTGATATTATTGACTAAATCTTCTACCTTCAACCCTTGTCGGGAATCGGTTGAATTTACGGTTTTTTGGGGTGTTCCGTTATTTTTTGTTTCCGGTTTCCGGGAATTGGCGGTATTAATAACAGTCTGGGGAGTTTTAACATCATCCTTGCCCGTCTCTTTCATTCCTTCCAGAATTTTCTTGTAGGGGTTTACCGGAAAAACACCTTTTTCACCCAATTCGGGAATTGCCGGATCAGAACTTTTCAGTTTAAGAAGTTCCTCCCTTATCCCCTCCAGGCTTTTCCGATTCTGCCAGGACAACACTGCTGTGGGTTCTTCCTGCATTATCTCTCCCTGGGAATTGTCCTTGAAAGAAGGGTAGGATATTTTATCAAGGGAAACCCGAGAGGGAAGTTCCCAGTTGGCGGTTTTGGCAAGCGCTTCACCCTCGGTGGCGAAGTAATTTTCCGTTGCCGGGTGGGGAGTCGTTACCGCTTCCTCATGGGATACGGGGTTCAAGATATTGAAATCCGGAGACGAAGCGGTATCGGGAGAGGGGAATTCCGCCGGAAAACCGGGAAGGAAGAAAGGGAGATCTATTTCGCCGGTTTCGGGGGGAGTCTGTTTTTTTCCCGATTTGTGGGATATCCGGTCATCGCCGTTGTTATCGGATTTCTGATTTTTGGGTGTTTCTTTCTGATGACGACTCTCATGGAGAGTTTTTCTGAAGGAAACGGAACTATCCCGGCAAACGGGAAGCCAGTCGGATTTCCGATTCAGAAGGCGATCATCGGTTTTTTCAATTCTTTCCGAAATTTTACACGACACTGTACATTCACCTCACTGTTTAAATCGGCATGAGAAAAAAAAATTTAAACAAAAAATCTGCTTTATTTTAACCCAAAAGGGACGATAACAAATTTGAAGGATCAAAAACGAGGGAGTAACGCGGTATGGACGATTATATGAAGGAACTCCTGACCACATTCAGGGAAGAATCCACGGAAATTTTCGAGCAACTGGATGCCAATCTGTTGTTGCTGGAAAAAGACATGAACAATAAGGACCTATTGAACTCGGTATTCCGAGCCATGCATACCCTCAAGGGCTCCGCCAACATGATGGGCTTCGGCAACACGGGCAAACTGGCTCACGCCTTCGAAGATCTGCTGGACGGTATGCGTTCCAACCGCATCAACGCCAGCGACGATATGGCAAACCTCTTCTTCGACGTCAGCGACTGCCTGAAAGAGTTGCTGGATTCGGAACTTTCGGGTAAGAAACCCGATAATAATTATGAATCCTACATAAACGAACTCAAGGACATGATGGAGAGGGAAAACCAACCCGCCCCCGAAGCGGAACTCATAAAACCCAACGGCGAAAGCCGCAACCATGAGGAACATTCCAAAGAGAAAGAAAAAGATAAGGAAAAAGAAGACGAAAATACCCTCCGGGTGGACTGGGAACAGCTGAATAATCTCATGGATCTGGTGGACGAACTGTTTATGGGCAAAGCGAAATTCAACCGCCTGGTGGTGGAAATATTCAAGGAAAACCCCGAAGACCGTACCGCCCTGTCCCTGGTGGAAATGTCCCGCAACCTGGATAAGCTCACCTCCCAGATCCAGGAACGGGTCATGGCTTTGAGAAGAGTCCCCCTGGAAAACGAATTGGGCAAATTCAACCGGGTCATCCGGGATCTCTCCAGGGAATACGGCAAGGACGTGGAACTGAAAGTATCCTGTAACGGAACCGAAATTGACCGCCAGATCTGGGATCAGGTCTATTATGTCCTGATGAATCTCATGGATTCCTCGGTCTCCTCCAGTATCGGCGACGACAGGGGAGCCATAAATATAAAGAGCAGTTATGTGGGATCAGACCTGATCCTGGATATCGCCGACGACGGCAGCGGATTCCCCCCCGAAGGGGAGGAGAGGTTCACCTCCTCGGCGGAAATCCTGCGGGAATTAAGGGGCAAAATGGAAATACAGAAAAACGGCGAGGAAGGTTTCGGCTGTCGGTTGAAACTCCCCCTCAACTCCTCCAAACTCCGGGTTCTCCTGGTAGGCTTCCAGAACGCCTACTTTGCACTCCCCGTGTCCGCCATCGAGGAGATTGTCAAAATCAAAAAGGAAGATATTGTCCCCGTGGGAGGAGCCAGGATAATACCCTATAAAGATACCGTCATCCCCCTCATGTCTCTGGGGAAACTTTCTTCCGATTCCCTGGAGCCCGAAGCCATCTTCGACAACAACGTAATCACCGTCCTGGTCATCACCGAGGGAGATGAAAAGATCGCCGTCGCGGTGGAAGAGATCCTTTGCGAGGACGAAATCCTCATAAAAAAACTGGAAGACCCCAACATCTCCGCCCGGTTTATTCAGGGCGTAACGGTTCTGGGCGACGGCAGAGTCATTATAATTCTGGATCCCAGAGCATTTTTATAATGAAATTAAAATAACAAAAATATTTGATTTGGAATTAATTTATTAATTTCAGGTTAGGAGAACTTCAATGAAGGTGGAATATGTAAAACCCTTTGCACAGGCTTCCTATGACTGTCTGAGCGAAGTCCTGGATCGCCCCATAACCAGAGGGAGTCTGTCAGTACGAAAACAACCGGTAGAAGTCAGCGGAGTTGCGGTAATTATCGGACTAATCGGCGACATCGAAGGCAGAGTCCTCTTCGACATGAGCGAGGACACCGCCATAAAAATAGCCGCCGCCATGAACTATGAAGAATTTAACGAGTTCCATCAACTGGCACGAGCCACCATCAGCGAACTGGGCAACATCATCGCCGGACGGGCGGTATCGGAACTGAATAACCTGGGATACAAATTCAATATCACGCCTCCCATCCTGATCCGGGGCAATAATATGGAATCCACCGACATCGTGGTGGAAACCCTGGTCATACCCCTCATCAGCGACCTGGGAACCTTCAATATCAACCTTGCCCTCAAAAACGGCAAGAAAAGCGGATAATTAATTAAATTAACAATACGGAAGTAAGAGGTGCATATCTATGTCCACAGAAACCGCCCAAGGCGACGTTCAAATCATGAAAAAAGACGGTTCCCCCTTTAAATTCCTCATCGTGGATGACTCGGAATTCATCCGGAAAAGCCTCAAAATGGTGGTAAAACTTCTCAACGGCGTGGTGGTGGGTGAAGCCCAGGACGGCGTGGAAGCGGTGGAACAATACAAAAAACTCCGCCCCGACATCGTTACCTGCGATATCGTCATGCCCAACATGACCGGCGTCGAGGTGGTCAAACACCTTAAAGGACTGGATCCCCAGGTCAAGATCATCATGGTCAGTTCTTTAGGCTATCAGGATATGGTCAAGGAAGCCGTGGGCAGCGGTGCAAAATATTTTATCGTCAAACCCTTCAAACCCATGGAAGCCGCCCAGAAAATACAGACCGTCATCAAAAAATTATACCAACTCTGAGCATGAGAGGGAAATTCCGCCCTCATACCAAAACCACACCTATAATAAAAGAGAGACTCTCTGTAAAGGGATTTTCTCTTTTGTTTTTTATCGGAAATAAAGGATTTTTTTTGCGACTATGGTATCAAAAGAAGAGAAACTGACAGAAAGAAGGGGTTTGTGTGGAAGATTCCGTTTTCTGCTCCCAGTGCGGACAAAAATGCAGCGCCAAAAGCCGTTTCTGTTCCCGGTGCGGTTCACCCATGGAAAGAATATCCGTCAGCGAATTGGAAGAACCCCCGACCTCCGACTCCCCAACGGAGGAAGAAACTACCGCCGACTCTCCAATGAAGGAAGAAACCGTCCCCGACTCCCCCCCGAAGGAAGAAACTATCGCCGGCTCTCCTGTAACGGAGAAAAAAACCGATGCCGGAGCTCAGTCCGCATTTTCGCTGCCTCTTGTGATAGGGGTTGTGTTGTTGTTGCTGTCCATGTCGGTGGTATATATTTTAATAGGAATAAAGAAAAAGCCCGCCATATCTTCACCGGTAAAACCCGAATTACTGACTGATATAAAAAAAGATTTCCCCGATATATATAATGATATAAAATCAAAGGTTCCGGAGCTGTCCAAGGCGGGGGATTCCTACATTTATGCCTACGATATGGATAAGGACGGAGCGGCGGAATATTTTGCCCTGATTCCGGGTCTGATGGAAAAAGGGGAAAAAAATGACAATTATCTTCTGGTCATAAAACAAACCGATAAGGAATATAAGGTCTTACAGAGAAAAAATCCGGGGTGGGGATATTTATCTCCGGATATAAAATTGCTGAACCTGCTGGGAAATACCCAAAGGCAGATCCTGATAAGCCTCAGCAGCGGCGGCAGCGGCGGGTATGGCACCGATTTCATAATCTGTTATCAGAAACCCCAGCCCGGTTTCGAGGGCGGATTCATGATTACGGATACTTCCGAATTGTCCAAATATCCGGTAACGGTGCTGAATATAGATTCCAACGAAAGAGAAGAGATCCTGGCTCTGGAACTGGCAGCCTCCAGCACAGCAATGGCGAATAAGGTACTGATCCAGCGAATCTATATCTGGGACGGAGAAAAATTTCAGGATGTCAGCGGGGAGCATCCGGACTTTTACAGGGAATTCGCCGCCCGGATGAAAAAAGAGATAGAAACGGGAGACCAACAGGACTACCGCTATGCCGACGACCGATGCCGGGGTATGATACGGGCATGGAAGATGGGAAACCTGCCCGAAGCCTCCCTCTCGCCGGAGGACACCCTCAAAACCTATTTTCATTTAAACAAACAGAGCGACCTGCCCACCGCCTACGCCTACCTGAGTCAGGCATGGCATGAATGGCAACCCTATGGACAGTATTTGAAGGTAAACAGCGATTCCCTGGGCAAATTCCGCAGTGAACAGGAAAATATAAAACTTGTCGAAAATAAGGGAAATATGGCTACGGTGGGAGTAACCCTCAAATACTACCGACCCGACGGCTCCTTCATCCGCAATGAGGATATGATTTACGAACTGGTGAAAGAAGATGATATATGGAAAATCGACAGGGCAAAACTGAATAAAAAGTAACAGAATCAGGACTTACGTTTTTTATTGGCTAAACCCGGATTTTGGTAATAAAAAGCGTAATTACCTGTAAAACCGTACTCCCGCCGGGATAATGCCCATTAGAACTCAAGTTGGCATCAATTTTCCTTTACCTTGTCGAATAAAAAATCTACATCCTTTCCAATGCCAGCAAACTTATGTCATCAAGAAAATCCTTAGCGACCTCCCCTTTGACGGTATAAAAAACCTCTATGACGAGCAAAGGGGCTTCTACGGCGGTAAGTGGGAAAATATGACCGGTATTAATAAAGCCATAAGTTGCAATACCAACGCGATCATCCTGGAGTGTATCCTTTATAACCAGTCGGGTCCCACATTGAAAAGACCTATAGAGGGGACTTCCACCTACTGGGACTGGTATGTGAATAAAGTCTATTCCCTGCGGGGGTTGCCCGGGGGTAAGGAAGATGAGGAGTATAAGGAAATCCTGCAAAAAGTAAAAAAAAGTATTCATTCAGTCCCTCCGTCATTCCGAACCCGTGAAACAAGTTCAGGGCAGGCTTGTTTCGGAATCTGAGGCACAAGATATTGTATAGATCCTGAAACGAGTTCAGGATGACGTGGTTCTCCCCCAGAGGACTGAATATATACAAAAAAAAATTTTGATAAGGGAAGAGAACTGAGCCGGGAGGATATGGAAAACGCCCGAGGAGCCTGGTCTTATATTGAAAAAAATTATAATCCCGCTACCGGTAGTGTCTTAACATCCTGCCTTGACCGTCCTCTCCGGCAGGAAATCCGGAGGTTGACAGGAAATTATAATATGAGATTTCAGCAAGACCAAGGGGCGCAGAAGAATGAAAAGAGAATCTGTTTTAGTTAATATATTCATTTCAAATCTGTTTATGGCATTGATTTTATTCCTGTTATTATCGGTTTTGCCCTGCAGAGGTGAAGATACTCCCAATCAGTTTATGGCTCCCAATCTGCCGTCTATGGGAACTTATCAAGAGGAATATTATCAGACCAATATTAACAAAAACAAACAGTTGACTCTGGCTTACAATATGATAACGGATCTGCAGTTCGAAAAGGCTCTCGTGGAATTAAACAAGGTGGTAAAAAATCCCAAACTGTCCCCCGCCATCCGCTCCGAAGCCTATACCTTTATGGGTTATTGTCACCTGAATCTGAGGCAGCCGGAGAAAACCGTCGAAACCCTGAATAAAGCTCTCAAACTCAACCCCAAAAATCCCATGCCCTATTTTTTCCTTGCCCACGAATATTTCCTCAAGGGAGACATCGAGCAGACCAAGGAGAACCTCAAAAAGTCCATCGAGATTCACCCCAAATTCATTTCCGCCATGAGAATGCTGGCGGAAACCTACAAGGACGAGGGGAAGGTCAGCGAATCGGTTAAATACTATAAAAAGATCGTGGAATATCTGCCCAACTCCGGATACTACCGGTATCAGTATTACAAAGCCAACGAAGCCCTGGGAGATTATGCCGAGGCGGCGGATGCCCTGAAAGCCATGATTAAACTGCAACCCAGCTTTATGTTGAATTATATCAGATTAGGGGAAATTTATATAAAACTGGGGACGCTGGATCTGGCTCTGGAACAGTTCGATTATGTAAAACAGGCGGACCCGAAAAATTACCGGGCTTATGAAGGCAGGGGAAAAATCCTGCTGGAAAAGGGATTGCTGGATGATGCCATGAAAGAGGCGAAAATCGCCGATGAACTCAATCCCAACAACAATTTCGTCCAGATGCTGATCCTGAAGATCAAGGCGGAAAAAGAGAAGGGGATTACAGAACTGAGAAATAAAATCCTTGTGGCTCTGGGGATTCTGCTTTTACTGGGGCTAGTAGCATATTTCTATCATGCCCACCAGCGTAAATTATTCGTTTTGTCGGTTATCCAGAAGTTTAACAGTGCCGTTGACGAGATCTACGACCTGGATACCATGACCAACTTTATATTGAATTTCTTTACCGATCTAGGCAGAAGTCCCAGGGGGATCTTTCTACTCTTCAATCGGCAGAATAATCAACTGACCGCCAAGGAGGTTACGGGGTTTTCTCTGGGAGAAATGGGACTCAATCTCTTCGCCGGCACCGACGTAACCAACTGGCTGGAAGGGGTCAGGAAAGACCTGCTGACCCTGGAACAGGCGGGTAGGGATCCTCTCTTCGAACAGGCTTTTCCCAGCCTCATGGCACGCCTGGTGGAGATGGAATTCAAATACCTGCTTCCTCTTCGGGAAAGGAACACCTTCATCGGCTTTCTGGTGCTGGACAACTTCAATGTGGGAAGCCGTTTTTTGCCCTTCGAGGCGGATCTCATCGCTCCTCTTTCCAGCACTTCCGCCCAGTCTCTGGCGGCTCTGACTCTTTACGAAACCTCCGTCAGCGACGATCTCACGGGATTATTCAATAAAAGATATTTCCTCCAGAACCTCTCCACGGAACTGAAAAGAGCCGAGCGATACGGACAACCCGTCTCCCTGATAACCTTCGACATAGACAACTTCAAGAGTCTAAACGATAATTTCGGACACCCCCAGGGAGATCAGGTGCTGAGCCAACTGGGCAAAATTGTGAGAAACAGCCTCCGGGTGGGCATTGATGTGGCGGCACGCACGGGAGGAGAGGAATTCTGTCTGATCCTGCCCGCCACCGATGTGGAAAAAGCCCAGATTGCCGCCGAAAGAGTCCGCAAAGCCTGCTATGAGAACGAGTTCCCCGGATTTCCCCAGGGAGTCCAGATGAGAGTTACCATCAGTCTGGGTATCGCCACCTATCCCGTTCACGCCACCACCGAATCGGGCCTCATCAAAAAAGCCGACGAAGCCCTCTATATGGCGAAAAAAAGCGGCAAGAACAAGGTCTGCGTCATCGAACAGGTACAGGATCCCGGATTTTTGCTGGATCAGGAGACCGAACCTTCCAAGACCCGCAAGCCCATTTCCAACTCTCTCCTGGACGAAACGGGGCTCTTCTCCAGAGGTTACTTCGATGAGCGGTTCAGCGGCGAGGTGGGCAGAGCCGAACGCCATTCCCGTCCCTGTTCTCTGCTTTTGATCCGTCCCGATGTCAAACTTTCCGAGTCGGAAAAACTTGGTATATATAAACAGATATCAAAAATATTTCAGAACAACCTCCGCCGAGGCATCGACGTCCCCGCCCGGTTTGATCGGGAAACCATCGCCGTTCTTCTTCCCGAAACCGATCACAACAAGGCAACCATCATCGCCCGCCGACTGAAACAGGTCATAGATCGCAAGGAGATACAGGCGGACGGCGGTAAGGTCAGTTTCAGCTTCGGGATCTCCAACTATCCCAACCTGGGCAGAACCGAGGAGAGCTTCATGGAATCCGCCCGACAAGCCCTCAAGATGTGCCAGCAGATGGGCGGAGACCGCGCCCTCATCGCTACCCCCATTTAGAAATCGGAGTTCGGAAGTCAGTAGGATCGGCGTCCGTCTTTGTCGTTAATGCCGGAGTCCGTCTTTGCCAGTCGGTGTCGGTTTTTGTCAGTAGAACCGATATCTTGTCGGCGGCAACAATTTGTTGAAAGGCTTATTTATGAATAACAATAATTATAAATATCATATATTAACTCTGGGGTGTCCCAAAAACACTCTGGATAGCGAGAATATGTCCGCCATACTGGAACAACAGGGATACATTCCGTCAGGTTCTCCGGAGGAAACCGACGTGGTTATCATAAACACCTGCTGTTTTATAGAACAGGCCAGGGAAGAATCCATCAATAAAATACTGGAGATCGCCCAATACAAGGAAGATTATCAATATAAAATAGTGGTAACGGGATGTCTTCCACAGAGATATAAGGACGAAATTCAGAAGGAAATACCCGAAGTGGATGGCTGGATGGGACTCGAAGACCTGTCCCGTATAGAAAAGGTTTTGAGGGAAGTCATGGAAGGAAAAGAGGTGAAGGCATATTACAACCCCGCTCCTCTCATATATGAACCCCTCCCGCGAAAGATTTCCACTCCTTCCCATTACGCCTATCTCAAGATCGCCGAGGGATGCAATCATAGTTGCTCTTTCTGCGTCATACCCTCCATCCGGGGGAAATACCGCTCCCGCAGTATAGAATCGCTTTTGCAGGAATCCCGGGACCTTGCCGCTCAGGGGGTAAAGGAACTGATTCTCATCGCCCAGGACACCACCCTCTACGGCGTGGATCTTTACGGCAAGAGGAAGTTGGCGGAACTGCTTCAAAGACTGACCGAAATAGAAGAACTGAAATGGCTTAGATTGATGTACGCCTATCCCACCTCTCTGGGGGATGACGTCCTGAAAGTCATGGCAAAGGAAGAGAAAATCTGCAAATATCTGGATATTCCCCTGCAACACTCCCACCCGGAAGTACTGAAAAAAATGGGGCGTCCCTTCCGACCCGATCAGATCGAGGGACTGATTTACAAAATAAGGGAAACTATTCCTGAAGTGACGCTTCGGACTGCCTTCATCGTGGGACACCCCGGCGAAACTCCGGAGCGGTTTCAACATCTGATGGATTTTGTCGAAAAAATGAAATTTTATAACACAGGCGTTTTCACCTATTCACCCGAAGAGGACACCCCCTCATTTAAAATGAAAAAAATATCAAAAAAAGAATCCCGGAAGCGGAGAGATATGCTCATGGAACTGTCGGCGAAGATCTCGCAGAAGCTGAGGGAAGAAAAAATCGGTCGGATCATCCCGGCGGTGGTGGAGGAAAACCAGACCTTCGACAACGAGGAAGGCGGAACAGTTCTTATGGACGTGGTGGGCGATGAGATCACCGACATAATCCGCCTGCCGGAAAAGACCCGTTCCATGGGCAGGACTGTCATGGATGCCCCTGAGATTGACGGTGCTTTATATATACTGGAAGACGAGATCCCCCCCGGTTCCTTCATTAATGTGAAAATCACCGACGCCCGCCCCTACGACCTGATTGGAAGACGGGAATAACAGAAAGAGAATGGAAGACGCAGAAACAGTAGAACCGCCGTCCCGCGATGGAAATCCGCTAAAAAATTGTAAGAACAAATGAACGGGTTTGTAACAAAAAAATTTGTAGTTCAGGGCTTTAGCCCTGCTAATATTGAATTAAAAAAACTATATGACTGTAGCGAAGGACTTCAGTCCTTCCGGGAATTACTATATATAGTTTGGTTTCGATTTGACCTTCTATAATCGTGAGGAGGCGGATGGTGATGTCAGAATTTTATATTAACAGGTTTTTGGTTGGATTAAATTATATATTTTTATTCTGTTTTGTCTGCTATGCTATTTATGGTTTGATCCGGTTTTTAACCCAAAATAAAACAAGACAAACCAATACCGGCAAAAGAACGCCAAGCGGTGAATTCAACTATATTCCTCTTGTGGTTCTGGGGATCGGTTTTCTTCTTTTATCCTTTTGTATTTGGCAGAGAAACTATTTCCGATACCGGGTTACCGCCCATTTAACCCAATGTCAGATCCACTGTAAAGAGGTCGGAACCGCTCTTGAAACCTATGCGGAAGACAATCAGGGACATTATCCTCCTTCGCTGTCTTACCTGGTTCCCAAATATATAAAATTTATACCTACCTGTCCTTCTGCCCGACGGGATACCTATTCATCGTCTTATACCTGCAGTCAAAATCCCGATGTCTGCACTTTTTTCTGTCAGGGAGAAAACCATACCGGCAATATAGAAGGCGATTATCCCCAATATACCTCCGTCCGGGGGGTGATAGCCAAACCCCGATGAAGAGAGTTGTGGAAAAGGATTGCAGGAGGGATTATTAGGATTTTATAACAAAACTTGATTCTTTGTCTCCGTTGATATAAAATAGAAATGGTATAAACTCTTTCTCACAATATCAACTTTAAAAGGCGGTTTTTTAAGGGAATGAGAAACAGAAACTAAAAAAGTGAAGAAAAGATCCGGACACAAAACGGAATAGATTCGTAGATCAGACCTTCAGGTCTGCAGAATATCGGGGTTTTTGCTCCGGTTGTCATACTATCCGTTATTCCATCCTGTTCTTTACATCTTCACTTTTTTGATTTCTGTTTTTTCATTTCTTTTTATTTTGGTGTAAAACAGAGGAGTGACGATTTCATGCCGGTTTCCTCGAATTTGAGCGTAACTCCTGATTGTATAATCAAAAGGAAGAGAATCGGATCCTCTCCCTTTTGTATTTTATACCACCGCCGTCAGTTTATCTGTACTATATAAAGCACGTAATAGACTAGCAGACTGGTGGCGATACCTAGAAAAGCCCCCAGAACCACTTCCACCCATTTGTGAATGTTCCCCTCGACCCTGGACTGAGCCACCAGAATGGCAAGGAAAAAAGCGAGAATAGTGGCGAATACATTTTTGGTGATCAATAGAATTACCGTGGAGGTGCTGAAAGCTACCGCCGCATGTCCGCTGACCAGTCCCCCCTGAAGGAATCTGCCTCTGCCTCCCAGGGTCTTACCCACCATGACTCCCACAATGATAATGCAGAATATAATTATCAGAACATGTAACCAGGAACCCTTTATATTGTTAAATACCGTCAGAAAGACCGCCTGTTTGCTTCTGAGAGGAGATACAATCAGAAGATAGGCTATAGCCACCGAATTAATGGCGGCAATCAAAACTCCCCCGGCGG
>Ga0067045_1003690_pt1 | contig 17186 bp, 9 predicted proteins | sample TerdegcTABiofilm_FD_59184 | JGI IMG/M metagenome (GOLD analysis project Ga0067045, IMG submission 59184) | Combined Assembly of (Gp0054472, Gp0054536) Wastewater bioreactor microbial communities from Singapore -Terephthalate degrading...
GCGGACATCCAGTTCACGGGAGCTCTGGTTACGCCTACGCTCACGACGGCGGCGCAGGGGTATGACCTGAACCTGTACGGGACCGGGACTACGATCACGAACGCGGTGACGTTCCAGAACTCGGGGTCGGTGCGCCTGGGGAATGCGGCGGGGACCGAACTGCTGTTCAACGGGGCGTTGACGGCCCTGCTGCCGAGCGGGGTTACGTTGAACGGGAACGTCCGTACGAGCGGGGACGCGGTGGTCCTTGGGGACGGAGACACTCCGGTGACCCTGGCGGGCGGGTTGTCCACGATCGATACGACGAACTCCGGAGGGAGCGCGGCGGGAGCCGGGATCACAGTGAACGGGGCGGTGAACGGGACCGCGGCGAACACGCAGGATCTGAGCCTGGACGCGGGCACGGGAGGGGCCATCAGTTTCGGGAGCACGGTGGGAGCGGGGACGACCTTGCGGACTCTCACGGTGACGAACTCCAACGGGGCTACATTCACGGGAGCCGTCACCACGGGCACGAGCATAGTACTGACGAATACGACGGCCGCGGCGGACATCCAGTTCACGGGAGCTCTGGTTACGCCTACGCTCACGACGGCGGCGCAGGGGTATGACCTGAACCTGTACGGGACCGGGACTACGATCACGAACGCGGTGACGTTCCAGAACTCGGGGGCCTTGCGGCTCGGTTTCGCCGATACGGACATTCTCTCATTCACAGGCGGGCTGACCGCTACGGCGACAAATACGAACCAGATCCGAGGAACCATTGCCTCCGGCGGGGGTGCCGGCCAGGATCTGACCTTCGACGCCTTTGAGATGGCAGGGGTGACAATCCTAGACGCGGGAGGAGCCGGCCAAATCATTCTGAACGGTACCGCTACGGTTGACATTCCGAACCTCTCCGGGGATGCGAATCCTGACCTGACATTGACAGCTGTCCTTGTAACGGCTCCGAACATTACGACCTCGATAGCGGTCGGTGCTTCGATGGATGTAGGTTCCTCCGGCTTCACCATCGGGACCCTGTCCAATCTAGGTACGCTGAGGCTTACGGGGCTTCAGACTGTTCACGATTTCGCAGTATATGATACCGACTCGGGCGTCACGGAGTACTACGGGACCGGAGCGGCCAGCCAGGTTTTCTCAACCGGACTCGGGGCCGCGGGCAATACTTACTATGATCTGCGTATCGTTGGTTCGGGAGCCGGAAAACATACCTTGGAGGGAGATATCGTTGTATTCCGGGACGTTCTGATCCAAAGCGGAGTTTTCGATGCCGCGACTCCGATAAGTTATTCCATCACCGTAGGCGGAAATTGGCGGAACGATGTCGGTCACGCGGGATTCGTCGCCGAATCCGGTTCCGTAATCTTCAATAAACCGAGCGGGGATATATTCATACGGGGAGATAACACCTGGTATATTTTCCAATGCACCATACCCGGGGTTCGAATCCTATTCGAGAACGCGAGTACCCAGCGAATCGCGAGCGGAGGTGTTTTCCGGATCAAGGGTATCGTCACCGATTACATCGAATTGAACCGTGAAACCGATGCCGGAATTCCAACGGATCCGCTTCAAGACGTACGATTCTGGATGTTCGATCTGACCCCGGGTGCTGTGTTGGACATGGAGTACGTGGAAGTCTGGTACAGCAACGCACGTTCGAACCCGGTCAACGTCCCCGCAAATGTCGACGCCTGGTACAAGGAGAACACGCCCCCCCATTATTGTTATAAGTGGCTGAGCAAGCTATACGCCCTTTATAGCTATACGGAGGATTCCGATTACGACGGAAAGATCGATAGGATCCGAGTGACCGCGGAAGCGAATATCGGAAACGATTTTTCTGGCTTCGATGTCGAGGTCGAGGGGTATGAGGTTGATCGTTCTCTCGGCTCGAACGGTTTCTCAAGGCCTGCACTGGGATCAACAATCTATATTTTCCTGAAGGAAAAACCGTTCCTCGATACGAATGTCACGCCCAGGTGGAGAGTCGCCTCGAATACGACGCTGAAAGATTTTGCGACGGGCTCGAAACTCTTCGGGACCTTGGAAGCGGCGGACGACTGGATGACTCCCGGGGATACCGCCTGGCCGATTGTAGGGTATACCTTGGCGATCCCTCAACATCCCCGAGCTTTCATCCACTTGTCCGAAGCCGTCGTGACCGCGGCAGGGACCACACCCGCCGCCGGGGATCTCGGATTCTCCGGTGGTCTGACTCCCAGAACATCCTCCGGTCTCGGAATCAAGGAGGCCGAGGGAGATATCGCTTCGCAACCGCCGGCTTCCATCGCTTCCGTATCCTCTCCCCTTACCTTGACGGCGACCTTGAAGGATATGGGAAGCGCACCTCTCTGGCAGGCCGCCTATTTGGGTCAGGTCCCCTTCCCCCCGGATCCGACCTATCCTCCCGCTACAGGGTATACCGGATCACCGGACACGTATGCGGGTTCCCCGATCCGTCCATCCTTCGAAATCCAACGTGGAGGCGCAGAACCCGTTACCCACCGCGTCTCGGACTTCTTGATCTCCGTGCCGCCCTCGGACACGGTCGGCGCCTGGAGCCAAGCGAACCCCAATTCCTTCTTCGTCTGGCCGATCTGGGCCAAGGATTCGGCGTATGTGCCCGGGGATCCGGGGTTAATCCCCGACGTGGACGCCTCGGGCCAGTACGTAGGATTTATCCGCCGCTTCGACGGGACCCGCTTCCTTCGGGACCAGGACTTCACGATGCAGGTGGAGGACGCGCTCGGACTGGGCTCGGCGCCGACGATTCTGTACAAGTCGGACATTGCGGACATATTCCGAAGCGCGGTGCCGGGGATCTGGCTGCCGACGTACGCGGAGCCGGACTTCTCGGGCTTGGCCTCCTATCCCTTCACAGGCTTCGCCTCGAATCTCACGGGAGCCGGTACTACACCGATCTGGGACTACTCGTTCTTGGCCTCGGACTCCGAGATCTACGACCGGGCGCGGTTGGAGTTCTACTTCCGTCTTCCCGCGCCATATCCCGCCGACCTCTACGCGGGCCGCCTGGACATGGACCCGGACGCGACGGCCATTCCCGCGGACTGGTACCGCAGGGTGAGGCCCTTCGGAATCTACATCCGCAACCTGGTCACCCAGAAAGGCGGGGTCACAATCCTGAACAACGTGATCGACCCGAGGACCGGGGAACGGGCGCGACTGCACTACACGATCGGCCAGGCGGGCCCGGTGACCATCACGGTCTTCACCCTGGACGGGGACGTGGTGCGCTCCCTCCAGCGGGGGACCCTCGGGGTGGGGGACTATACGGCCTCCTGGGACGGACGGAACCGGGCCGGGGACCCGGTGGCTCCTGGGATGTACTTCATCCGCATCGTGGCCCCCGGGATCGACGAGATCCGGAAGGTAATGGTGGTGCGGTACTAGGCCGCAGCGCCCGGCCTTGGAACCATCGGGCGGACAGGATGGACAGGAGTTGGAGAGGATGGACAGGATAGGTTTTATAGTATCGACACTCGGAATCTATCCTGTTCATCCGTCTTCCGTCTTGCGCATTTTGTCTAGATTTCTACGATAGACCCCTTTCCGCGTGTCCTCCGTGCCCTCCGGGATGAGTCCCTAAAACTTGTTTCTTGCCCCCCGGCGGGTTTCTGGCTATACTCGATCCCGATTCTGCAGCCGTTTTCGAGGAGGGAACTCCGTGAAGATCCTCATGGTATCCAGCGAGGCGACCCCCTTCGCGAAGTCCGGCGGCCTGGCGGACATGGTCGGCGCCCTGACCCGGGCCCTGGATCGGGCCGGCCACGACGTCCGGATCGTCTTGCCCCGGTACTACTGCGTTCCCCGGGCGGGCCTGGAACTGCTCGAGGGGCCTCTCTGCGTCCCCGTGGGCTGGGGGGAGGAGTGGTGCTCGGTGTACCGCTCGACTCTGCCGGGATCGGGCGCCCCGGTGTATTTCCTGGACCACGAACGCTTCTTCGGCCGGGACGGTATCTACGGCACCAAGGAGGAGACGGATTTCCGGGACAACCCCCAACGCTTCTCCTTCTTCTCCCGGGCGGCCTTCCAGCTCTGCCGAAAGCTGGACTGGATACCCGACATCCTCCACGCCCACGACTGGCCCGCGGGCCTGGTTCCGGTATATCGACGCTACGTGGAGTCCGCCTCGGAATTTTCCCGGACCGCCACGGTCTTCACCATCCACAACCTGGGCTACCAGGGCATCTACTCCAAGGAAATCTTCCCCTACTTCCGCCTGCCCTGGGAGCTTTTCCATAAGGCCGGGTTGGAATACTACGACGCCATCAACCTCTTGAAGGGGGCCCTGGCCTCGGCGGACCAACTTTCCACGGTGTCCCCGACCTACGCCCGGGAGATCCAGACCCCCGAGTTCGGCTGCTCCTTGGACGGGCTTCTGCGTTCCCGGAGCACGGATCTGGTGGGCATCCTGAACGGCGTGGACTTCGACGACTGGGACCCTTCCACGGACCGCCACCTGCCGGCCCGGTATTCCGCCGCGGATCTTTCCGGCAAGGCCGCGTGCAAGGCTGCCCTCCAGCGGGAGTTCGGCCTTCCCGAGGATCCGGAGGTGCCCCTCATCGGCATGGTGACCCGCCTGACGGACCAGAAGGGTATCGGGGAGCTCTTCGGCCCCCTGTACGGCAGCGCCTACCGGATCTGCACGGACATGGTCCTGCAGATGGTCCTTCTGGGCTCCGGGGACCGCTGGTGCGAGGACGAGGTGCAGAGCCTTTCCGCCCGTCTGCCCAACTTCAAGGCCCGGATCGGGTACTCGGACCGGACCGCCCACCTGATCGAGGCGGGATCGGACTTCTTCCTGATGCCCAGCCGCTACGAGCCCTGCGGGCTCAACCAGATGTATTCCCTGCGCTACGGAACCCTGCCCATCGTCCGGCGCACGGGCGGCCTCGCGGACACGGTGGAGAACTACCGCCAGGACTCGGGGGAGGGGACGGGCTTCCTCTTCGACCTGTTGACCCCCCGGGCGATCTACGACACCGTGGGATGGGCGGTCTGGGCGTACTACAACAAGAAGGACCACATCGCGGCCATGCGGGCTCGAGCCATGACCCGGGAGTTCTCCTGGGACCGGGCGGCGGGCGAGTACGGGGAGCTCTACGCCCGGGCTCTCCGGAGGGTGCGGATCGACTGAAGGGCTCGGATCGGCGGACGGGCTAGGAGACGGGGATGGCTAAGGCGACGAAGGTATACGACTACAAGGCCGAGGAGGTGCGGGACCGCCTGGCCTCGGAGTTTCGACGGAACCGGGGGGAAGCCACGGTGGCGGACCTGGTGGTCCGGACGGGCCTGCCCAAGTACCAGGTGGAGACCGAGGTTCGGGCCGTGGCGGACGAGTACGGGGCCCGGCTCCGGGTGACCGAGAGCGGGGAGATCCTCTACTCTTTCCCCCGGGGCCTGCGCAGCCGATACCGGGGACTCGGACCGGCCTTGAAGCGGCTCTGGAAGGCCCTGCGCAGGGGAATCGCCGCGGCCGCGGCCTTCCTCTTCAAGATATGGATCGTGGTCATGCTGGTGGGCTACTTCGTCCTCTTCCTGGCCCTGACCCTGGCGGCCCTGGCGGCCTCCATAGCCGCCCAGACCGCGGGCAGCCGGGATTCCCGGGGCCGGAGCCGTGGGGGCGGGGGAGGCCTGATGTTCACGGGCCGGATCCTGGAGCTCTTCGTGCGGATCTGGTTCTACGGCGAGCTCTTCAAGAGCCCGGAACAGCGGTACTACGAGCGGGAGCGGCGCATGGCCCGGGCCGCGGATCGGCGTCCCCTGCACAAGGCGGTGTTCTCCTTCGTCTTCGGGGACGGGGACCCCAACGAACCCTGGGCGGAGACGGAAAAGAAGGCGGTGACGGCCTTCATCCAGGCCAACCGGGGGCTGATCTCCCTGGAGGAGTTCATGGTCCTGACCGGGCTGCGTCCCGCGGAGGCGGAGGACGCGATCAACCGCTACCTCTACGAGTTCGAGGGGAGCCCCGAGGTCACCCCGAACGGCACGATCTATTACTTCTTCCCCTCCCTCCTGCGCAGGAAGGACGAGCGGGATCGGACCTTCGGCGGCTCCGCCCCCTTGAAGAGGCTGATACCCTTTTCTTCCAACCCCCGGAAGGCCAACGTCTGGTTCGCGGCCCTGAACGGGGTCAACCTGGCCTTCGGCTCCTATTTCATGGTCAACGCCCTTTCCCGGGGTATCCCCTACATCCCCCCCGGTGCCCAGCGGATACCCGCGGACTTCTACCTGATCGTGACGATGTTCGTCCGAAGCGCCGTGGAGAATCCCCTGCCGGTCCTGTTCTGGGGCCTGGGCTTCGTGCCCGCCGCCTTCGCGGTCCTTTTTTACCTGGTTCCGTTCCTGCGCTCCCTGCGCCTGGCTCGGGCGAACGAGGAGATCAAACGGCAAAACCTCCGCAAGCTGGTCTACGCCCGGGTCTGGGACAAGCCCGAAACGGTGGACCCCGCCTCGGTGCGGCCCCCGGATGAGGCCTGCCGGCCCTCGGACGGCCGGGCCGCTGAAAAGGCCGTGGAGGAGCTGGCGGCCTGGGCGGAGGGCAGCCCCGGGGCGGGAGGGACCTGGTCCTTCCCGGAGCTCGCGCGCAGGAAGGCGGAGATCGAGGCCGCCCGCGGGGCCGTGAAGCCCGAGGACTATGCCCTGGGAGGGGCCGTCTTCGATTCGGAAGGCCCGGGGGCGGGCTGATCGGCGCCGGGACACCGGAAAGGAACATCCATGCGGAACACGACGAGGCCCCCCGCGGGCGCTTCGGGGGCGGCGGACGCTCCGGGGACGGGAGCCGCGGGCGCCGAACAGAATCCGGTTCCGGATCACGCCGCCCGGGGAGCCGGGATCGGGGTCCTTCTGGCCCTGCTCTCAGCGACGAGCTTCTCCACCCTGGGCATCTTCGCCAAGCTGATCTACGCCGAGGGGTTCTCCACGTCCCAGGCCCTGGCCTGGCGCTTCACCGGTGCCGCGGCCTTCCTCTGGGCTTGGATCCTGGTCTCCGAACGGCGTCCGCCCCCCCTGAAGCCCAACCTCCCGGTATTGGTCCTGGGGCTCCTGGGTTTCGCTCCCCAGGCGGGGCTGTACTTCGTCACCCTGAGGTTCCTGGACGCGGGGATCACGTCCCTGCTGTTATACCTCTACCCTTCCTTCGTGGTCCTTCTGTCCGCCGCCTTTTTGCGGAAAAAGCCAACCCCGGTCCAGCTGGCCGCCCTGGCCCTGTCCCTGACGGGCTGCGTGACCACCTTCTTCCGGGTCGGCCGATACCCCGCCGCGGGCGTGGCCTTCGGCGTCCTGGTAGCCCTGACCTACGCGGCCTACCTGGTCGTGGGGGAGAGGGTCCTGGCGGGACGGAAGCCCGTCCACTCCACGGCCTTCATCATGACCGCCGCGGCGGCGGCCTACTGGTCCATCACCCTGATCGGCGGCACCGCGAGGGCCCCGGGAGAGTTTTCCTCGTATGCGGGGCTTGCCGGCATTTCCATAGTCGCCACGGTCATCCCCATCGTCACCCTATTCGGGGCCATGCAACGGATCGGGGCGTCCAACACCTCCCTGGTCTCCACGGTGGAGCCGTTGATGGCCGTGGTCCTGTCGGCCCTGGTCCTGGGAGAGCGTTTCGGGTTCCAGCAGATCGCGGGGGGCATCCTGATCGTCGCGGCGGTGGTCCTGATCCAGGCCGCCGCCCGCCGGGGACGCTAGGGCCGGGGGCTAGTCCGACGGGATCGGCCGGGCCGGGGTACGCGAGGGCGCGTCAGCGCGGGCCCCCTAACGCCCCGGCCAGCTTCTTGAGCTCCCCGTCGTCGAAGATGCCGGGAACGATGGAGGGTAGTTCCCACTCCGGGGTCAGGACGCAGCCCCCGGCCAAGGCCCGGGCACGGAAGGCCTCCCAGTCTTGTCGGGGACAGCGGGCATACAGGTAGGGACCTTGGCGTTCGAAGAAGTCCGAGAGCCGACGGTCCGTCCGCCTCCAAAGGTCTTCCGAGTACGAGGGGGCCCCCTCGCCGCTCCGGGCCCGGCGTCCTCCGGACAGGGGTGTCGTCATGCCGCGGAAATCCTCCCAGGCCCGCAGGGCCGTGAAGGGCAGGACCGGCGGAAGCTCGTCCTCGGGAACCGCGTCCGCCATACCGGCGTCGGAAAAGGCCAGGACCGAGGGCCCGAAGGGCTCCGGGCAGGGGAGGGGTATCAGCCGAACCGGAAGGGTCGCCAGGCGGGCCCGCTCCTCCCGGGGCAGGAAGAAGCGGTGGACCGCCGCTCCCTTGGTCGCGGGATTCGCCGCTCCCTCGGGGCCGATCCGACCGCCGGCACCAGCCGCGGCGATCCCGCCTTCCGCCGGCGGGTCCCTCCGGATCAGGGGATCGAAGAGGCCGCCTCGGGTCAAGGAGAGGGCCGCCAGGGCACGTTCCTCGTTCCGGAAGAATCGAAGGGCCCGGATCTCGGGGAAGTCCCGGGCCAGGACCTTGCGAAGGCGGTCCGCATGGCGTCCCGGGGCCTCCTTGAGCAGGCCCAGGTCGATCCCGTTCTTGGCTCGGGTGCCCGCGAAGCGGCCCTTGGCCCCCAGGAAGCCCCGATTGTCCAGGAGCCTAAGGTCCAGGAAGCGGGATCCGTCCTCGGCATAGAGCCTCCACTCCCGCATGCGCCGGATGGGGGGTATGGTACCTGCGCTTCGGCTCTTGTCGCTCATTCGTCGATCCTCCGACCGGGGACTGTCCGGAGGCGGGTCACTTCAGGGCCTCCAGCTTGCGGGTGAACTTGGGGAAGAACTGCAGGACCCTGCCCGTCTCGAAGCGGACGAATACCAGGGGGCCCGAGTCCGGGGTGCCCGCCTTGACCTGCGTGACGTAGCCGGATCCGTGGTCGTCGTGGTAGACGGCCAATCCCGGCTTCCAGGGGCCTTCCGGAGCCGGAGTCGGCAGCCTTCCCCCCAGGGTCTCGTAGAGTCCCGGGGGTATCTCCCGGATGAAGCGGGAGGGCAGAAGGTCGATCCGCCGCCCCCGATAGAGGCGGCTGCGGCAGGAGCAGAGGTGAAGCTCCTCTTTGGCCCGGGTCGCGGCCACGTAGAAGAGCCTTCGCTGTTCCTCCAGGTCCTCCCCCTCGTCGTCGTCCCGGGGGAAGAGGCCCTGCTCCAGGCCCGTCACGATCACCACCGGGAACTCCAGGCCCTTCGTATTGTGCATCGTGATCAGGGTCACGGCTTCCAGGTTCTCCTCCTGGTCGGCCATCCTCCTGTCCAGCTCTATGGTTTCCAGGAATTCCGCCAGGCCGGGCAGGGACAGCTCGAAGTCCGCGGCGGCGTTCACGAGCTCGTCCAGGTTGGCGGCCCGCTGGGTCCCCGCCACCTCGTCCTGGCCTCGGTGGTACTCCACCAGGCCGGACTCCTTGACGATACGCTCAACCAATACGGACAAAGGCCGTCCCGCCTCCGGGGCGTCCAGGGAGGCCCGGAACCCGTCCACCAGGGAAGCGAAGGACGCCAGCCCCGCGCGGGACTTGGCGGTCTTGAGGCTCGGCCCGACCCGGCGCGCAGCGGCGACCAGGTCCCCGTCGGAGGCATACGCGGCCTCCAGTATAGCCTGGACGCTGGTGTCCCCGACCCCCCGGGAGGGCTTGTTCACCACCCTGCGGAAGTTAACCTCGTCCCGGGGGTTGGCCAGGACGGCCAGATAGGCCAGGGCGTCCTTGACTTCCTCCCGCTCGTAGAAGCGCACGGATCCCACGATGCGGTAGGGGATTCCCCGCTTGGCGAAGAGGTGCTCGAAAGCCAGGGACTGGGCGTTCGTCCGGTACAGGACGGCCGTGTCCGACCAGCGGCCGGTCCGGCCTGCCCAGGCTTCCGCGACCCGGGATGCGTAGGCGGCTTCCTCGTCCTGGTCCGACAAGAGGACAAGCTTGGCCTTGGGTCCGCCGTCCTTCACGGCCTTCAGGGTCTTTCCCAAGCGCCCCTCGTTGCGGGCCACCACCGCTCCGGCCACGTCCAGGATGCTCTGGAAGGACCGGTAGTTCCTCTCCAGCCGGACGATCTGGGTATTCGGGAATACCTCCGGGAACTCCAGGATGTTCCGCACTTCCGCGCCCCGGAACCGGTAGATGGACTGGTCGTCGTCCCCCACCACGCAGACATAGGCCCCGCCCCCGGCCAGGGACTTGAGCAGCTCGAACTGGGCCACGTTGGAATCCTGGTACTCGTCCACCAGGATGACCCGGAAGCGCTGGTGAAAGCGGGTCCGGATGGCCTCGTCGTTCCGCAGGACCCGGGCGGGAAGAAGGATGAGGTCCCCGAAGTCCACGTTTCCGGTCTCCCGCAGGCGTTTTTCGTAGGCCGTGTACAGGCGGCGGAAGTTCCGGTCCGGGAAGCGGGTTTCCAGGTCCGGGTCGTCCGGCGCCATACCGAAGTCCTTGGCCCGGGCTATCCGGGAGGCCAGGCGGCCGCAGTCCCCCCGGGTCAGCTCCGGCGCCACGCCGTGAAGGAGGGTCACCGAGTCGTCGTCGTCGTAGATGGTGAAGTTGGGATCCAGCCCGGCCGCGGCGGCGTTTCGCCGGAGGAACCAGGCCCCGAAGGAGTGGAAGGTGCGAAGGAAGGCCCGGGCGCAGGCGGGATCGATGGCCGCCGCCCGGTCCCGCATTTCCCGGGCCGCCTTGTTCGTGAAGGTGACGGCCAGGATCGATTCCGGGGCCGCTCCCCGTTCCCGTACCAGCCAGGCGATCTTGGTGGTGATCACCCGGGTCTTTCCGGATCCCGCGCCCGCCAGGATCAGGAGGTTCCCCCCCTCGTGGCGCACCGCGGCGAGCTGTTCGGGGTTGAGATCTCTCAGGTACTCGGGGAGCTCGGGCATGAAGTTGAATATGGTACGTGGGAGGGTACAGTGTAAAGGGGAGGTGGACAGTGGACAGTGCACAGTGCGGACCTCGGATACATTCAGACGCTATCGCGTGTACGGTCACTGTGATCTGAGGGCCCTTCCGTTTACTGTTTACGGACCACCGCTTCCATATCGACCCCGTTCACGGCGACGACCCGGGCCCGGACGACGAGGCCGGGCTCCAGGCGGGCGTTCAGGACCACGAGTCCGTCCACCTCCGGGGCCTGGGCGTAGCTCCTTCCCAGGGAGAGCTCCTCCCCCTCCACGGGTTCCTCCACCAGGACCTCTAGCTCCCGGCCCAGGAAGCCGCGGAGGGCCTCCTCGGTGATCGGCCTCTGGGCTTCCTCCACCCGGCGGCGGCGCTCGGAGGCGGTTTTCCGGGACACCCGGCCTTTCAGGGCCGCGGCGGGGGTGTCCTCTTCCCGGGAGTACTCGAAGGCGCCCAGCCAGGTCAGCCGGGCCCGGTCCTGGAAGTCCCGGAGGGCTTCGAAGTCCTCCTCGGTCTCCCCGGGGAAACCCACCAGGAAGGTGGAGCGGAGCACCGCCTCCGGGAGGCGGTCCCGGATCCGGCCGATCAGGCCCAGGTAGGTCTCGGCGTCGCCCCGGCGGTTCATGGCCTTCAGGACGGGGCCGGAGGCGTGCTGGAAGGGCAGGTCGAAGTAGGGAAGGATCCGGGGATCCCGGGAGCAGAGATCCAGGACGGGGTCCGGAAAGTGGTCGGGGTGGATGTAGAGCATGCGGATCCTGAAGTCCGCCTCGATCCTGCAGAGTTCACCCAGGAGCTCCGGAAGGGCCGGGCGCCCGAGGCTGTCCAAGCCGTAGGCTCCCAGGTCCTGGCCGATCAGGTTGAGCTCGAAGATGCCCCGGGATACGAGGTCCCGGGCCTCCGCGGCCACGTCCTCGACGGCCCTGCTTCGGGCGTCCCCCCGGATCAGGGGAATGGCGCAGTAGGAACAGCGGTTCGAGCAACCTTCCGAGATCTTGAGGTAGGCGCTGCGGGGGTAGGAAAAGAGGGTGGTACGGGGCGGCCGGGCGGGAGGAGCCGCCTCGGGGACCAGGACGGGGCGCCCGCCCCGGCGCAGCGTCTCTGCCGCCTCCGCGATCCGGGCCAGGTCCCCGTTGCCGAAGATCCCGTCCGCCTCGGGAAGCTCCGCGGCCAGGTCCTCCGGGTAGCGCTGGGCCAGGCACCCGGCCATGAGGATCCGGGATCCGGGGTACCGGGCTTTCAGGTCCAGGACCGCGTCCAGGCTTTCCTTCTTGGCGGATTCGATGAACCCGCAGGTGTTGACCACGAGGATGCCGGCGCCCTTGGGGCCGTCCTGGGCGATCCAGCCCGCGGCCTCCAGGCGCGCCCGGATCTCCTCCGCGTCCACTTGGTTCTTCGCGCAGCCGTGGAGGTCTATCCAGAAGGTACGGGGCGCTTCGGCCGCGATCTCCGGAGGCGCTTCGAGGGATGTACGGTTCACGGGAACCCTTTACGGGACGTCCACGAGGACGAGGTTCCACCCGCCGCCCTCGGCGTTGACCCAACGGAGCTGTTTGACCGCGACTTCCCCCTGGCCCCCCAGGTCCAGGTCCACGGAGCGCCCTCCCGTAGCCTGGACGGTGGTCTTGGATGCGGCGGCGTTGGAAGTCCAGAACTTCACCGTGTTCGTGACGTTGATCGTGATCTGGTCGCCCTTGTGGTAGTACCGTTCTTCCCGTTCCCTGCGATCCGCCTCGTACCGGAACATGCAGTAGTTCCGGAAGACTGTAGTCAGGACGATGGGGAAGGGCGAAGGGACCTTGTCGAAGATCACGGTGGTTTTCAGTTCCCCGGAAAGCGGGGTCTCCGCCGGAACCGCGGCGGGGCTCGAAGGCGGGGCCGCGGGTTCCGAGGCCTCCGCCGGGACCGCCCCGCCGGCTCCGCCGGACCCGGCCAGGGCCGCGGCGAGTTCGCCCTGGGCGCTCAGGGTGATCAGGGCGCCCTTGGAAGGGTCTCCCTTCTGGAAGTCGTTCACGAAGATCTGGAGTTCCGGGACCGTGTCCCGGTCGAGGTCCAGGGTCCCCTTTTCCCCGAGCATGAACAGGGCGCGGCCGATCGGGGATTCCACGGCCACCCGGTCGCTGATCTTGGCCACGAGGATGCGGTATTTCTGCTCTCCCAGGGGAATGAGTACCGTGTCCCCCTCATAGAACCTCTTTTCCAGGACCGGGGCCTCCAAGGTGTATTCCCGGGGCGCGCGGACGGCCGCTTCCGTCAGCTCCTTTTCCTTTTGGGTGTCCTTTCGTACGAGGACAAGGGCCAGGACGGCCACGATCGCCAGTACCGCGACCCCCCCGCCGGCGAAGACCCAGGGGGAAGGCCCCCGTTTGGGGATCAGGGATTCGACGGGTACGGGCTGTTCCTGGATGCGTATGTTCTTGAAGGCGTTGATGAGTTCCCGGGCGTCCAGGCCGAGGTATTCCGCATAGTTCCGCAAAAATCCGATCACGTAGGGGTCCCCGGGGAAGACGGAGAAGTTCTCCTCCTCCAGGGCGGTCAGGAAGCGCTTGGCGATGTTGGTATCCTCGCTGATGCGATCCAGGTCCAGACCCGTACGTTCCCGAGCCGTTTTTAGCTGTTCGCCGATGGAAATCATCGCATTCTACCTGTTCTTCCTGTGGTTCAGTTTTCGGTTTTAAAAAGGAAATTATTGTATACGTTCGCGGAAGCGGGGGAGTCATAGACGAACCGGGTTTCCGGGATCCCCTGGTTGGTCCGGATTCCGGAAAAATCGAAGGTGAAGGATTCATTGGAGACCGTGACGCCCGAGATCCTGCGGATCATGCGGGAATCGGGGTTGACGGACAGGACGATGGTGCGGAACCCTTCCGCCACGGTCCGCCGGTTAAGGAGCAGGTTCACGACCATCTCGGGGCTGCCGTCCTCCAGGGGAACCGGGCCGGGACTCTTCTCGTATGCCACGGTGTAGTTCCTGCGGAGGGTGCGGAGTCCGTCCGCTGTGGCGAGTCCGGCACCTCCGGAACCGCTGGTGGAGACCGACTGGGAGAGCACGGCCCGGTATTCCGGGACGTAGACCACGAGGTTCTCCCCGTTGAAGCAGATCACCTGGTCCGCGGGTTGGGTGAAATCTATGCGAAGGAGCTTGGGAGCCTTGTACCAAACCGTGCCCAGCATGGTCGTTTTCTGGGTCCGGATAGATATCCGGGCCTCGTAATCCGCGATCTGGGCGTACCGCTCGGAGACTTCGGCGAAGTACTGCTCCGCGGTGACGATGTCCTGTCCCGAAAGACTCACGGCCAGGAGCAAGGATATGGATAGGAAAAGGATACTGCGCTTCACGGAACGATCCTGCCGGAAGATGTACGGCCCGGGAGCCCCGGAAAGCCGTCAGGACATAGTATCCCGGGGGTGGGAAAAAGACAAGGCGCTCCCATCGGCCGGTCCGGCTACGGCGGCCGGCTCGGCGACGAATCCCCGGGTTCGACGGGAATTCCGAGGTCCGGATGCCGGCCCCGGGGCCGCAGTTCGACCCCCGGGGGCCCCGAATCTTGCCCGACCTCAGGACAGGATGGGCTTCTTTCGGTGCATGCCCAGGCTGCGGAGGACCAGGTACCGGAGCCGCTCGTCCGAGAGCTTCAGGAACACCCCGCAGGTTGGGCAGGTGAAGCGGAGGTCCTCCAGGTGGTCCTTCCGGCAGCCCACGCAGTAGACCTTGCCGCAGGAGGGGCAAGCGCCCGCGGGGGAATCGTCGGGAGGCTGGGCCCGGATGGTCTTTCCGTCCTGGGAGGGCAGGATCTTGGGAGCCCTCCATTCCCGGCCGCAGGACGCGCACTCGTACCGGATGGTGGTCGCGTCCCTGAGCTCCGCGAGGGCGCGATCTCCCCGGGCGGCGTCGGATCGGGCGAGGTCCCGGGCGGTCTTTTCGGCCTCCTCGAGGGCTCCCCGGTAGAGCCGGTGCCGGAAGAGGCGCTCCAGGAGGTCCGGGTCTCCCGGAAAGATCTCCAGGCCCGCCAGCCATGCGGTCTCAGCCCGGTACCGGTCCCCGTACCGGGCCGCCAGGTCCCCGGCCAGGAGATAGGCCCTGCGGGTCGGAGCCTTCTGAAGGGCATGCCGAAGCTGTTCCTCGGCGTCCGAGTACCGATCCAGCTCCAGACAGCAGGCTGCGTAGTTGGTCCGGTACTCCGATTCGGTCTCGGCGGGCGCGGTTCCCGCGGCGGCGCGGACCGCGCGGTCGTACTCCGCGGCCGCCTCGTCCAGCCGTCCCCGCCGGGCCAGTATGTTTCCCGCCTGGTTCCGGGCCGCGGCGGAGTCCGGGAAGGCGGCCAGGGCTTCCAGGGCTTCCGGGGTTCTGCCCGCGGCGTCCAGGGTTTCCGAGAGGTTGAGCACGGGTTCGACCTGGTCCGGAAGCCGCTCCCGGGCGGCCCGGAAGAGGCGGATAGCCTCGTCCCGGGCGCCCCGCCCTTCGGCCAAAAGGCCTCCCAGGTTGAGGATCCACCCGTCCTCGGGTGCCAGATCCCGGGCCTTGGCCCAGGGTTCCCGGGCTCCCTCGGCGTCCCCGGAGAGGAAGAGGGCTTCCGCAAGGCGGAACCAGTACAAGGGGAAGGTCGACTCCATGCCGCAGGCCCTGCGCAGGAATTCCACCGCCTGGGCCCGTTCCCCGCGCTCCGAGAGGATGAGCCCCAAAAGATAGAATACCGCGGAGTCCTCCGTCCCCTTGGCCGCCAGGCGGCGGAAGATCTTCTCCGCCTCCGCCTTCTTACCCTCCCGGAAGAGCGTCTTTCCCTCCAGGGCGGCGGTGAAGTCCGACCGGGGCCGCAGGGACTTGAGCCGTCGCAGGCATTCCTCCAGGTCCTCGTAGGCATCCTGGGCCAGGAAACCCCGGGCGGCCGTCTCGTAGGCCCGGGCCGCCTCGTCCCGGTTCCGGGCCTGGTCCCAGCTCCGGGCCTCGTTCAGGGAAAAGATGGGCATGCCCGGTTCGGCCCGGGCGGCCCGGCCGTAGGCCCGGGCCGCGTCCTCCCAGTCCCCCAGGTTCCAGTACGCGTGTCCCAGCAGGCCGGAAAGGCGGGGGCTGTCCGACAGGTCCCGCCCGGACAACTGGTCCCGGAGCTCCAGGTAGTTGCCCCGCAGGTAGAGCAGGTTGGCCAGCTCTTCCCGGGCCAGCCGGGCCTTGTCGTCCGGGGCGTCCCCGAAGGCGGCCAGGCTCGCCCGGAGAGCCGACTCGGCGTCCTCCAGAAGGCCGAGCCGCAGGGAGCACTCGGCCCGGAGGAAGAGCTCCTCCGCGTCCAGGGGACGGGATTTTGCCGCCCTGCGGAGCTGGACCAAAGCGGGCACGTCCAGTCCCCCGGCGGCCAGGCTCCGGGCGAGGCGGACACGCTGGGCGGGGTCCGCCGTTTCCAGGACGGACCAGCGCAGGCGCCAGGCCTCCACCTCCAGGGGGCGGGTCTCCAGCAGGATGTACCGGAGCGTGCAGACCGCCTGGTCCGCGTCGTCGTAGTTCTGGGCCGCGAAGGCCAGCCGGCCCTGGCGGACGGTTTCGTCCTCGCACTCCGCGGTCCACCGGTCGTCCACCGCCGCGACAAGCCGCGTCCCGGTCAGGACCACCTTCAGGTTGAAGGAAGAGCCGACGGGCTCGGGGCACTCGGTCCAGGGCACGACGGGGTGGGGCTTGCCGTTGAATACCGCGTCCACCCTCAAGAACCCTTTGTTCGACACGAGGACGTACAGGAAGTCCGAGTCCCCCTCGGCGCGGAGGAGGAATCCCGCGGCGCAGCGGCCTTCCGCGTCCGAAAACTCGATCTGGGCTTCCAGGGCCAGGTCCTCGTGCCGGGGCTCCGGAGCCTCCGCCCAAGCGAACAGGTTCCTCTTGAGGAGGGCCAGCTCGAAGCCGCCCCCCTGCCTGTAGGAGGCTCGGTACCGGTCCTCGGAAACCGGGCGGAAGCGGCCGGCGGAAGGCTTGTCGAGTTCGGAAGTCCACAGCTCCTCCGGGATGAGCCCGGGTTCCGGCTCCGGCGCCCTGCGAAACATCCTCTTCAGGAACTCGAACATGCCTCCAGACCTCCCGATACCCCGGAATCGGCTTTCGCCGGGCCCATAGTAGCCGGATTCCCTGTTCCAGGCAAGCTCCGGGCCCCCCGGCGGGATATACTGGAGTCGGGTCGGGTATCCTTACCTTGAAATGCGAGGTGAAGCGCTTGAAGTGCGGGGTGAAACGGATGAACAGGATGGAGGACCGGGCGAAGATGATTCGGGGATTGATGTTGCTCGTTGCGGCGGCCGTGCTGGCCTCCTGTTCCCGGGCCGGCGATCCCGGACCGGCTGTCCCC
>Ga0067045_1030004_pt1 | contig 17182 bp, 21 predicted proteins | sample TerdegcTABiofilm_FD_59184 | JGI IMG/M metagenome (GOLD analysis project Ga0067045, IMG submission 59184) | Combined Assembly of (Gp0054472, Gp0054536) Wastewater bioreactor microbial communities from Singapore -Terephthalate degrading...
TGAATGCGGTTGGAAGGGGAGCGGTGCGCGGCAGTGGGATGGGGTTGAAGGCGGCGGGGCGGCCTGAGCCGAGCTATCACAGCCTGGGCAGCGATGGAGATAGTTCTGGCGCATCGTCGCTATTCAAAAAATTATGAGTCTTCGTTGCTATGAAAATTTAAAAAGCCCTTTTCTGGTTTTACAGGAAAGGGCTTTACTATGGAACCCGATGAATAGCCGTTCATAATTTCGCATGATCCGATATAATTTCTACGTTATCGATGAACGAAAAGGCGGTCATTGTGAGCAATTTAACGGGCAGAAGCAGGGCGCTGTATGTTCAAAAGATGTTTGGGCGGATTGCTCCGAAATATGATCTTTTGAACCGACTGATGACGGGTGGTCAGGATATACGTTGGCGGAAAATCGTTATTGAAAGGTTGTCTCCAGAGCCTGACGCCCGGTATTTGGACATCGGAGCTGGCACCGGAGATCTTGCATATGCCATTCTCTCGAAAGAGCCTCATGCGGAGGTCGTCGCAGCAGATTTTACCCTTGAAATGATGCGAATTGGCAGGCTTCGCCCATTCAGGGAAAGGATTCATTGGGTCGTCGCGGATGCTGAAAATTTGCCTTTCAATGGTTCCATTTTTAGCGGTGTTGTTTCTGGGTTTCTGTTGCGGAATGTTTCGGATGCCCAAAAGGCGGTGGGAGAACAAGTTCGCGTTTTAGAAGCGGGTGGGAAGGTTGTGTCTCTGGATACCACCCCGCCCAAATCCGGTGTGCTGCGCCCATTCATTTGGGTGCATCTGCATATTGTTATCCCGCTTTTGGGAAAATTGATCGCTGGATCTACTGATGCTTATACTTATCTGCCGGAGACAACCGAAAAATTTTTGACGGCCGAAAAACTGGCTCAGCTTATCGAAAAGTCAGGCTTATCCTCTGTAGGTTTTGTTCGAAAGATGTTTGGAACGGTAGCAATTCACTGGGGGACTAAACCCGGCGACTTACCCCAACCACCGGCTTAACACAAAGCCTCCTGCCATTGCGAGGCTGTAGAGGAAAAGCAGCCTGGCAGTTTTTGCAAGCTGAACGTTTAAAAGTTTTCCATCCGGTGTTTTGTGCAGTTCCAAATATGCTTTAATGGCGGCTGGCAAGGTCAGGTAAGTCAGCAGAATCCAGGGCTGCCAGTCCATGACAAGAAATAAGGCAAGCGGCATAAGATAAGCAATCCCCAGCATGATGAGATATTCAATCTCTCCGCCCCGTCGCCCGTAGATGACCGGAATGTTCTTTCTCCCCGCTCGCTGGTCGGAAATAATATCCCGTATATTGTTAACAACCAAAATGTTCACGGTCAGGACCCCGGCCGCCAGCCCTCCCAACCATGCCTCGATGGGAACAGAAAGGGTTAGAACAAAAACGGTGCCATTGACTGCCGCCCAACCAAAAAAAATCAGCACAAACAGGTCGGCAAGGCCGGTATTGACAAGCGGAATTGGGCCGGCGCTGTAAGCGATCCCAGCTAAAATACAGGCAGCGCCGATCAAGATCACCGGCCAGCCAGCAACCACAGCAAGATATAAGCCTGCTGCAATAGCCAGGCCGAAGGCGGCAATACCGCCGCCCCAAACCTGTTTTGGGCTTAATAACCCCGCCTGGGTAACCCGGAGAGGCCCAAGACGGTCGGATTGGTCGTGGCCTCTGGTAAAGTCCACTACATCGTTAATGTAATTCGTGCCAATCTGAATGCAGATTGCACATATCAATGCAGCGAGGGCAGCCCCTAAGTGAAAACGGCCAAGAAAGACAGAGATTCCAATCCCAATCAGGATGGGTGAGATTGCCGCTGGCAGCGTCCTTGGACGGGCGGCTAAGATCCAGGGTTGTAATGTTTTTTTTAGAGTATTGCTTTGCTCCATGCCAATCACGAAATTCATCCCTGTGAATTCTGCGAATCTTCAAAGAAAGAACGAGTTTCTCCTAGAGGTGAGTCTTCCAACACACTAGCAATATCATTCTGAAGCTTTTTCTTGCCAGGCTTTCCATCCCCTTTTCTTTTCAAACGGTCAAGGAGGTATTTCGTTGTATCAGACATTATTTTCTTTAAGTTTTCCTGGGAGATTTTCTCTCCTTTTTCGAACCAGGTGGAAGCCGCATATCCCATGACAACCGTGGTGGAGGAGGCAATTGCGGCTGCCAGCAGCCAGCCGGGGAGTCCACCAAATTTGCTGAGTTCATAAAACAGGGTGCGTCCTAAGAAACCCAGCCCGAACGTAATTGCTAGCTCTTTGGCGCGCCCCAGGGTGATTTTATAGTTGTAAATTCTGGCGATACCGAGAACCATAACAGATTGTGTGATGATAAGTGGCGCAAAATCAATGACCGGAAGAGGTGTCAAAGCGATGACCGCTGAAATTGACGCTGCGCTGGCGATCGAGCGCCAAGCCAATTGCCAGCGAAATTGAGGCAATGACTGGCCGAGCGCCGCGATCAGTTCTGGCTCTTTGGCAGCGATGGCGATGACAAGCTGGGGCAGGTTTTCACCTGTGTTGGCCGAAATCGGAATGATTTGCTCCGGCGTAATATTGAGGCTGGAAGCGGTGTGTTGAAGAATGGCTGTTCTGTGCTTTTTTACAAGATCAATTTTATTAAGAGTAACAACCACCGATTTATTGAGGTCCGAAAGTTGTTCAAATAACTCCAGCTCCGTTGTTTTTATCCCCTGGATGGCATCAAAAACAATGACCAGGAAATCTGCATCTGTTGCCGCTTGAATAGCAAGTTCTTGCTGACTTTTTCCAGCTTCTCCAATGGCATCTGCCCCTGGGGTATCGATGACGTTAAAAAGATCGGACTCCGCTTCTTTAGTCATCCGGGTTGTCCCTGGTAAAGGGCTCACTTCGGCGCGGTCTGATTTCCTTAGTACCAATTGGTTGTAGAGGGTTGATTTTCCAACATTGGTTGGCCCCACGATAGCAACGCGACGCTTCTTCCCAAACGCCATTCGAAGATGCTGTGCAGAAAGGCGTAATAGTGTACGCATCAGGTTCATATCCGATGGAACACCTTTTAGCAGAGACGCAAGCGCTTTCTGTTCGGCCGGGTTCAGGCTGCCCCAAATTGCTTGCAATGATTTTTGATTCTCTCCTTGCGTGAGCTTATTTTGTTCGTTTTCGATTTGGTTCATTTTTATTAGCTTTCATCAGGAATCCTGGAGCAATTTCTGCAGCCTGGATGATTTTCTCTTAGCGATTTAGGTGTAATCAAACAAGATGTTCTCATTCAATTGGACTTTTAGAGAAACCGGCATGGGGTTGCGAAAGGATTGGGCGGCGTGGCACCCGTTTTCGGCATGAGTAATTAACTTCTTCATTTGTTCCACCGGAGATGGTTTGCGAATCGATGCAAGAATTATAACATTCTGAAAAGCTGTCGTCGTATCAGCGAGGCGATATATGCCAGCCAAGTCAAATTCAGCACGCAAGTCGATAGCGACATCTTCCAACACAACTTCAAACATAGACGCAAATTGCACTATTTGAGAAACCATTCAAAAAACGACACCGATCAAGAAAAAATCCAACGGGCTTAGGACCAGATTTTGTACGCCTTGTTCTGGAGGTTCAACACACTGGAAAGTGAATTTACCAATCCTTCCCTCGAACAACATATTTATCACTAACTTGACGGTCGCTCGTAAGACGAATTTGCGGTTTTGAAGGTTATTGGTGTAATTCTTGTGCATCAGATCCATTGCACCCGGCCAGCTGAAACGTTTTCCACCTTTTGCATCCTTGACTGTGACGAATTATTGCAACCCATTCCAGGAAAATGAGAAACATCATTGATACCCCTGGAGGTTGGCAGAAAGGTAAATTATTCGCAACTGATGGTTATCATATAAACATTTTGAATCACGGCTGGGCCGATGACGGAGCGCATTTCCATACTGGATAGATCGAAAACCAAGTATCCCGCGCTCATGTTGGCCGGGACGGTAATATTTACCGGTTCCTTCGCGATGTACAACCAGCCGCGATTCATATCGGCAGCTTGCCAGGTATCGGCTGATCCCCCAAAGAGCTGCGCTGCTTCTAAAGGATTGCGCGGACATCGCCCAGATTGGCCAATGGCAGGCGACAATAACTGCACCTGAGGTGTAGGAGGGTTGATAATACTTGCTCCTGCCGGGATAAAAGTTCTTAACGGTTCTGGAAGCTGTTCCGATTGAATGCGGTTCTTTTCAATAACAGAATCTGTGGGATGAGTTTGATTTGAACCGGTCAGGTCAATGTTGAACCCATTCCGGTAAGCTTGGGTTGCTAAAACACATGAAATGATACATAGGACAAAGACGAACATAATGACGAGGATGACGGTCAACCGTTTTCGCTGGTTATCATGTTTTTTCTTTTCCAGTCCCTCAATTTCTGCCATGATAGAATTGATATCGGCAGGAGAGAAAGCATCCGTATTCACGAAACTGGCGCGGATTTGCCGGGCTGAATTTCCTAACGCATATAGCTCTTTTACACGCTTTCTCTCTTTTCTTATCGAGTCGGGTAGATGCGTATCGGTGAATGGCCGGACGTTTTCTGGTTTCTTGAGATCGCTTGGCGAGCTTCCTGTGGCTGGGTTTTTAGCGGCGGCGCGTTTTTCTGCTAACCGCCGACCAATCTCTTGCAACTCTGGTAAGCTAAACCAGCGGCCGATCACTTTAGATGACAGCCCTTTCGGAACTGCGGTAATTTTTAACCTGCTGCCGCCTTCCTCAACCTCAAGCATGAGACCACACTGTTTACAGATGATCTGATCCGGTTTGTTCGCGGAACGAAACACTTCTGTTTGGGGTTCCTTGCACAGCGGGCAGGCTAACTTCTGCGCCCACAAATCTGGTATGTATTGGCGGCTGGTTAGCATTGTCATCCCTCCCCAGTAATTCCTGATTAAATTATAGCCATTATTTGATGTTACGGGCGGAGGTTTGGTTGCCGATTGCTATTGCTGGTACAGAAATCCTTTCACTCGCCTGCAAGTTTTGTGTGCCAAAATCCTCTGACGAGCCAGGCAGCCCAAAGAAGTGTAAAAAGTCCTGCGCCGTCGAATAGTATAAACCGTAGCGCGGAATTTTTTAATGTTTGGTATCCGGAGGGAAGTGTTACAAGAAGCAGACTTTCTCCAATGAGGCCGATTGTTTGCATGATCAGCGCTTCATAAAGCGAAAGTCGATTGGCAACTGGCGAAATCAAAGCAGAGATATAAGGGACATTCCACATCAGAAATAGAATACCCAACCCTTGCACCATCACCTTTCCTGGGATTCCGGTTAATTCAAAGCCAGCAATATAAAGATGTGGAGTCAAGATAAAAACCAGCGCACACTCAAGGTTAAAAAATATTACGATGCCAATGAGAAAGCGAGCGCCCCATATCCGAAATATTGGATTACTCATTGTCATTCCTTGTTTTAGTAGTTTACGAGGAGAATCCTGGTAAGGATTTGAACAAAAGTGGCCTTATCGGAACACGTCAGAAGTTCATTTCGCAATTCTGGCAAAACGGTGAAAGATTGAAGATATGCATTAGCGTGTTTACGAAATCGTATCAACCCATGGGCAGCTCCATAAAATTCCACCATCCAGTTGAGATGAATTATCATCGTATCCATGATTTGCTGGGGAGGTATCGAGGATTTGTCAATCCCCGAAAAGATCCAGGGATTTCCAATCGCGCCTCTGGCAATCATCACCCCATCGCATTTCGTGTATTCTCTCATTCTCTCGATGTCTTCCAAGTTTCTAACATCGCCGTTGCCAATAACTGGAATTTTTACTGCTTGCTTTATTCTGGCAATTGCGTCCCAATCGGCCTGGCCAGTGTAGGTTTGTTGGCGGGTGCGACCGTGCACCGCAATGAGCTTGCCGCCATTTTCTTCAATAATCCTGGCAATCTCCAGATAATTGCGTGTGGTCTCGTCCCAACCCAGCCTGATCTTGGCGGTTACAGGCATTCCGATAGTACTTAGTTTTGTGAAGATTTGAGCAATTTTTTGTGGTTCTCGCAACAGACCGGCGCCCGCGCCGCGGTTGGCAACCGATCTTGCGCAACAACCAAAATTGATATCGAGGATCTCCGGCTGTAACTGTTTTACGTATAAGGCAGCTTTTTCAATCCTCTCAGGATCATTGTCTAAAAGCTGTATGGCCAGCGGGCGTTCCTCTTCTGTAAATTTGAGACGACTTTCCAACAGAGGGCTTTTGTGAATGATATCTACCGCATTGATAAATTCGGTATAGCTCATCGCTGAACCGAATCGTCGTGTTAGCCGCCGGTAAGGGGAATCGGTGATGCCGTCCATTGGCGCAAGGATGAGATCGCCTTGGATTGGTACCGGGCCAATGTGGAAACAAGTCTTATCAGGATCCATCTAGAAAGTGAACAATACCATCATTTGAAGATGACGCCAACCATATTCCATAGACTCAGAATCAATAAACTGGTACAGGCTGCCAGCGAAAGCAGGGAATAATACATGCGATTCCAAATCGACCAGTAGGTCCGCCGCCAGGCAAAAATTACACCAATTAGCATCAAAGCAGTCATGATGATTGTTGTGGGTGGGATGATAAAAAGTGGTTTTGTACTCGAGGGCAGACCGTACAAGATAATGAAATCATTGTTGAGAGCGAGCCTGAAACTCACAAAGGTCAGTAAGCCAAGAAATAACGCCAGGAGTATTGCATTGATCGCAGCGACCCATCGAAAGAAAATTGCTGGCCTACTTCTTGGGAGGATAAGTTTTCCAGTCAATTTTCGCACAAACCAAACAATGAACCAGATCAACGGCGCACCAAGCATGAAAAGAATAGCCACGGTGAGTGCTAGAAATTCAACCACCTCTCTTCTTTCCAGGTTCATTAACTTACCCAGTGCCGGAAGGAAAATGGTATTGTTCCTGGAGATAAACTGGGGAGAGGCTTCCTCGTATATGCAGGATGTGTCAGGTCTCTTAAGAGGGTTGTCTAAAAAATCAAGGATGATCTGATCCTGGCATTTGCCGGACATAGCAGCGCCATGTCCCCCGTTTGAAAAAGTAACGACATAGCTGTTCTTTAATGTTTTGGCAGCCTCTTCTCCAAAATAAGGTGGGGTAATCGGATCGTATTCTCCGTTCAGAATCAGGGTCGGGGTAGCACTTAAAACCGGCAGGTCCGCCGTATCTCCCAATGGCTGGACGTTCCATTGCTGGCAAATTCTTAAGAAAGAGAGGATGTTTTCTTTTTCGTATTGAGCGATTTCAGGCGGCAGCCCATCTAAATTGATATCGGCGGCTGTGAAATCTGCGTCTTCTGCACAGAGTACGGAATAATACATGCCGTAGCTCATGGTCCTATCAATGATCAACAGGCTGAGAATACGTTGCAAGAAGTCGAACTTCCCAACGCTGCCGCCATAAATTACATGAGGAAGAAAGGGGATGATTTCTGTAACATAAAGCATTTGGAAAATTGTGCTTCTGAATGAATCCCCGTTTAGTCTTGCCGGATAGGATTTTCCATTATCGAAATCGGTGACGATAATATCTGCGGGATGCTCATTAAGTTGGGCAACCGTGTTCCAAAAGAGATCTTCAAGGTTGGGGTAATTTTCGCTACAATCTGGGTTAGAGGAGCAGGCAGCAAATAACTTCTCGAAGGCTCTTTTTTGAGATTGAGGCGATTCCAGAATAAAATTAATTTGTGGGGGAACAACTGCATCTAGGATAACGCTGCGGATTCCCTCTGGATGATTTTGTAAGGTGTGAAGCGCCAATAACGTTCCATACGATACACCATAAAGGTTGATCTGATCGTAACCTAGCGCAATCCTCAGGCTGTTGATGTCCGAAGCGTTCTCAAGACTGTCAAATGCGGAAAGGTTAATTCCTTCTAAAATCAGCCGGGTACGGCATTTTAAGACTGCTTCTTCATAAGCCTTCAAGCTTTCTTCAACTGAAAGGTCCTGATCTAAAGTTTGAATGGTTTCATCAATAATCTCTGGGCAGGTCAGGGAAGGTTGTGAGTATAGGGTTCCCCGCTGTTCTAGCAAGACAATATCCCTGCTAGCTCTGAGAGAAGTTGTACCAGAAAATATTTGGGTTACATAGGTATGGATTGTTGAACCGCCTGGGCCTCCCTGGGCCATAACCAGCGGGTCTGATCTTGGATTGGGGTCCTTAGCCTTAATGATTGCAACTGCCAACCGGATTGAAGGACCTTCGGGGTCCTTATATTCTTGGGGAACATGGAGATAACCGCATTGGAGATCCTTTCCCTCAATCGCGCCTGGGGGCAATTCGAACATGCAAGGCGTTGTTTCAAACCGGGGGACCTCCCCATGAAGATTGGCTTGTACAGGGGATGTGTGGACAATAAAAAAGGTTCGAAACGCCAGCACAGAAATGATCAAGGTATTTAGAATCGCGGTCAGTCTCATTCAATGCTCCAGAGATACAAATTATTGATTCGTAAACCAGAATTTGTAATTAGCTAAAGTATCATAATTCTTCGAGCCACGCGGTGCGTGAATATCTGTAATCGGAAGAACAATCCGTTGATGATTGATCTCAACCAGAGCGGCAATGCCGTAGATCTCATCAGATCCATTCAGATCATGAACAATACATTTGCTGCTTCCTCTGGCAGAAAACCTCTCTCTCTTTTTTAACGTAGCAGAGAATGGTAAAGAGAGATGCTGTTTCAAGTACTTTTCCCATGCTTGAAGCACACTCCCTTCATTAGAGGGAAAGGCGTCGAAGATCGAACAAACTTTTTTCCCCGATTCTCCCAGGTGAGACCAGAGATATATTGACTGGGTGCGAGCCCTTTCCCAGTCGGCTTCATCTATTGTGTCTCTGGGTGTAGCAGGCGTTAAATTCTCGGTACCTATCAAGATATCGACCCATGATAACCGATTATCAATGCAGTACCTGCGGAATTCATCTGGCATCGTTTTGATTGTCTGGGAATCCCAGCGCACATAGGCGACAAGGTCACCATCTTCATCGTCGAAAAAGTCATAGATGCGCCCCTGCCATCCTCCAAGGTCAAAGCCAGATTTGAGGTCAATGACTCCTGGCTTGATCTGCACAACATCGTGCTTTGTAAGAGAATGTTCCATTCAGTATTTACCCCGGTTTTGTTGTTATGAACACAAGGCCTGTGATGATCCCGATTGTGCCAATCCATTGGGTTGAGGTAATTTTTTGCTTCGACATCAGTGCAATCAAAATGACGAACAGGGGAGAAATGTCGCTCACAGCTTTCACAACAGGAGGATTTCCGATATCTAAAGCATATAAGAGCAACAGCCACTTACCAATTACAACCACACCCCGGCCGGCTGCCAGGCTGATATTTTTCAATGTAACCCACTTGAAAGCTGGTTTTAAAAGGACAAAGGAAAGGATAGAAATAACAAGTGCTCTCAGGAGATAATAAGAGTACGGATTGGCAAAATTTTGACTGAACAAATGTTTGACAAGGTAAATATTCGCACCGAATAATAAAGCGGAGAGAAGCGGTAGCAGCAATTTCCAAATGTTTTGTTCGGTAAGCTTATGATTATGATTATCCGGATTAGAGCGGTTGAGAATAAAGATCCCCACTGTAATGATTATCACACCGAGAACTGTAAGGGCATTGAGAGATCCGTTCTTTGGTTCGAAGATGGGCAAAAATGCTAGAGTGAAGAGGGGAGAGACAGAAAGCAGAGAGCTGGCAGTTACCGCGTCGGTAATTTCAAAGGCCCTGAAGTATAAATAATTGGCCAGGCCGTCAATGCAAGCAGCGGCAGCGATCAGCCCCAAAGCCAGTGAGGTTTGTTGGACCGAAAAGAAAAGAGGAGCAAAGGGCAGCATTAAAAAGAATATCAACAAAAAATTAATGCTGATATAATCACGCGTGCTTGAAAATCCGACAACTTTTTTGGCTAAAACATTTGTCAATGCCCCAAAAATTGCAGAACTAACACCCAATGAAAGTGAAATAAAGAAATAATCCATAGTTCTTGATGAGTGCTTCGTGTGAAAGGTGTGATTGATTGTATCATGTTCGGGCAGAGGCAATGCAGAATGCTTGTGAGTTACAAGAGTGATTCATCATGAATTCTTTAGAAGATTACTTTAATAAATTTTCAAACTTCGCTAGCCAATTATCTGAAGAGGAAACCCCCTTTATCGCTATTTGCATTGAGAAATTACAAGAAAATTGTCGACGTTTTCGCAATGCCTATCCCCGGGCAAAAATATTTTTTGCGGTAAAAGCAAATAACCATCCTGTTGTGATTCAAACCTTTCGGGATGAAAAGATTAATTTTGATGTGGCTTCGTGGGGAGAGATCCAAATGCTGTTACACGAAGGGATTGAACCGACACGCATGGCCTTTAATGCCCCCACAAAAATTCCACGTGAGATCAAAGAAGCTTTTCTTGCTGGGGTTGATATCTTTGCCTTTGACTCGATCATGGAATTAGAGAAACTTGCTATGCTGGCGCCGGGTTGTAGACTCCTGGCGAGAGTTGTAGTTGACAACACTGGGAGTTTCTATCCCTTAGACCAGAAATTTGGTATGGATGAGCGAGAAGCTTGCCAGGCGCTTTTGTATTCGAAGAAATTAGGCCTAAACCCCTATGGATTAACTTTTCATGTAGGATCCCAAAATACCGATCCAGAAGCCTGGGTCAGAGCGATGGAAAAGGTTGCTGTTCTTCGAAGTGAAGTATATTCTCAAGGAATTGACCTGCAAGTGATCGATATTGGAGGTGGATACCCGGCCCGCTATGGCAAGAGCATCCCAGAACTGGAAGAAATTGCTGACCGGATTAATAACGCAGCCGGGGATCTGTTTCCAGATCATGTTGAACTTTGGTTAGAACCTGGACGCGGGCTGGTTAGTGATGCAGGGATTTTGGTGGCTTCTATTATTAATCGTGCTCAACGTGGAGAAAATGAATGGCTATACCTGGATGTGGGGGTTTTTCATGGATTGATTGAAGCGTGGGAATCGATTGGGTTTGAATTCCCCATACGGACTGATAAAGATGGTGGTGCTCAAAAAAGATTTGTTTTAGCAGGACCAACGTGCGACAGTGGGGATGTGATCAGCCGGAATGTGCAGTTGCCTGATAGTTTAACCCTGGGAGACAGGTTATATATATTTTCGGCTGGCGCTTATACAAATGCAATGGCGGTTTATAACGGGATTTCATTTCCACGTGTGATCCGAGTGGATTGAGTGTATCATAAGCTAAATAAGGCCAAGGGATATCGGCTTCGATTGAACGATTTTTGCCTGCCTTGTAACCAGGAGCAGATTAAGGAAAAATTCTAATATGGATGAGCTCAACAAAATGTTTGAAAATCTGGCCAGGTTGGAGATCGACCATGTCTATGCCGGTTATGGCAATAACTTGATCCTGGAAGATTTGACATTTCAAGTTCCTCATGGAGGGCAAGTCGCGGTTGTGGGACCGAACGGGGCCGGTAAGTCCACATTGTTTAAGGTCTTAGTTGGATTGTTGCCTGTAAAGAAAGGAAATATTTTCATCCACGGCCTGCCATTGGGCGCCCATCAGGATTGTGTTGCATACGTTCCCCAGCGGGGAGATGTGGATTGGAAATTTCCGGTTACCGTTCGCGATGTCGTGATGATGGGACGTTATGGACGTTTGGGCTGGCTAACCCGCCCTGGAGAAAAAGATCATCAGATTGTAGCTGAGTGCATTCACCAGTTAGGTGTTTCCAAGCTAGCAAATCAACCGATTGGAGAATTATCCGGCGGGCAGCAGCAACGTGTATTTTTAGCGCGAGCGCTTGCTCAACAGCCTCACATCCTGCTCATGGATGAACCTTTTACCGGAGTGGACATAAGTACACAAGAAGTTGCCCTGAATTTGTTAGAAGAGCTGCACAAGCAGGGTGTTACTGTTCTGGTTTCGACGCACGATCTTAATATGGCGGCAGAACGTTTTGAGCTTGTCCTTTTGTTAAATCGTAAAATTATCGCTTTTGGTCCGCCGACTGAAGTACTAACACCCGAAAGGATTAAAATCGCATTTGGCGGGAAGGTACTTTTCATTCATGGGGCTGCTGTTGTTGATGAGTGTTGTCCCCCTGAGGAGCAGGATAACTTTGGAGCGCGATCCTGATGATTGACTTATTACTTTCACCCCTATCTTATGCATTTATGCAGCGCGGCATGGCGGCTGCGATCCTGGTTGGGATATTGTGTTCGGTGGTGGGCTGTTATGTCGTTTTGCGTTCCATGGCATTTTTGGGGGATGCTGTCGCACACGCGATTTTACCAGGGGTAGCCATTGCGTATTTGCTCGATGGCAATTTGACGGTTGGGGCATTGCTTGCCGCAATTCTGGTTGGCCTGGGAATTGGTTTTCTGACACGCCAGGGAAATGTAAAAGAAGATACGGCAATCGGAATCCTTTTCACCGCAGCACTTGCATTGGGAGTTGCACTGATCAGCACGATCCGTACCTATGCTGTAGACCTCTCTCATATTTTGTTTGGGAATATATTAGGCGTCAGCAGCGGCGATTTGTGGCTGACGATTGGTTTGTCGGTGATCGTCCTGGGATCTGTAATCCTTCTTTTTAAGCCTCTGCTGATCATATCTTTTGACCCAGTTCTCGCAGCCACCCTACGATTGCCAATCGGTTTGCTGAATAATCTCTTGATGATTTTGCTTGCATTTACCATCGTGATTGCTTTGCAAACGGTTGGTATTGGCCTTGTTGCTGCTATGCTTGTAACACCGCCAGCCACAGCGTATTTGCTCACCCGAAGAATGGCCCCAATGATGTTCTTTTCAGCCTTGATTGGCATATTTTCAAGTGTTGTGGGGCTTTATTTGAGCTTTTACTATAATATTGCCTCAGGCGCTGCCATTGTGCTGACAGCGACCTTCCTTTTTGTTTTGGCTTTCTTATTTGCTCCGGGCAGGGGGGTGATCTCGCAGAAAGCTCACAAGAGTAGGGTTTTGAGGGGCTGAGTTAAATGCTTTTGACTACCTCCTTTGCAATGTCCAGAGCCTTCTCTCCAGGCTCATATCCGCCTGTGTTTCTATGTGGCCGATCCGAAAGACTTTTTCAGCGAGAGCGCCGTAATTTCCTCCAACAACTAACCTGTGCTGGCGAGAGCGGTAGTCCAGGTCTTGCCAGGAAATTCTTTCAGGAACGTAGATTGCTGTAACGGTTGGGTATGGGATTGCAACCGGGGCGGGAAATATGCAATAGCCTATTTCTAACAACCTATTCCTGCGGTAATCCGCGATCCTGGCATGACCCTGATAACAGGAATCGACGCCTTCATCGAAGATTAATTGAACAGCGGTAAACAATGCAGCTATGTCTTGCCGATGTGGCATATCATATTAGGAAAATAAAAGTCCTTTTGCGCTGTCAAGAAAAGTTTCAGGGCGTCATATCCGACATAGTTCGCGGCATTGATGATCTCTTGTGCTTTTTCGCTCATAGCAACGAACGAAATGGCTGGCGGTGCAGAAAGACATTTTTGAGATCCATCCAGAAGCAAAACGATGCCCCATTCATCGGCGAGAACAGATATCTCTCCAATGCTGGAAATCGCATTTACATAATTTCTCTCCTAATTCTTTATTTTTCCATCATCACAATCATATTGCCTAGAACCCCCCAAGAATTTAAGAAGATTTCTTCGGGAATCTCATAAAATTTGCCGTTGTTCATATACCGGATGGAATCCTCATCATAGCCCGTTAGGATCACTACATGTTCATAAGCAGCTACGATGACCTTGTTTCCTTGTTTATCGGTGTATTCGTAGGGGACGCCTGCAACCATGTTGCCAATGACCCAGGCAATCACCGGCTGGTCTTTTGAAAGTTGTTCTTTGATTAAGTCAAGGGTCGCGCCGCGTAATCCGACTGCGGGAATGCCATATTCGCGTAGCAATTCAGCAACCGGCCCGGCGTGGACGCCATAAGAGTATGGCGGCACCTGCCCCCATGGACCTTGCAATCCTCCAACAAAGCCAAAGTCTGGGTTGTCTGACTGTGGCAGTTTTACTTGAAATTCATATTCGTTGATTGGAACGCCAAAAAATAATGCCCAATCAACGGCGGCTGCAGCTTCACACCCCAGGGGAAAGTATTGCTTGTGGCCGGTTATGTTCCTGATATAATGCTCTGGTGGAAAAGACGGGAGAGGTGTCGCTGTTATCGTTGGGGTTGGGGATATCGTTGGCGTTCCGGTAGGCAGTGCAATGGGAGCCAATGATGGTTTTGGAGTGATTGTAAGGGTCGCAACCTCCTGGGATTCTACAGTGTTCATTTCGACTGACTTCAACGATGAATCTGGTTGTTGATTCTCAAGTTTACAACTGCTTATTAAGAGCATCCCAATGATAATTGTAGATGCCGTTTTCCAAAGTGATGAATCTGCCTTCATTTCTCTCTCAAATACCTGGAACCCAGACAAGTGCACCCGGGAACAATGACTTATTCTGGGTTTTCCTTACCTGATTTCCAGCTTTCGAGCGCTTTTTCCAGTTCGCTGTTAATCTTGCGTAAAACAAGAATTGCTTCGGAACGAACTTCGTCTTGTAACTCATTATTCTTAATTTTGCGTTCTATATTTTCAAACTCATCTTTTATTTGTCTTCCGGCTTCGCTTTGTGAAAACTCCTGAATGGACTTTGCAATTGAGTCTCCAAGCCCACTCAGTCCTTCCATCAGTTCTGCTTCGATCTTTTTGCGCTCGGGGTTTTCCCATGCCAGGTTGATGATTCTGTGCAGGGTGTTACCCAGAAGACGAAACTCATCTTTGAGACTTTCTGAATCAGCAGATTGTTCTGACATCTTTCCTCCAAAAATATAACGATTTATATCATGTTTTATTTTCTTGTTCCATACTTAGTAGCCCGTCAATGTGCAATGATAGCTGGGAGGTTAATCACAAGCGGGTAAAGCGCATTTGGTGGGCGGCGGGCTGCTTTTCGTGGCGGCAGGTTCATCGCTGGCAAGGCATTCACGGCGACGACTCGTCGGCTTTAGCCTTGGCCTCGCGGTCTTGTTGCTTGTCGGTAGTCAGATTCTTACGGAAGTCACGGGAATAGCTTCGGGTGAGCATGAAGCAGCGGGCTTCTGGTGGAACCTCGTTATCACTATTTTTGCTGCTTTTTGGCTGGCAGTTATTGCGACCGGTGTGGAAGGGGCGTTGCTGCTGCGGGATCTGTTACTTAATCACCAGGTAACCACAGGCTATTAAATACCATGCCGATAATGCTCATTGCATCCAACGGGCGGGCTGTTATTCCAAACCAGTCAAAGGTATCCAACAGGACCCCGGTCAGAAGCTTTCCGACGATGATGAGCACCAACATGTTGGTTGCTCCTAAACGGGGCAGTGTTATGTTGATGGTTTGATATAAAATCAGACCGAAAATTCCAGCACCAAGCATATACGACGGCAAGGTACTCCAATCTAGAACTCGCTCACCATCACAGAGAATCAACAGGATAAGGGAAAAGACGAGTCCGCTGAGAGATGAACGACCAGGCTGCTTGCCGCCCCGCCGAAGCGTTGTACGATGGCCCCCGCGATGGGTGATTGGACGCCTACCGCAATCCCGTCGATTAAGCCGGCTAAAATTACGAATGCAAAATCAAACATTTGACAACTAATAGCTGGTATTTGTATTTCAAATTAACCCAAAAAATTGTGTAACCTGCTTCGGCCTTTACTGTTTTTTTGTTCTTCCTGCCTCACGGCGAGGGAAGATTGTGACGGCTGGCGATTTCGGCGGGTAGGGTAAGGTTCTGTATAAAAGCCTGTACCAGTTTTACTACCTCTTCGCCGTTGGTGTAGCTTGTTCCCGGGTCGTATACCAGAGAACACTTGTCGCCATTCGCGTAGAGCAGTGTGTAAGCTTCAGAGCCGCCGCCATCCGGCGGATCTTGTGGCTCGATCCTTTGAATGGCCGAGCAGTCGATGGCTTCAAGTTGTTCAAAAAGGGTGGCTGTCTTTTGCCCCTCCACCGCAAAATCCCAGGTTCCGGCGTTAACGATTGAATCTGGCGTTTTGCCGTTGCGAGCCAGCGTAACCTCACCCGGCGTGATCGTGATTTGTTCGTGCCATTGCAGTTCTGGCAGGATGGTGCCTGAGTCTGAAGTGTAAGAAATTTGGGAAATCTTGTTCATGTTTTTCACCGTTTTGCAGGCCGTCAGAGAGATGCTCAATAATAGAATAAAAAGGACAAGCCTCTTTTGTTTCACGCTGCCTCCTAAGGTTGGTTTGGGGATATTAACGCTGGCTTTGCTGATATAAAATTTTTCCTTTCCGTCTTTCAAGCTTTTATCTACCAATCCGCCAGTTTCCATATCTCTGGTTGGGAAAAGATATCTTCGGATGCGCCTATTTCGGACAGGATTTTGACAGCCTGTTCAAGTTGCGCAAGCGACTGGTCGGTTTGGCCGGCATCGTGGTAAAAGTCGGCCAGGAGGTCTCTCAAGGCGGCTTCGTGATGGCGGTCGCCGATCTGGATACATGCTTCCAGAGCGGCAGAGGCAAACTGAATGCCCTGATCGTGCTTTTGTGTCTCGCGGCATACCAGGGCCAGGTTGTTCCAAGCGGCGATTTGTGCGCCGATGTTCTGGACGCTTTGGGCAGCTTCCAGGCTCTTCGAAAGCTGGTCCACTGCGGGATCGAGTTCGCCCATGGCGCGGTATAAGATGCCAAGGATGTTGTGAGCGGCAGCAAGCGACAACAAGTCTGAGCCAGTGGAAGCAATCTGAAGGGCGCGGGAGGCCAGTTCCAGGGCGCGGCCAATTTGTCCGCGTCGATAGGCAATGTGGCTCCAATTGGCATAAATCTGGGATTGCAATTCAGGATATTCTCCCAGACCGATGTTGTTTAAGGCAGTGGTGAAATAGGCCTCGGCGGTCTCCCCGTCGCCGCGGCGTGCGTGGACTTTGCCGATTTTAAATTCTAGTTGCGGTTTGCACTCCTGGCAGTCATGCGCAACAGCAGCTTCGTAGCTGTTAAGAGCCGCCCGATAGTCGCCGGTGAGGGTCTGGAGGTCGCCAATCGTTTCGTGCAAAGTTGTTTTTCCAGGATGATCGAGGGCGAGGGCAGCATTAAAATACTTTAGCGCCTCCGAATTGGCAT
>Ga0067045_1030003_pt1 | contig 17180 bp, 13 predicted proteins | sample TerdegcTABiofilm_FD_59184 | JGI IMG/M metagenome (GOLD analysis project Ga0067045, IMG submission 59184) | Combined Assembly of (Gp0054472, Gp0054536) Wastewater bioreactor microbial communities from Singapore -Terephthalate degrading...
AGTGTGATTTCGTAGCGCCGGCGTCCCGCCGGTAATTAGGGGACTTTCAGGCTAATGCGGTCACCGATACCGAACCAGTACCCCCCTCTGATCCCCCCGTTAACGGGGGGAAGGACTCGCTCCCCGTTAACGGGGAGGGTTGGGGTGGGGTCTCAAGATTCGGCACCGACCTTACGAAAGGCAAAACTAGGTACACCGTTTCACAAATGTGGTCGCGTATTGGCTTCAGCCCTGTTCAGGGAAGGGCGGGTTTGAAACCCGCCCGTACATCTGCTGCTCCAGTACTTCTACCGCAACGATCAACGCTCCACCCCACAGGAGGGGCAGGTTTCAAACCTGCCCTCCAGTAAAGATAGCAGTTTCCCAAATACGTGACCGTACTTATGAAATCCTAAACTGAGAATCTCTCCCGCTTACCTCTTCCCGAACGCTCCGGTGATGAGCTCTGCCCAGCCGTCGTCACCTGGCTTTGGAGGCGGAGGGATGTGAGGCTGGCTCTTGATTTCGGTTCGACGACTCAGACCGAACAAGAGGCTGAGCTCTCGGGTGATGGGCGTGTCGCGAAAGTCCACGAACCGAAAGATCCATCCGAGGTTGAGATCCCAGAAATCGCTCTTCATGGGAATCAGGGAGGGGACCTTGAGGTGGCTCCCTTTGGCAAGGCTCCAGGAATAATCGGCAAAGGGCCAGAATAGATACCTGGCGGCAACGAGGTTGCCCTTCCTGTAATGCTTGTGGATCTTGCTCATCATGAGGAACGACTGCTCTGTCACCACGTCTTCACCCTGAACCGAGATGTACCCGTGTGAGTCCTTGGTCGTGGTCGCTTTTCGCCAATCCTTCTTGTAGGAATACAGGAACAGGAGGCTTAACTCGTCGATTCCCCCGCCACTGCCGTACGTGATGAGAGGACGAAGGCTGTACCGGGTGTGGCCCGAACGATAGTGGTGGTAATACGAGACAAACGGCCAGAGGATGTGCGTGGTGCAGGAGTACGCATCGTTCTCGGTCACGTACAACGGAAAAGGAAGCGCCCTGTAGGAATACGACTGGTCGGTTCCCGGATACTTGTCGATCCATTGAAAGAACGGCCACAGGACGAACCGGTTGAAGTAATCGTTCCTGATCGCATCTCTTCCCAGGATCGGCCAGATCTTGAACGACGATCTGCCCGGACTGTTCGCGTACGTGCCGATGGGCCAGAGGAATCGAATCGATCGCGCGTCGTCATCCGTGCTCTCGTAGTACAGGGGGAACAGAAAGAAGAAATTCTTGTCCACGCCCCATCGCCGGTAACTGTACCCATAGAAGGGGAAAAAGCCCCAGTACGTCTGGCCCAGATCCGACCTTCCGTGGTAGAGGGTGAGACACCTCGAGGAGCCATCGAATGGAGGTATCTTCGACCAGCGGCTTTCAAAGAACGGTTGAAATTTGAGCTTGCTCCAGAGCGCGGATTCCTCACGAAACCCGAACGGATAAAGGAAATCTACCCTATCGTACAACCCCGGGACTTTGGTGTAGTAAAACAAGGGCGGAATTCCCCACCCTTCGCCGAGCGTCCAGAGGTTGGACGGCGCGGTCTGATCGATCCGTCTGATGTTGAGATCTGGAGGTATGGCGAATAGGCTGCCCGGCGTGGTGAGACGGAGAAACTGGTACGCCGAGGCTTCCGTTGAGCCCGGGGACAGAAGCACCTGCGCCATGGCCAGGAAGAGGACTAAGTACAGGATTCCATGAATACGGTCGCGTATTCTGCCACGGGTCATCAGGGGACCTGGGCTCTGAAGGCGCGCACCTTGGGTAGTCCCGCGAGACGCGAGATTCGGCGCCCTATAACGGCCAACCGGCCATGAAAGGGTCGACCAAAAGGTTTCCCGTCGCCTGGTATGGACACCGATCATGAATGGGCCTTGTCTCTCGGTCATTTCCAGTATGGTCGGCGCCTCCAGGGTCCTCGCTTGTCTGGTTTCGCATTCCGTGGCTTGAATCCAATGCCGGTTTCATGCCGGCCATTCCTTACCTGAAGACCGAGCCCAGGATGATAGCGAGGGTGCTCACAGGGGTGGCCTCTGACACGTCTTCTGCTGTCTTGTTCATGTTCCGGATCGCCCGGCGGGCCTCATAGTACAGCTCCGGATCGTTGATGAGGCGCCCCACCGCGCCGGGACCGTACTGGATGCGGTTTGAGAGCTGCCGGAATTCCCTCACGAGGCCCTGGGTTTCCCGGTAGAGCTCGTCCTCGTTTACGAGCTTGCCGAGTGTGCCTTTTCCTGTCTTGATGTCCTTGGCGATGGATTCGAAATCCGATGCTACCTTGTCGAGCTTATTGCCGGTCTTTTCCATCGACCGGGAGAACCGCTCCATGTCATCCACGGTTCGATTGATCTTCTGGTCGTTTCTGGCCACCAGATTGTTGAGCCGTGTGAATGTGCCCTCCGCGTTGTCGATGGTTGCGGAGATCTTGTTCTTGTTCCGCTCCAACAGCTCTTTGATGTCCTTGAACACTGCACCCGAGTTCGAGAGCAGCGCGTCGAACTTCTCTGATCCCTTTTCCTCAATCACCTGTCTTCTCAATTCCCTGGTGACTACCTTGAGGTCTTGGGATATGACCTCCATGTTCTCCATGACTCGCTCGGTATCCGCGGGTTCGCTCACAATGGTGAGCTGCTCCCCCTCTTTCAGCTTCCGGGCATTGGGTCTACCAGGGCTGATCGCCAAATACTTCTCGCCGATCAGACCCTTGCCCCTCAGGTGGACACGGGAATCCACAGGAATTTTCCCCCTGTACTCCTCCCTGAGTGCCATGGTGACAACTGCCTTGCCGGTCTCTGCGTCAAAGGAGATATCCTTGACCGCGCCCACCTTGATGCCGGCCATCTGTACTTGCGAGCCTTTTTCCAACCCCTGGACGGAATCGAAGCGGGCGGTGAGGATGAACTGTCCTTCTTCACCGAATCTCAGTATGCGAGTCCATGTGTAGGCAAAAATGAGCACTATAGCCAAGAAGAAGAGGCCCACTTTCGCTTCCATGGAGAATTTGCCCATACGCAGCTACTTTCTTTCCTAGTCTATAGTCAGCGGGCCTTCGATAGCCCCTGAGACGAACTGCCGCACAGCAGCATCGCTGCTCTTGCGCACCTCGTCGGGTGTCCCATGAAACGCGATCGTGCCGTCTATGAGGAACATCACCTCGTCAGAAATACTCATCGTGCCCTGAACGTCGTGGCTTACGATGACATACGTGACAGCTCGCTCCGCATGGGTCTTCTCAATGAGCCTGTAAATGACCGCTTTAGTGATGGGGTCTAACCCTGCGGTAGGCTCGTCGAAAAACACGATTTCCGGGTCCATGGCCAAAGCTCGTGCCAGCGCCACGCGTTTCCGCATTCCTCCGGACAATTCAGCGGGCAACTTGTCCTGGTGATTCCTCAGTCCGACCTTTGCCAGTCGATCGTCTACGATGCGCTGGATCTCGTCCTCCTTGAGCTTCAGATGCTCTCGCAGCGGGAAGGCGACGTTCTCTTTCACCGACAGGTAGTCGAACAGAGCGCCTTCCTGAAAAAGCACGCCAAAGCCTCTTCGTATGCGATTCAGCTCCGAGGCTCTCATGCCCACGATATTGTGCCCCTTGATGTAAATGGCCCCTCGATCCGGTTGCTCCAGCCCGATCAGATGACGAAGGAGCGCCGACTTTCCGGCGCCGGACCGGCCCATGATAGAAGTCACCGCGCCGCCTCGAATGCGGGCATTCACGCCTTTCAACACCTGTTGCTCGCCGTATTGGCGATACACATCCTCCAGGACGATGATGAACTCGGAGCCGACTTTCACGTCAGGTGCCTTTGAACATCAGGGTCGTCATGACGTAATCCATTACCAGCACGAGCACGGAGGAGAGGACCACAGCCTTGGTCGTCGCGATGCCGGCTCCTCTCGCGCCTCCAGTCATGTAGAATCCCTTATGGCAAGCTACCACCGACATCAGGAGCCCGAATACAACCGCTTTGACCACTCCGTGGACAATGTCCTCCGCTACCACGTAGTCATGTATCCCGGCCATGAAGGCCCCGGGATCGATCGAGAGATATTTCGTGCAAACCCCATATGCTCCCACCATACCGGAAAAGCTGAAAAGCACCGCAAGGAGCGGCACGCAGATCAAGGAGGCCACGATCCTCGGCGTCACCAGGAACTGAATCGGGTCCACCGCCATGCTGGTGAGAGCATCTATCTGTTGGGTATTGCGCATTGCGCCAAGTTCTGTCGTCATCGCGGATCCAACACGACCGATCACCATGAGGCCGGTGATCACGGGTCCAAGCTCACGAGTCAGGGCCAACGCGACCGTTGCCCCGACGAGCGATTCGGCCCCGTATCTGTGGAGCCCATTGTATCCCTGTAAAGCGCTCACCATGCCGGTAAAGGCCCCGGTCAACACGATCAGGAGCGTGGACTGAGCGCCCACAAAATCCAATTGCCTCATGAGCTCACGGTACCGGAAGGGGGGGCGTACGAGCCAAACGCAACTCCACACCAACAGCATTACCATTCCGCCGGTTTGCTCAAGAAACACGCGGACAGGCAACACCATTCCGGATGCCATGGATCCGAGAAACCGCACTACACTCAAGAGGACAATCCTAGATTAGTCTCCAACTACAGGGCGGAGCTCCGTCCACCCAATACATTCAATCGGTGGAGCGTTCTTGAGCCAACCCCAGGGTACCGGCTCCACCCGTCAGCAGCCCAGCGAGCTACCGCACGCGGGACACGCCGTCTCCCGCGCCACGGTAGACGCAATAATCGGTTACCCTGCGAAGGGGTTTTGGCGTCCGTATTCTAATTCAGCTATTTAAGAAATGTCAATATCTTTCTGATAAAGTGCATTATTCAGGGCATGCCTTTACATCAGGGAACAACGACGGAAGAATACTCCGAATCCGCCTCACGTCACGAAATGGGGTCAGGCTTGTTTCTTGAATCAACTCACGGGGAGCATGCGTTATCACCAGACGGCTCGAGAGGGGCGTTTCCCCGCGAGCGCTTCAGCGTTTGACAGATCGAGAGCACCGCTGCTGCCACTTCCTTGATATTCTTGAGGGGACATTTTTGTGCCTCTTTGCAGACATTGTGGCACGTGATAATAGGAATGTTTCTTGGGCGGGAACCGTAGGGCATCTCCTGCCCCGTTACCCTTGAGTGATTGGGATCGTTCAGCGGAAAAGGGGGAACGGCAAGAAAAGGCCTGCCCCTCGTTGTTCCAGCCAGGATCCGGGTCACTGGAAAGGCCCTTTGTTCGCAGCTCGCACGAGGCGGAACGCATGGGGTCGAGACGCCAAGTTTTGCGGGCTCCAGAAGTTATTCGCTCATCTGGTTTAGGCTTGAACCAGGTGATGATATCGCCTGAGCTTCTGAAACAGATCAAGCAAAGGATATTCACGACGTGAAGTATCGTCTATACGTGGACGAGGTCGGAAATCCCGACCTTGAGAGCTCGGACAACCCAAACCACCGGTTCTTAAGCCTCACGGGCATAATCCTGGACTTGGCCCATGTGCAGTCTGTCGTGCATCCACAAATGGAAGCCCTCAAGACAAGGTATTTCCGCTCGCATCCCGATGACCCTGTGATTTTCCACCGGAAAGAAATGGTCAACGCCAAGCCGCCGTTCGAGTGTCTCCGTGACCCGCAGGTCCGTGATCAATTCGATGCAGAACTGTTGGCACTTATGGCCAAGTGGGAATACAAGGTCTTGACGGTGTGTCTGGACAAGAAGAACCACAAGGAAACGTACACCACGTGGCGCTACGACCCGTATCACTATTGTCTGGCAGTCCTTCTCGAAAGGTATTTCTTTCTCTTGAATCGCCTTGGGACAGTTGGGGACGTTATGGCTGAGTCCCGAGGAGGAAAGGAAGACAGAAGGCTGAAAGCATCCTTCCAGCGACTTTGGGAGAAAGGCACCGAGTACCGAACACCCGAGGAATTCCAGAAGGTGCTGACAAGCAGTCAGCTCAAGATAAAGAGCAAATCCAACAACGTGTGCGGGCTGCAGTTAGCGGATCTGATCGCTCATCCGAGTCGCAATGAAATTCTTTCGGAGCGTGGATTTCTGAAGCGGGAACTCGCTCCTTTTTCCCAAAGGGTTGTTGAGATTCTCCAGGCCAAGTACGACCGCCAGGGCAATCGAGTATTCGGAAAGAAGTTTCTGTAATAGGAAAAGGCCCTTTCGGGCCTCGATGGCATGGCCATCCACCTCCGGTATACCGGATTGCCTATAGCCTAGTGCACAATTGGAGACGAGTCAAGTACTCTCACGGGGTCATCTCACACGCCTTATGGGACATCCTCTGTTTGTTGCCCCAGTTCACGGAAAGGATGCCCCATGACCAGTCCACGGATAGTCGCGATTGCCCGCGAGCGCCCTACCGCCGGACCCTCCCATCACACGGCTTTCACTCTGCAAGGAACGAATCGGTGCAGCGGCGTGGCTGCGATCGGATCTCTGTTAGTGTTCTTCGTGAGACGATTCACATTGGCCCCATATTTTTGACCCGCATGAACAAGCCCGAATCCGTGCGGCATGATCACGTGACCTCGGTGGGCGGTATCGGTAACTTCCAGCTCAACATCCTCGGCTCCTGCCTCGGTCGTTATTCTGACCATCCGGCCGTCTTCAAGCCCCAGAGACGCGGCATCATCAGGATGCATCATCAGGGTGCAGACCCTGGTCCTTCCATCGGTCCAGGCGGGGTCCCTCATGATTGTGTTGGCGTTGTAATCCATGTGGCGGCCTGCAGCGAGTATGAGGGGATACTCGTTAGTCATGGCAAGGGCAATCTCTTCGCTATTGGCGTCGATGCCCTGGACGGCTTCCGCCAGTTCCGGGATCAGGAGGCACATGCGCTTGTCCTCGGTGCGTATCTGGTCCAGGGGCTTCGAGGGATCGCACTTGCCTATCCAGACTCCCTCCGGGTGCTCGAGAATGGATCTGAATATCTCTTCCCCCATAGCTGGCCCGGGATTGAAGCCGACACGCGCTGCATTCTCCCGAAAGGATTGGGGTGCTACTTGCAGCATGCCCCAAAGTTGAGCAAGGTTGACCGAGCCGAGTGCCTTCCCGAGGGTCTTGCCGAGGATGAACGGCAGGGACTTCATCGCACGGGGTTCGCTCTTGGCAAAGGCCAGAAGCTCCATGCCATAGCTCATGCGGTCTCCGAACGCCGCGTCGTATAGCGTTTGAGGGATTTCTGGGAGCAACCCTAAACGGTCAGCGAGGCGTGTGAGGATTTCTCCTTCCTCGAGGCATTCCCCTTCAGCCTTGACCACAGGACGCCGCATCTGGAAATAGATCTCAGGGAAGTTCCAGGAGAAAAACGTTCCATCCCACTTCTCATAGGCAGATGCGGCCGGGAGCACATAATGAGCCAGGCTGGCCGTTTCCGTAAATGCCACGTCCACGACTACCAAGAGATCGAGAGCCCGAAACGCCGTCTCATAAGCGGTGGTATCCGCATAGGATCTCAAGGGATTTGAGCCACTCACCCATACCGCGCGCAGACGATCCGGCCGATCTGCCAGGATCTCCTCAGGCATGACGTTGGGCGGAAACACGCCCATGATTGCAGGAAAATCCGTGGCTGCGGTACGCCAAGTCCTCGGATCGCGTTCATCGGAATGCGCTCCTATGGGCATGAGGTGCCCCGGTATGAAATTCCCGCCCGGCATTCCTATGCGTCCACAAATGCCAAGCAGAATCAATTCCAGGTAAGACGAGACGGTGCTGTGCCTGCCCATGAGTATCCCGAGATCGGAGTGGCATGACCACTTCCGAGTGGCCAAGAGTCGGGAGACTTCGTAAACCTGTTCATAGTCCAAATTGCAAAGGCTGATTGCCGGACGAGGATCGAAGTTCAGGAACCACGGACGAATGGATTCGAAACCACTCACATGAGCCTCAATGAAGGCGTCTTTTTGCCAACCCTCCCTGAGAATTATGCTTATGATTGCTCTCAAAAGCAGCGCGTCCGTTCCGGGACGAATCGCCAGGTGTATGTCTGCCCTTTGAGCCGTCTCTGAGCGTCTGGGATCGATTACCACGAGCAACTTGTCCGGGTCTTCGGAAATCCTCTTCAGGTGCCGTCGAGCCTGCGGCATTTGGTGGCTCATCCAGCCGTTCCACCCTATAGCTACCAGCATGTCTGTTTCGTGGTGTTCGGGGATGGTGCCCAAGTACTGCCTCCCCAAACCTCTTCCGTTCACCCAAAAATAGCCTGTCAGCTCCTGGGCCAGTGGGCTGTAATGATAGTGCGATCCCAATCCTCTGAGAAACCTCACCCCAAACGCTGCTTCAAAATGGCATCCCTGCCCGCCTCCGCCCATGTAAGCAAGGGAGCGGGGCCCGTGAGTCTCCACTATGGTTTTCAGCTTCCCCGCAATCTCGTCCAGAGCCTGGTCCCAGGATATTTCGCAGAATTCTGAGCCAACCCGCTTGAGAGGCCGCTTCAAGCGATCTGCGTGGTGCTGATAGTGGGCAATTTTCAAACCCTTGCGACAACAGTACCCTTCGCTGCGAGGGTTCTCTTTGTCAGGGCGAACCTTGAGGATCCGGTTCTCTTCGACCATCACTTCCAGCCCGCAGTTTTGGGCGCAACACACACAGCTTGTCTTCTGCCACGATGCCATGTCATCCTCCGTAAGTTCTGGCTGTTGAGTTACTTCCGAAAGCCGTTTCTTCGCCGATCAGCTTGCGTATGAAATATGTGCCCGGTAGGACACGCAACTCGTCGTGGAATGTCGCAATCTTGCCCTCCGTATTCTGGGCTTCACCAGCGGATACATCGGTCGTGCTCCGACTAATCTCAATCCTCACGGACTTTCGAGAGGACTCTCGCAAGCGTGGCTTTGGTAACGTCCAGATCCGCTTCCGGAATTCCTCCAAAGCATTCGTCAAGCACCTGAAGAGTTACAGTGATCACAGGTTCCTGGATCCTTCTTCCTTCGTCGGTCAGGTAAATCCGCAAGGTGCGCCTGTCGCTGATGTCGGCTGTCCTCGCGACGAGTCCGTCCCGTTCCATCCGGTCGAGCAGGCCGGTCATGGTGGAGTTGTCCAGTCCAGCCCGCCGCGCGATGTCAGTGACTTTCAGACCGTCCTCGACCCACAGGCTCAGCAGGGCCCACAAATAGGCAGGCTTGACATGTCCAAGACCGGCTCCGATGAGGCGCTTCTTCAGCGCGGACGTAATGACTAGACTGAGCCTCGAGACGAGGTACAACGGGCATTCCATCGGATCGAGTAGTGCCATGGAGGAATGGCTCCTGGGAGTGGCGAAGGGAATTGGTGATTTGTTATTTATATGCCAGCAAATTACCGTGAGCAAAGTATTCCGCATTCAAAATATGCTGTCAAGGAAAATCTTAGTGCCTTGATACGAGTGCCGCGGTTCAGCCGCAACGGTCAGAAACACATTTGAATCGCGGTTACTGACAACCAAGGGGGGTGCTCTGACTTGGCAGGCACCCCGACCGCTCGCTCAGGGTGCCGATCCAATCGTGGTTCCGTTTATGCGGTTCGTGTAGGTCAAGCTCACATTGCCATATGGCTCTTGTTCACTCCAAACCCAGCCAAACTACCCGAGGAAGGGGTTCATGGGCCGATTCCCTCGGTTTTCAAATTTCTTAGACTCGTCTTGTCCAGTTTGCCTAATGCTGTCATGGGAAGGGTGTCCTGAATGACAATCTTAACCGGGACCTTATAGTCAGCCATTCTGCATTGACAAAATTCTTTGAGCTCTTCTTCATCGACTTCGCTTTGCGGCTTTTTCATGATGAACGCCCAGCCGACTTCTCCCTTGATTTCGTCGGGAAAGCCGATCACTGCTGCCATTGCGACTGCCGGATGCCCCATCAAGAGGTCCTCGATCTCTTTTGGGTAGACGTTATACCCTCCGCAGATGTACATCTCTTTATACCTGCCTACTAGGGTCAGATAACCTTGGCCGTCCAGGAATCCCATGTCTCCAGTGTAGTACCACCCTTTGTGATCGAAAGCCTTCTCAGTTTCCTCCGGCACATCGAGATAGCGGTCGATGAGTAGATCTCCCTTGACTGCAACCTCGCCAATCTCTCCGATGGGGACCTCCTTTCTTTCGAGAGGGTCAACGACCCTCAGGCCGATGCTTTTCGGTGCACGGCCAACGGTTCTCATAATTTTTTCGACGGGATCGTCCCGCGAGGTATAGGTGCAGAAGCCGCTAACCTCTGTGGCGCCGTAGCACGCCATGATGACGGCATTAGGCATGTTGTCCTGCATCTTCTGGAGGAGATCTGGCGATGCCGCGGCGCCGCCATATATGGCCAATCTCAGGGACGAGAGCATCTCTCTCCTGAAATCGGGGAGAGAAAAGAAAATTGCATAGATGGTGGGGACAGCTCCGAATGCCTGGCACTGTAAGTCCTGAATAAGGGCCAGGGCCTTATTGGGAACGAACGCGTCCATCATCACCAGTGTTGCTCCGCTTGCGAGCGTGGATAGGGCCAGGATGGTCCCTCCACCAACATGATTGAGGGGGAGAACGCAAAACATCTTGTCCGCTTGATTGAGGCTCATATTCTTGGCCCACGGTCTCATCATGGCAAGAATGCTCTTCTGGGTCAGGACTGCGCCTTTGGGGCGGCCGGTGGTACCGGAGGTATAGATGATGAAGTTGTCCGCAGAAGGGTCTACCTTGGCGGCGGCGTCACGTACTGCTGACCCATCCGGCTTTTCTCCCATCAATTGTTGAAAGTCGCTCGCGCCTGCAAATGCGGTTTGACCCAGGAAGATGAAGCGCTTGATCGTTGGTAGCTTCGGGCGCAGGGGGGTCAGAAGATCACAGTAGTTCGTCTCCGCAAACTCGTTGATGCACACCAAGACGGAAGGCTTGGCATTATTGACCATGTAGATGATCTCATCCTCACGGTAGCGCACGTTCAAGCCCACCACAGCGGCGCCGATCTTTGATGCCGCATACCACACATAGAGAAACTCGGGTCGCGTCGGCAGGATGACGGCAATGCGATCCTTTGCCCCAATTCCCATTTTCAAGAATGCTGTTGCAAGGGAATCGACCTTGTCGTTCAACTGGCGGTACGTGATCGTCTCGTTATTGAACACAATACCTGTATGATCGGGCAGCCTCTCTGCTCTCACCGTGATCGTTTCGACCAGAGTTTTCTCGTCTTGAAGAAGTTCGATCATCTCGTTTCTTTCAGACATCATAACCTCCTCTCCATTTCAGGCAGGCTCTGTGATGTTGCACAGCGCTTTCACATTGTTGATCTTCTCAAGCAAGTTGTAATGGCGAGCAACCTCCACTCTGTTCGTTTCCGGTGTCCCTCCAGCACAGATGGCGCTTCCCACAAGGTATCCGCCGAACCGTGAAGCTGTCAGGTCCTGAATGAAGTAGAGTAGTTTGAGTCGGTCTTCGGTGGGTATATCGCTCCTTCCTTTCAGATACTTTTTCACGTATGCCCTTGATTCTTCATTCCAGTATTCCGTCTCAGCCGGCATGGTCGTCACGACGCCGCCGGCGATCTCCTGAAGGGTACCCAGAAATTCGACGAACCGAAGGCGAGAGTAATAGAGACCTGCATTGGCAACAGAATTATCAGGAATGGGAATGCCGCTGGGATGCATGACAGACTTCGACACGGACGCGAGGGCACACCCCCAGCCGATTTCGGAAGAGATCATCATGTCGGTGATTTTGCTCCTGATGTGGCTCGCCTTGTCCGTCCCATTATACTGTGAGATTAGGGCTGCCGCGCCCGCCAGAATGTCCGTCCGGGCGGACGTGCAGGTCGCCTTACAGACCCGAACATAGGGGGAGAAGTAGCTGATAAGGTTTTCCGTAAATTCCCATTCCCCCCACATAAAGACGCGCTCCCAGGGAACGAAGACGTGGTCGAACACCGTTAGGGACTCCACGAAGCCAATGTGGGAACTGGCGGGACTCTCCAGTTCTCTGGCTTCCAGAGGACCAGGCGCTGGTCTTGTGATGAATTTGAGACCCTTTGCATCTACCGGAACGACACAGGAAACCGCATAGTCCTTGTCGGCTTCCCGAAGCACGCCTGAAGGGCAGACAAAGACGTAATGGGTTATGGGCGCATCGGAAGTGTGCATCTTGGCACCGTTGACGACAATCCCTTCCTTGTTTCTTTCGACCACCCGCAGATACAGGTCCGGGTCCGCCTGGCGGCTCGGAGGCAGGGAACGGTCTCCCTTAGGGTCCATAACGCCCATGCAGTAACGGAAGTCGTTAGTCTGAAGTTCCCGAAAGAAGTCTCTCAGACGTTCGTGGTAGGTTGTGCCTCTAGCCCGATCGATGTCGTAGGTGACGGCCCATAGGACATTAAGTCCCGTAATCATGCACATGGAACAGAAATGGCGTGCATTGTTGGTCTTCATGATTTCTATGAGCTTCTGGAGCTCTTCCGGTGTTTCGCGAAGATGTGTCCAGAAGCTCACCCTATCGTTGATTAAGGGTGACCAATACGCAAAATCCTTCTCCTTGTCGGGATCGCTCGGCCAGTCGTAGAATTTGCACATCTCTTCGAGGGAAGTCCTGAAATATTTGCTGTGGGCAACATTGTGGATCTTCTCCCCTCCGATATACACCTCTGGCTCTTGCCGCTCCAGGCTCTCCAGATACTGTTTGCTCGTCTTAATTCCCATGCATATTCTCCTTTTCAATCACGACCTTGAACAACATTGGTGCTTCCTGCGCTCCATTTCCTGGGCATACCAGTCTCTCAACGTCCGCAGCAAATGGATGGCTGTCTGATAGCAGAAGGCACCGTCTTGATCGGCATTAGCCTTGACCGTCTCTGCCATCGCTTCAAGATCGTCGATCTGCTCCTGAAGAGAGCAGATTTCCTTCTCGAATTCGCCAACGATGGCCTTCTGATCGAGAAATCTAAAGAACAGCACCCTCACGAGAAATTCGAGAACATAGTCAAACGGTTTCGGAGGCGCAGTGATGCGCTTCGTGAAATAGTCGCGACCGGCCGGAGTGAGCGAATAAACATTCTTGTTGGGCCTTCCGGTCTGAATTATGGTTTCCTTCTCAACTAAACCTGCTTCCTCGAGTTTGCTGAGAACAGGATAGATTTGATTGAAGCTCAAGTTATAATTGAGCATAAGTCTGCCAGCGATATTCCGTATTCTATATCCAGTCTTTGGACCGGACATGAGAAAACCGAGAGTCATGAGTTCAGCGTCCATGAGCAGTTTCCTCCCAGACGGAGGTTGTCCCGTCTCCAAGCATTAGCCTTCCGTCCCATGTCAGGGATGTGGGTCTTCAATAGCAGCTCATTCATGCGTGAAGAATCATATTTTGTCAAGTAATATCTCAAGATCAACTATCATTAGCAGTTATAGTAATTACCACAGCATGTTAGCTGGCACGTGCAGCCAGGGGTCAGGACTTGTTTCTTGAATTCGTGGTGCCTTTTGGGGAACATATGCATTCTCCTACTTGACTCTAGTGGGAGAATGGGAAACCATTGGTGGAGAGGAGGGTCAGCTATGATAACCAAGACGGCGGATTCAAAGGGCCGCATCAACTAGGCAAGCATTTTGCCAACAAGACGTTTATCATCGAGCAGATAGGAGAGACGGAAGTGAGACTCGAGCTTGCCTGTGTCATACCAGAGCGGGAAGCCTGGCTTTATCAAGACTCAGAAGCCAAGGAATCATTCTTGAGGGGCTTACGTCAAGCCAAGGCGCGCAAGTTCAGCAAATCCCCGCCGGACCTCGCTGCAGATCAGTCACTGGTAGATGAGATTGAGGACTCGGCATGACCTGTTCTCCGATATGGACTGAAGAGGCTGCCGAAGTCTATTCTGATCTGAAGTCAAGAGCAGAAGCGGCCCTGGAGGCCCGAAAAAAGGCTGGGAAGAACAAGTCTTCCAGGCAAGAAGGACTTTTCAAGTAGGTCAAGAAGTGCATTGACTTATTGCTGGAAAATCCCCGACATCCGAGTCTGAACACGCACGAGCTCAGATCCGTGCCGCATCCGTACAACAAAGGTGAAAAGGTCTTTGAAGCGTATGCCCACCAAAACGCACCCGCTGCATATAGGGTTTTTGGGTGCTATGGTCCGGAACAAGGCCAGATCATAATCATCACGATAACCCCGCACCCATAAAATATGAAAAGGGTCATGGTTGTTTCTTGAATTGCTTCACGGGAAGAATAGCTCAATCGCTCATGACCAGACTGCCGAGAATGGCCATTCTCCGGGGGCACTTCATCTGACAGCTTGATCGAATAGCGCTGCCTTCCGCCCTCTCTCGATCGCCCCCCTTGTCCACCGGCGAGAGTCCGTGTCTTATCGCAACGCGGCCGGGCAATCCCCAAGGTTCATGAGCACCATGACCAGTCGCGACAAAGATTCCCACGCGTGAAGGGTTGCGTTAGACTTCACTCTGCGGCCGGCCCGGTGGGAAGAGAAAACACCAAAAAACAAGCGTGACCCCTGGGAGAAAAATCGGTTGACGCAGCTAGGGGGCTGAGATACGCTCAAAAACAGAAAAAAGGGGCTCGTTCAGCAAGAATGGACAATGTCCTATTGCCCCTTTGCCTCTTGAGACGCCATCAGAAATTGTTGCAGCCGTCAGGAACACTCTGGCTGGACCGGATTCAGGGGGGCCTCCGGAATTGGCGAGTCCCTGGTACAATTCCGGAATAAATGGGTACGCTTCAGCACAACATGGCAGAGGAGGACACCGGGATGAGACAACGCTTCAAGAGCACATGGATCGTTTTCGTGATCATTCTCTGGGGTTCAATTTCCTGGGGAGATGTCAAGCTCGGAATGCTGGCGCAGAGGGGACCCGATGCTGCTCTGAAAGAGTGGGGAGGCATTGAATCATATCTTACAGAGCGGCTGGGGGAGAAGGTCACGGTTGTACCTCTCTCGTTCAGCGAATTTATGGATTTCTGCGACGCCAATCGTTCGGAATTTATCTTCACCAATCCCTGGTTCTACGTGAAAGCCAAGGTGAAGAAGGGTGCCACGGCGCTGGTTACTGTCAAGTATCAGAACTCCGGCAACATGATGGGCGGCGTGATCTTCACGCGGCGGGATAGTGGAATCTCGACGCTGGCTGACCTGAAGGGAAAGGTGCTGATGTGTCCCAAACTTTCTTCTCCAGGCGGATGGTTGTTCGCCAAAGGAGAAATCGTGAAAGCGGGCATAGTGCCTGAGAAAGATTTGAGGCTTCTGCTGGAATCAGCGAAGGAATCCCATGACGAAGTGGTTTACGCGGTGAGGGACAAGAAAGCAGACGTGGGAACAGTGAGGACCAATATCCTGGAGACCATGCAGCGGGAAGGAAAGATCAGTATCCAGGATTTTCGCGTTCTTAACGAGATGCGTCATGAAGCCCTGCCTGAGCTGTGTAGCACACCGCTGTATCCCGACTGGCCGGTCGCGTCCCTCGGATCCACCCCTCCGGACCTTGCGTCTAGAATGAAAGCAGCGCTGATAGCCATTCCACTGGGCCATCCTGCCTTGGACCAGGCCAGAAAAATCGAACGATTCGTGGAAGCGCTCGACTACGGACCCATGGAGGACCTCTGCCGTCTGCTCAATGTGGATCCTTTCCGAAGGATGCGCTGATCGGGGTCAGGTCTTGTTTCTTGACTCGATTCACAAACAAGACAGCTCAATCACTCAGGACCAGACTTCCAAGAATCGCGCTTTCCTGAGGGAATCGCTGGCCAGCGGTTTTCCTTTATCATTTTGACAGGGACTCAGTCCCCGGGCATTTTGGGCCGCGATATTATTATTTGATTTGTCTGGCGAATTGCCTCATAGGTGATTGTTACAGGATGTCTGAACCAGGAAGCAGCCCTGAGCTTGATGGCTTGCGGCCCTCGACATGTCTACCACCCCCCGCTACGTGGTGTCCCGGGGAGAGTCCGGTCGGGGTTGCAACGAGGCCGCGCGATTGCCAAGGGACATGTGCACCATGACCATTTGGGAAGAGAGATTGCACAGCGTTAATGGCTGCATAACGTTCTAGTGACCCAGCTAGTTCGGCGGGAAAGGAAAGACAGCAAGAAACAAGACCTGACCCCTTGCCGGGCCTTGCGCACAATTAGGGTCGGTGATATTGTGGGAGACACGAGATAAAATAAGTAGTTATATTGCATAGATAGGGAAGCACCATGCCGCAGGCGGATTTCGTTCACCTCCACGTTCATTCTCATTATTCGCTCCTGGATGGGGCCCTCAGGATACCCGACCTCATTGCACGAACCAAAGAATATGGGATGCCGGCCGTTGCTGTCACGGATCACGGCAACCTCTTCGGCGCCATGGATTTCTATGCCAACGTACAAGCAGCCGGGCTCAAGCCGATTGTGGGATGCGAGGTCTACGTCGCGCCAGGGTCGCGGTTCGACCACTCCGCCCGAATGGGCGAGGTCACCTCCTATCATCTGGTACTCTTGTGCGAAAACGAGAAGGGGTATCGCAATCTCTGCAAGCTCGTTACCAGCGGGTACATGGAAGGGTTTTACTACAAACCGCGGATCGATAAGGAGCTACTGGAGCAGTACAGCACCGGACTGGTATGCTTGAGCGCCTGCCTGTCCGGCGAGATTCCGTCGCGCCTGCTGGTCGGAGACGAAGAAGGGGCCTATGAGGTGGCCGGCTGGTTCCGGGATCTGTTCACACCCGAGCGCTTCTACCTGGAATTGCAGGAGAACGGCATTCCAGAGCAGCGCCGGGTCAATAGCGCCCTGCTGGAAATGGCCAAGAAGCTCGACCTGAAAGTGGTAGCGACCAACGACTGCCATTACCTGGACCGGTCGGATCATCGGGCCCATGAGGCGCTCCTGTGCATACAGACAGGGAAGCTCCTTGCTGACGAAGAGCGGCTCGGATTCAGCACCGATCAGTTTTACTTCAAGTCGCCGGAGCAGATGGCCCACGATTTTCGCGAAGTCCCCGAGGCCCTTAAGACCACGAGGGTCATCGCAGACAGATGCTCCTTGCTCCTGGAATTCAACGAGACTCATATGCCCCGGTTCGATCTGGGGACGGGAGAGACTCTGCGGGAGAGGCTCGAAAAGGATGCTCGCGCGGGATTCGAGCGACGGCTGCATGCGCTCATGGAAAGGGGAG